>Ga0247727_10015984_pt1 | contig 12199 bp, 9 predicted proteins | sample WisWelCaveWW1625_FD_202498 | JGI IMG/M metagenome (GOLD analysis project Ga0247727, IMG submission 202498) | Biofilm microbial communities from Wishing Well Cave, Virginia, United States - WW16-25 | ecosystem: Environmental > Aquatic > Deep subsurface > Groundwater > Cave microbial mat | place...
TCGCGCGCTCGAGGATTCCTCACGCTCGGCCTCCGAGTCGCACGCGCTCCTTCTCAACCAGCCGCTGGCCGCGGCGCTGGCGAGCATGAGCCCGGCACCGGATGTGATCTACGAACGACAGTCGCTGTGGTCGGTGGCCGGGCTCGACTTCGCAAGGCGTCGCGGCATTCCCCATCTTCTCGAGGTCAATGCCCCTCTGGTCGATCAGGAGCGCGAATACCGGGAACTCGACCTGGTGCCGACGGCCTCGGCCATCGAGGGCTTTCTGCTCGCGGGCAGCGATCGGGTCCTGGCAACGTCGCCCGCGTTGGTGAGCTACGCTCGCAGGCACGGCGCCTCCCGGCGCAACGTGCGGGTGGTCCCGTGCGGCGTCGCCGCGGCGATGTTTGCACGAACGGCGCAGGCTGACGCCACCGCGCATCAGCCTGCGCGCTTTGTCATCGGATTCGTCGGCACTCTCAAACCGTGGCACGGCATCGACGTGCTGCTGCGGGCGTTTCGCGAACTGCACGCGGCCGACTTCTGCTACCGTCTTCTGATCGTCGGCGACGGCCCGATGCGGGACGAGATCGAGCGCTACCTGCGCGTGAACGGGCTCGACGCCTTCAGCGAGCTGACTGGAAACGTCGATCCCGCGGACATTCCCCGTCAACTGGCGAGGATGGACGTGGGGGTCGCCTCGTATCCGGAGCTGCCGTCGTTCTACTTCTCGCCGCTCAAGATCTGGGAGTACGCAGCCGCGGGAATTCCCATCGCCGCCAGCGCCATCGGCGATCTGGCGCGCCTCTTTCCTCACCGCGAGGCGGCCCTGCTTCACCGGCCAGGCAACGCCGGCAAGCTGGCTGCTCACATCGAAAAACTTCGCAAGGATCCTTCGCTCGCGCAGCGGCTCGCGCGCCGAGCACGCAAGGTCGCCCGGGTTCACACCTGGGACAGGATCGCCGCGCGCGTGGAACGGATCGCGTCCGACGCGATGCGCAAACAATCGCAGCGCGGCTGAGCGCGCCAGGCATGGAACTACGCAAGAATGTTTTCGCGGTCCGGGCTGGGGAAACCCCTTTTCTTCGACCAAATAGCAAGCCATCGTCTACAGGCGATTCTATCTCGGGGGCTTTTTCGTGAATTCGGGTTCCACTTTCCATCGTTGGACGCTGCTTTTCTGTGCCGTCTGGTCACTGGCCGCTGTCCACGCCGCCGCAGCCGGCATCGGCGACTCGCCGCTGCCCTTGTTCTCCGACGGCAAGCCGAGCATGGCCGTGCTGAGAACCACTGGCGTGGTCAGTCGCGACGGGACGGCGACGGTCTTCTTCTGCACCTCATTGGACAACCTTGCCCTCGACATCGGTGTCGAGGTCTTCGACGCCGCCGGCGCGATTCAGAATGACGTAAACGGGGGCGTCGGCGCGGTCCTGAACGTCGCAGCGGGCGCCACCGTGACCTTCAGCACCAATAGCACCGCAGCTTTCCTCGAGACGTCGGTCATTCCGGTATCGCCGTCCTTCTCCCAAGGCTCCGCGCGCGTGGTGGCGACCTCGTCCAACGTCAAGTGCAACGTCATGCTCGTCGCGAACGCGACCACTCCACCGACCTCGCTGGCGACGCTGGGCGAAGCGATCCAGCCGAGCGCCGGGGCATCGCCATCGGCGATTGCGCTGCCTCAATTCAGCGACGGTAGCCCCGCCACCCACGTCGTTGTGTTTCCCGGCCTCATCAAGCGCGACCATATGGAGACGGCGGTCTTCTGCACCTCCATCGCGACGGTCGGCATCGATGTCGGCGTGCAGGTGCTTGCGACCAGCGGCAGCGTCGCAAACAGCATCCCAGCCGACAACGGCGCCGTGCTCGATGTCGCGCCAGGGGAGACCGTGACCTTTGGAACGACCGGCACCGCCGCGCTGCTGGAGACTTCGGTCATCGTCATTCCTGGCGTGGCGCAGGGAGTCGCGCGGGTGGTCAGCACGTCTGCGCAGGTTCTCTGTTCGGCGGTGAGCCTGGACGCTTCGCTGGCGCCGCCGACCGACGTGTCCAACCTGATCGGCCGTGGTGCCGGCACAACCGGGGGAGGAGCGACGCTGCCCGCCGCTCTGCCGCAGTTCTCCGATGGCAAGCCGAGCGTGCACATCACGACCGTGCCGGGTGCAATGAAACGCGACCGGCTGCAGACGCTCTTCGTGTGCAGCTCGCTGGCTTCCACCCCGGTCGACATCGGCGTCCAGATTTTTGACCTCAACGGCATCCTGCTGAACGACGTCAGCGCCGGCGTCGGCGCCGTTTTGAATGTTGCCCCCGGCGCGACCGCGACGATCGGAACGAGCACCACCGCCGGCTATTCCGAAACCATCGTCATCCCTCTGCAGAACGGCCTGCAAGGCGTAGGACGCGTGGTGGCCAGCTCGGCCCTGGTAAGCTGTACCACCCTGGTGGTCGATGATCTGGTCAGCCCGCCGACCTCCGTGGCGTCGCTGGAAGCCGGGGTACAGCCGAGCGCCGGCGCGGCACCCAGTACCATCGCATTGCCGCAATTCTCGAACGGGCATCAGGCCACGGCGGCGGTCTACTTTCCCGGCGCGGTCAAGCGCAGTGACGTCGAGACCGATATTTTCTGTACCTCGCTGGCGCGCGGTCCGATCGACGTCGGCGTTCAGATTCTCAATCCCAATGGAACGGTTGCCAACAATGTATCTGCCGGCAACGGCGCGTTGCTCGGCGTTGCGCCGCGCGGAACCGTCACCTTCGGGACCACCGGCAGCGCGGCGCTATTGGAAACCCAGGTGATCACCATACCCGGCGTTGCCCAGGGGATGGCGCGCGTCGTCAGCAACTCGCGCGCGCTGCTCTGCTCCGCACTCGTCCTCGATGCCGCTCTCGCCCCACCCTCCGCGATGACGGCGCTGACGGGCTTTGGAGCGAAATGCGGAGACGGCATCGTGCAACCCGGAGAACAGTGTGACGGATCAAGCGCCGCGGCCTGTCCAGGCAACTGCGGGGCGGAGTGCCTGTGTCCCCCGGTTTGCGGGGACGGCTTCCTGCACTCGAGCGAAGCCTGCGACGACGGCAACCTCGCGGCCGGCGACTGCTGCTCGCCGACCTGTCAGCTCGAGTGCGACGACGGCAACCTCTGTACCCAGGATTCCTGCAATCCCGCCAATGGCGCGTGCACGATCGATGCAGCGCCTTCCGCAAGCTGTTTCACACCCGGCAAGACCAAATTCCAGGTCAAACAGGGCGACACCGACAGCAAGAACCAGCTCAAGTGGAAATGGGGCAACGGTCCGCTGGTCTTGTACGACGACTTCGGCAACCCCGACTCGACCACGCCTTACACACTGTGCATCTACGACAGCACCGGCGGCATCGGCACCCTCGCAACCGATCTCGGGCTCCCTCCGAGTCCTCTCTGGATCGGCACGCCGGGGCGTGGCTGGACCTATGTCGATGCAGCGGCGACTTCGGATGGCTTCTCGGCCGTCCGACTTCAGGCGGGCAGCACGGGCCGGTCGAGGGTTCAGGTGAAAGCGTCGGGCTCGAACATCCCGATGCCGTCGCCGGTCAGCGGCACGCGCTTCTTCGATCAGCAGCCGAGCGTGACTGTCCAGCTCATGAACGATGAAACGTCGGCATGCTGGAAGTCCACGTTCACGACTGCGCTGGCCAACGACGCGGTGCGGTTCAAGGCGAAGGCGCCCTAGATCCCACGCTTGTCCGGTCCGCCGCGCGACTCCGTTGGCCTCACGGCAACGGGCACACCAGCGTCAACTGCTGGCCAACGGCCTTCTTGAGCACCTTGAGCGCGTCGCCGGCCTGCACGCCGCCGCTGTTGTCGACATCGCAGACGAACAGGGGGCAGGTCACGGACACTCCAACCGCGTTTCTCAGTACCCGGAGTGCGTCGCCGGCCTGGATGCTGCCGTTCTGGTCGGCGTCACCACAGAGTGCGGCGGTCGTGGTGAGGTAGCGCGCCACCATCTGGTAGGAGGTGTTTCCGTCCTCGGAAAGCCCCGCGGCAAGCAGCTTGCCGTCGATCTGCAGCAGCAGGGCTGTCATTTCCTCGTCGAAGGTTGCCGCGACGCTGGTGGTGACGATGCCCCCCGATCCGAAGCTGGAATCCGGCTGGCCGGTGGTCGTGTAGCGCACCAGCGCGAAGTCGCCGGCCCGGGTCGGGCTGGCCAGTCCCCCGGCCACCAGTTTGTCGTCGCTCTGCCGGACCAGGGCCCGAGCTCCGTCACGCGCGCCTGCCGACACATTCGTCCTGGCAATCCCGCCGCTGCCGAAGCCGGCGTCGGGCTGGCCGTTGTCGCCGTAGCGCAGCAGCACGAAGTCGTCGTCTGCTTCGCCGGCGACGACGATCTTGCCGTCCGTCTGCACGATCACGGCGTAGGCGGCATCCTCTCGCGCAGTCACGGCAGTGGTCGCTTTGCCAGCGACCCCGAAGATAGGGTCCGGCGCTCCGGTCGGCGTCAGACGCGCGACCGCGATGTCGGAATTCGATCCCTCCGTGGAACCCGCGACGACGATCGATCCGTCGCCCTGCACCGCCACGGCGCGAGCGGTGTCAGAGCCGCCGAACTCTACGGTCGCAATACCATCGCCCGAGAACGTCGGGTCGGGCACGCCGGCGCTGGTGTAGCGCACGATCGCAAAGTCGGAGTCCAGGCCGTCGTCGGCGCTTCCCACCGCGATGAGTTTCCCGTCCGTCTGCTGGGCGAGCGCGAAGACTTCGTCGTCTCCGCTTACTTTGGTGCTGGCTGTCCCGCCGCTGCCGAAACCAGCGTCGATCGCGCCCGCGCTAGTCAGCCGCAGGAGCGCGAAAGCGCCAATCGACCGCCCGGCGACGACGATCCTGCTGTCACTGTTCTGGCGCAGCATTGCGTGCACCACCGAGAGGGTGTCGACGGCAACGGAGACGGTGGCGACTCCTGCGCTGCCGAAGGTGGAGTCGACCACCCCTCCATTCGTGAAGCGCGTGATGCGCAGGGATGCCCTGTCCGTCGCAGCGTCACCGATGGTAGCGGTCAGGATTTTCCCGTCCGCCTGCAGCACCATCGCCACCGCACCTTGGTCGCCGACCGAGGAAAGGGCGACGCCCTGGGCGCCGAAGGTGGCGTCGAGGCTGCCAGGCGTGGTCGCAGCTCCGGCCACGGACCAGGACAACAGCGTGACGAGGAAAGGCAGCGTGAAGGGTCGCAAGCGATGCATCGGTCCAGCCTTTGCCCTTGCTCCAGCGCTTGCTTGCCGCACTTCGCTCAGCGCGGCGCGACCGCGCCGCGAACCGCCCCGATCTTCCCCTGCGACGACTGCATCAGGTACTCGGTGATGAAGCCGTCGATGTCGCCGTCGAGCACCGCGTCCGCGTTGCCCACTTCGAAGCCGGTGCGCACGTCCTTGACGAGGCGATACGGCGCCAGCACGTAGTTGCGGATCTGGCTGCCGAAGCCGGCTTCGACTTTCGTGGTACCGAGCTCGGCCATCTTCGCTTCCTGCTTCTGGCGTTCCAGCTCGTACAAACGCGACGCGAGCATCTTCATCGCGAAGGCCTTGTTCTTGTGCTGCGAGCGCTCGTTCTGGCACGCAACGACGATGCCGGTGGGAAGGTGCGTCAGGCGCACCGCCGAATCGGTTTTGTTGATGTGCTGGCCGCCGGCGCCGCCGGCGCGGTAGGTGTCGACGCGCAGGTCTTCGTCGCGGATCTCTACTTCGATCGTGTCGTCGAGCTCGGGCCACACCATCACCGATGCGAAAGAAGTGTGGCGGCGCCCGGCGTTGTCGAACGGCGAGATGCGCACGAGGCGGTGGATGCCGGCCTCGGCGCGCATGTAGCCGTAGGCGTATTCGCCTTCGATGATCAGCGATGCCGACTTGATGCCGGCACCTTCGCCGGGCTGCAGTTCGGTGAGCGTCGCCTTGAGTCCGTGGCGCTCCGACCAGCGCAGGTACATGCGCAGCAGCATCTCGGCCCAGTCCTGGCTTTCGGTGCCGCCGGTGCCGGGACGGATCTCGACGAGCGCGTTGTTGCGGTCGTATTCACCCGACAGCATCTGCTGAAGCTCGATCTCGTCGAGCTTCTTCTCGCAGGCTTCGAGGTGCTGCATCAGTTCGACGGTCGCGGCCTCGTCACCTTCGTCGGCCATCTCCAGGTAGACCCCGATGTCGGAGCCGGCTTCCTGGATCGCCGCGAAGTGCGCGATCTTCGAGTCCAGGCCCGAGCGCTCGCGCAGCACCGAGCCGGCCGTTCCACGGTCGTTCCACAGCGATGGATCCTGGCTGCGCGCGTCGAGCTCGTCGAAGCGCTTCCGGAGGGCGTCTACGTCAAAGCCGCCGCCCGAGGAGATCGACTCTCTCCTGCAGGGCGGTCACTCTCGTGCGAATTTCGGGATCGACTTTGGGCATGACGGCCGGAAGGTCTCACGGGAGCGGGGCGCGATCAATGCCGGCGGGTCCCGATCCGACGCGGGGGCCGCTACTCTCTCGGTTCGGAGCGGTCGCATGGTCACAAGAGCCCAGAATCGGCCAGCAGCGATTCGTGCGCCGTCGGTATCTTTCACGACACTTCGGCGCGCGACTATGCACTTGACAAACCTATGACATTCCCGTTATATTCCGGGCATGAAGAGCACTGCCAAGAAGACCAAGGCCGGGGACGACCTCACCCTTATGTCGATTATGGCTCGTTTCTCGACGGAAGAAGCGGCCCGGGCGTATTTCGAGCAGATCCGTTGGCCCCACGGCCCGGCCTGCCCGCACTGCGGGAACTGCGCTCAGGATCGGATCTACAAGATCGAGCCCAACGCGGCGGCGAAGGTCCGGCCCGGCCTCTACAAGTGCGCGGAGTGTACCCAGCAGTTCACGGTTACGGTTGGCACAGTCTGCGAGGACTCCCACATCCCGCTCAACAAATGGCTCATTGCCTTCTACCTGATGTGCGCCAGTAAGACTCAGATTTCGGCGCTCCAACTTCAGCGGCAGCTTGAGCTTGGCTCGTACCGCTCGGCTTGGTTCATGTGTCAGCGCATCCGCTACGCGCTGCGGAACGTGGACCCCACTGACCGGCTGAGCGGCATCGTTGAAGCTGACGAAATGTATGTCGGCGGGAAGCGACGCGGCAGGGGTCGCGGCTACAAGGACAACAAGACGCCTGTGGTTTCGCTCGTGGAGCGCGGCGGGCAGGTCCGTTCTCAGGTTCTTCCGAAGGTGACGGCAAGCGGTATCGACCGGATGCTCACGCGTCATGTCTGGGAAAGCGCAGTCCTGAATACAGATGAGTCACCGCTCTACAAGAAGACCGGCAAGCGTTTCGCGGCCCACGACACAGTTACCCATTCGCTTGAAGAGTACGCACGCGTAGACTCAGAGACGGGAAGACTGGCAACGACGAACACGGTGGAAGGCTTCTTCGGCAACACGAAGCGCAGCATTGACGGCACGCACCACAACGTCAGCGGCAAGCACTTGGGCCTGTACCTCTCGGAGTTCGATCACAAGTACAACACGCGCGAGTCCACCGATGGAGCGCGCACGGTCAGCGGGATTCGACTCATGGCTGGCAAGCGGCTCATGCTGCGCAAGCCCAAGAGCGCCAAGGGGACTACGAAGTAAAAACGATGGCCGCGAAACAGCCTGTCGGGTTACCCAAGCCAACCGCCATCATCGTTCAGCAAGGCAAGGTGCTGGACTTCATTGATGGCCTTACGCAGCGAACGGCAACGCTCGAAGAACACGTTCGCCAAGAAATCGCGAAGTCCCTTGTCAGAGAGTACCGCTACCCAAAGTCCGACATCTCCATAGAGTTCGTTCTCCAACTCGGCACGCGCAAGCCACGCGCCGACATCGTGATCTTCACGGCGAACCAGCCGCACACGCAAGAGCACGCCCGCATCATTGTCGAGTGCAAGTCGCCCACAATCAAAATGGGAGACAAGGATCAGGGCGTAGGGCAACTCAAAAGCTACTTGGACGCCTGCCCGAATACTGTTTTTGGAATGTGGATCAACGGCGAGGACCGCGTCTGCTACCGCCGGGTTGAGCGCAAGGGGCAGCGGTTCTGGGAGGAAGTCCCTGATCTCCCTCAGTGCGGAAAGGAAGACGATGCGGATGACCGGCCGAGTTTCGACCAACTCAAGCCTGCCACTTCCGACGCGCTACTTTTCACGTTTCGGCGTTGCCACAACTTCATAGCTGGCAACCAGGGCTTGCAGAAGCCACAGGCGTTCTGGGAACTGCTCAAGCTGATTTTCTGCAAGATTCACGACGAGAAGGGCTCAGAGATTCAGTTCTATGCGGGCGCGAGCGACCGCCACGGCATGAATGGGCCGCTCAAGGTAAAGGCGCGCATCGACGGACTCTTTCAGGAAGTGAAGGATGAGTTCCCGCAGATTTTCAAGACCGACGACCATATCGACCTAGACCCCAAGGTTGCTGCGTACATCGTGAGCCAACTTCAGATGTATTCGCTGTTGGACAGCGACATCGACGTGAAGGGCCGCGCATACGAAGAAATCGTAGGCTCGAATCTGCGTGGCGACCGCGGCGAGTTCTTTACGCCGCGCAATATTTGTCGGATGGCCGTGTCCATGCTCGATCCCGGCGAGAAACAGCTAACTCTTGATCCCGCGTGCGGCACTGGCGGTTTTCTGATTACGGCGATGAACCATGTAATCGCCAAGATCGAACGCGAAGAGCGGGTAAAGTGGAAGAGCAACGCGGCGGCGGCACAAAAGGCGATCCGTAGCCGCGTCGCCAAGTACGCCGAGAAGTTCATCGTTGGCGTCGATTTCAACCCGGAGTTGGTGAAAGCGTCGAAGATGAACATGGTCATGAACAATGACGGGGCGGGCGGTCTCTATCAGGCCAACTCTCTGGAAAACCCCGCTGCATGGCGCGATGACGATTTGCGCGCGCGGAAGTTGATGGGGCGGATTGACGTTCTGTTCACCAACCCGCCTTTCGGCTCGAAGATCAAAGTTACAGACCCGAGTATCCTTGAGCAGTACGACCTCGGGCATCGCTGGACGTATGACGAAGACTCTGACCGATGGGTGAAAGGGACCGCGCTGCAAAAATCACAGCCGCCGGAAATCCTCTTCATCGAGCGATGCGTGCAGTTTTTGAAGCCGGGCACGGGACGCGCGGCCATCGTACTTCCGGACGGCATCCTCGGATCGCCGGGACTCGGATATGTGCGGGAGTGGTTGCTGCGTAACACCCAACTGCTTGCGAGCATCGATCTGCATCCGGATACGTTCCAGCCGTTTGTCAGCATTCAGACCAGCGTGCTCATCCTCCAACGCAAGACCCAGGCACAGATCGATTTGGAGACAGCGGGCGGACAGATCAGCGACTACGATATCTTCATGGCCGTCGCCAACCACGTCGGACACGACAAGCGCGGACAAGAAACCTATGTGCGGGATGCGCACGGCAACGAAATGTTCGACGAGGTTGAAAAGCAGGTTTGGGAATTTGAGAACGGCGTGCGCGTCGTGAGGAATCATAAGGTCCAGAACAAGGTTCTTGACGACAACACGCATCAGATCGCCGAGGTGTTTCAGCGATGGCTGTACCAGCAGGACCTGTAGCATCACCAGCTAAGACTGCCCCCCCCCCCCCCCCCCCCCCCCCGCCGGCCCCCCCCCCCCCCCCCCCCCCCCCCCACCCCAACCCCCCCCCCCCCCCCCCCCCGAGTGGCCGTGGCACACTCCGCTCGTCGGCAGTGTTCGCGTGTCCTTGCTCGGTAAGTCGCAGCGACGCATGGAAGCCGAGTCCTATCTAACGGACGGCTACGGGATTCGTCTCGCCCTTGAGGCAAAGCCCACTGGATGGACGCGCTTCAGTACGTTCGCGAGCGCATCAGCACCGCCGCGCATCAAGCAAATCCTCGTGTCTCCTGAGCACGGAGTGCCGTATCTGAACACCAGTCAGGTCTTTGATATTCGACCGACGCCCAGAAAATGGCTTGCCATGAGCAAGACGACGAAGGCGGAAGAACGTCTTGTCACAGAGGGCACGATTCTTGTGATGGCGTCGGCCACAGTTGGCCGCGCGATTGTCGCAACGAAAGCCCACGAGCGCGCGATTGTCTCGCATCATTTTATGCGTGTGGCACCGATGCGGAAGGACTTGGCTGGTTGGACTTACGCCTTCCTTCGCTCGCCACAGGGTCTCGCCATGATGCGCGGTGCTCAGTACGCCAGCGTGATTCGGCACATCGAACCGCACCACATCGCCAAGCTACCAGTCCCCGAAGTTTCTAAGTCCGTCGCCTCTAGCTTTCAGCAGCGCGTAACCGCGATTGTCGCGTGTCGCAACGAAGCGACCCGGTTGCGAGACGAGGCGGAGGCTGCATTCGCGAAAGCGGTAGGCGTCGCTTCAACCACGGAATCGGAAGCAGGTTTCGCCGTCAATATCGGGGGCGTTGTTAGGGGTCGCCGTCGCTTTGAAGCGGCCTACTACACGCCACAGGTGCGAGCGATCGTTGCGCGTTTCAAGAAATGGGAACGAATAGGAGACCTCACGGACGGAATCTGGTGGGGAAACCGATTCAAACGCCACTATGGCGACAGCGGTATCCCCTACCTCAGCGCCGATGACGTATTCACGATGAACCCGTATGCGACCACAAAAATTCTTGTGGATGCTGACGACGGCCATGAGAGTTATTTCGTCAAACGGGGCTGGATCGTCATGGCGTGCTCCGGTCAAACCTATGGCCTCAACGGCGCGGCCATGCTGATGACCGAATGGCACGAGAATACGTTCTTCTCGCACGACATGATTCGCATAAAGCCAAAGGACGGCGCGCGCGCTGGTTATTTGCTAACCGCGCTCACGCATCCGGTCCTGGGTCGCCCGCTATTGATACGCGAAGCCTACGGCATGTCGATCCCGCATCTTGATCCCAACGACGTGGCCTCGTTTCCGGTTGTGCGACTCGGAGCCAAGACGGAAGACGCAATCGCTGATCTGGCAGAGCAATCCGCCGCCGCGCACGCCAAGGCGGAAGTGTTGGAGCGTGAGCTATCTGCCGCCGCAGGCAAGATTGTTTCAGACTTCCTCGTGCGCCCGTCCGTGGAAGTTGTGTCGGAAGAGGACAGGGCTGATGCGGCCATTGCGCGCGAGCGACTATCTGAAATCAACGCGCATCCGGAGCGAGTCCTGCGAGGTAAAGCCGCGAAGGCGCGACTAGCGAAATGGACAGCCTGACGGCATGGGGAAACTGCTCTGGGGGCTGGCGTTCGGTTCTGCCGCTGCGTCGTTCCTTGACGACATGCCGCCCGGAAAACTCAGGGCGCAGATTCTCAAGAAGGCGAAGGGACTCATTACCAATCCACACCCGCCCGGCTGCAAGAAACTCGTGGGCGTGCTGGACGGTGACGATCCGGTCTGGCGCATCCGTTCCGGTGACTATCGGCTGCTGTACGTCGTCCGTGAGAATGAGGTACTGATACTCGATATCGACCACCGCAAGGACGTGTACCGATGAAAGCGACCAAGGCGAAAACCAAACCGAAGGAACTAGGCGAGCTGCGCATGAAGTCCGACGACTTCGACAAGATCATGCGCGGGGCGCTGGGGGTTGCTCCGGAGCCCAAGGCGAAACCAAAGCCACGGGCACGCAAGAAACGGGCGACGAAAGCCGCTCCCGGCCGTCGCTAGGCCAAAGGCCGGGCCGTGGGTCCGAACCCGCAGTTTTGGCCCCCGGTTTGTGAAGTGCATAATCGCGCTTCGGCGGCTTTGGCCGCGAGTTGGACAACGGATCGCAAGCTCCTCGAAAGCCGCGGTTGTCGCGAATCTCCGGGAGCGGGGACCTAACGCCCTAGCGAAGTGTAGACGTAGCAGGCGGCCAGCGCATCGATGACGCCGCCAGGGCCGAACAGTGGCACCGAGCAGAAGGCGTCATCGCCGAATCGCGCCATGGTCCCGAGTTTGGTGTCGTAGGTGCCTCCGTCCTGGCAGACGCAGGTCAGTCCGGGTTTGGAGGTCAACACAGCCGGGTCGGCGAAATTTACGGTCAGCTGGGCCCACCGCTTCCGATAGTTCTCTTCAGGCGTGGCGGCCAGGACCGAGCCAGCACACAGCAGGAAGACGACGAGAGTGGCGATTCGGGTGGTCAACGCTGCCGTGGCGGCAACGAACGAGCGAAAGAGGCTAGTTACGAGGGCACCTCCGGTGCGGTCGCCTCAGCGCGCCGCGCCGGTGAAATGGC
>Ga0247727_10015985_pt1 | contig 12198 bp, 12 predicted proteins | sample WisWelCaveWW1625_FD_202498 | JGI IMG/M metagenome (GOLD analysis project Ga0247727, IMG submission 202498) | Biofilm microbial communities from Wishing Well Cave, Virginia, United States - WW16-25 | ecosystem: Environmental > Aquatic > Deep subsurface > Groundwater > Cave microbial mat | place...
CGCAGATGTTCGCGACGGCGTTGATGTAGGAAATCTTGAGCGCGAGAAACGAATTGCTCGCGTGCTTGATGAGCTCGGCTGAGTTGATGTCGGTGATGATGATCGGCGCGTTGAAGGGCGTGTAAACATCGCGCATCGCCGCGACCGGCCGCTGCCCCGCGACGCCGATGACGATGCGGTCGGGCTTCATCAAGTCCTCGACGGCGAAGCCTTCGCGGAGGAATTCCGGATTGCTCACGACGTCGAACTCCACCTTCGCCTTGCAGTAGCGCTTGATGGTCTCGGCGACTTTCTCGCCGGTCTTCACGGGGACGGTGGATTTGTCCACGACGATCTTGTAACTCGTCATCGCGGAGGCGATTTCGCGAGCGACCTTTTCGATGAAGCTCAGGTCCACCGAGCCGTCCGCCTGCGGCGGCGTGGGGACGGCGATGAAGACGACGTCCGAATTCTGAACGCCTTCCGCCGTGCTCACAGTGAAGCGGAGGCGGCCGGCCGCGACATTGCGCTTCACCATTTCCTCGAGGCCGGGTTCGTAGATTGGAATGCCGCCGGCCTGGAGCGTCTTGACCTTGTTCGCGTCGTTGTCCACGCATGTGACGGTGTGGCCGACTTCGGCGAAGCAGGTGCCCGTGACGAGTCCGACGTAACCGGTGCCGATGATGCAGAGCTTCATGATGTCGGGTGAAGGGCGCGTAGCGCGCGAAGGGGAGCGGGAACGTCCATCCAGGCCAGGGGCTGATTCATCACTTGCTGGCGCCCTTGACAGGTGACGTGGGCTGGGCGGACTTCTGCGTGTTCGTCACGATGGTTGTGACAGTGTTGGTGAAGGCGATCGGGTTCGTGCCCAAACCCTTCGGCGAAGGAACCTGAGGGAATAGAAGATTCGCCGGCGCGAGCTGTGGGTTGCGTGCGATGAGCAGGTCGCGGCGCATGTTGGCCTCCATGGCCCAGACGGACTGGCGGCGGCCGCGCAGGATTTCGTCGTAAATCTTCAGCGCCTGGTCGTCCTGCTTCTTCGCCTCGTGAAGCAGCGCCATCGCGAGCTGCGCCTGCGCGGCCTCGGGCTCAGTCGAGTAGCTGACGACCACGCGCTGGTAGCCCTGAAGGGCTTCTTCGAGCTTGTTCACGGCCTCAAGCGAGGCGGCAATGCCATAAGCGGCCGTGGCGGCTCCGGCGTCCGCGGGCGCCTCCGCGAGGAATTGCTCGAAGCGCGCCCGTGCGTCGTCAAACTTCTTCTCCGAGAACAACGCGCCCGCCCCGAGCAGCAATGCCCGCCGTCCGGCCCCGGTCCCGGAATGCGCGGTGGAGAGCGCGAAGAACTTTCCCGAGTCGGGCTTGCTCCCGGCGTCGGTGGCGCGGCTCAACGCGATGAGCGCCTCGCTGGCCTTCTGCTCGGCCTGCTGGCGGAAGTGCGTCCACGCGTAAATGATGAAGCCCGCCACGACCGCCACGACCGCGGCCTGGCCGAGCCGCTTCTTGTTCACCTCCACCCACGCGAGAATATCCAGCATGCGTGTGGGCGGCGCTTGTTCCTGATTCATAAAGGCGAGAAATGTTTGAAGTGCAGGGCGAAAACGCAAGCTCGAAATCCCGCGCGGCGCCGATTCGCAGCGCTCCAGCCCACGCAAGGTCCTGCCTGTGCGCCCCCATCTGTCCAGTCCCGCGGGTCGCATTGCGGCCGTTCTTCCCGGATCGGGTCTCGATCGGTTCCCTCGCCGATCATCAGAACTGTGCGTGCTTCCGATGAACAAAACTACATCTGCAGCCGGCGCAAAAAAAACCCTTGTGAAAGAAATCACGCTTGGGCACTTTGACCGCGCTTCCGGCCAAGACGGCTGGCTTTTGAGTGTGGGGACGACAGTCCCCGAACCCTTTTTCGACAGCACCATGTTGAAGTCCATCTTCACCGCGCTTTTGCTCGCGATGCTTGCATCGCCTGGGCTGGCGGCGGAGAAGGCGCCGGTGCCCGTCAACGTCGAGCGTGGGGCAACGCGCAGGCCCGCGGCGGCCCCGGGCGACGCCGTCTCGCCCGTGAATCCCGAAGCGGTGAAATCCACGGCTGGCGCAGGACAGAAGACTGCCGCCGATCACTCGAAAGCCGTGGGCATTCCCTCCAATGCCGTGCCGATCTTGTTCAAGAGCGGCCCTTTCGTGATCACCAACTCCATGATCGTGACGTGGATCGTCGCACTCGGTTTGATTCTCCTCGCCCGCGCCGCCACGACAAACGCCAAGATGGTTCCGGGCGGGCTTCAGAACTTCGTCGAGTGGATGATCGGCAGCCTGTATGAGTTCTTCGAAGGCATTCTCGGCGCGCACATGGTGAAGAAGAGCTTCTGGTTCTTCGGAACGATCTTCATCTTCATCCTGTTCACGAACTGGTTCGGCCTCCTGCCGGGCGTCGGGACCATCGGGTGGGGAAGCCACGCGGAGGGCAGCTTCATTCTGCCGAAGTTTCATCACGTCGAGGAACCCTTGCTCCGCGGCGGCAACGCCGACTTGAACATGACCTCGGCAATGGCGTTGTTCTTTTTCTTTCTGTGGACGGTGTGGTCCATCCAGTCGCTTGGCATCAAGGGATTCTTGAAGCACATCTTTGGTGACGGCACAGGAGGCGTTTTCCTCGTGGTCATCATGCTCTTCGTTGGCGTGCTCGAAGTGGTCTCCATCCTCTTCCGCCCTGTGTCGCTGAGCTTCCGGCTCTACGGGAACGTCTTCGCCGGCGAGAACATTCTCGAATCCATGACCACGCTCGTGCCGCGGCTGGGCTGGCTGCTGCCGGTGCCGTTTTACTTTCTCGAACTGCTCGTCGGGCTGGTCCAGGCGCTGGTTTTCGCCCTCCTCACCGCGGTGTTTACCGCGATGATGGTGGGCGACCACGCTCCCGGCGACGGGCACGGGGAGCATCACTAAACAATTTCAGCCGCCGGACCGTGGGCAAACCGCGGGGGCGGCTGATGTAACACACAAAACGAAAGGCAAAGTATGTTCGACCCCATGTTGGCAACAGTGGCGGCTGATGTCGTGGCAACCGCGACCGAGGCTGTGAAGACCACGGGAATGACGGGCAGCCTCCACATCGGTCTGGCCGGTCTCGGATCGGCCATCGGTGTGGGACTCATCGGCATGAAGGCCGCCGAAGCCACGGGTCGCAACCCGGGCGCGGCGGGCGCCATCCGCAACCAGGCCATCTTGTTCGCGGCCTTGGCGGAGGCGATCATCTTCTTCGCCATCTTCCTTGCGAAGTAAGCCACCTCGGGCGCGGACTTTGTCCGCGCCCGACACTTTTTGAAACGACCATGAGCTCGATCATCCTCTTCGCTGCGGAAACCAACCCGCTGAAAGGCATCGCCGACACCTTCGGGTGGAACCCGCAGATGTTCTTCTCGCAGCTCGTCGCCTTCATCATCGTTGCACTCGTGCTGAAAAAATTCGCCTACCAGCCCGTGCTCGACATGCTCGAGGAGCGCAAGAAGCGCATCGCCGAAGGCTTGGAAAATGCCGGCAAGATCAAGGCCGAGCTCGCGAAGACCGAGGCGTCGCGCCAGTCCGTGCTGGATCAGGCCAACACCCAGGCCACCAAGTTCATCGAGGAAGCCCGCGTCGCGGCCGCGAAAGTTCTCGAACAGGAAACCCAGAAGGCCATCGCCACCGCCAACCAGATCATCGTCAAGGCCCGCGAGGCCAACGACGCCGAACTCGCCCGCATGAAGGCCGAGTTGCGCCGCGAGATGGGCCGCCTCGTCGTCGAGACCACCGGCAAGGTCACCGGCAAGGTTCTGACGATGGAAGACCAACAGCGGCTCGCCGACGAGACGAACCGGCAACTCGCCGCCTAGTCTTCACGCACCACGCCTCACGCATCACGTCCCGTGAAAATCAGCAAACAAGCCCGACGCGACGCCAAGCAGCTCTTCACGACCTGCAAGAGCGTCGGCGTGCTCGACGAAGCGCACGTGCGAGTCGCCGTTGCCGCCGTCATTGCGCGGAAGCCCCGCGGCTACGTGGCGATCCTCCATCACTTCCACCGCCTCGTGAAGCTGGACATTGACCGCCGCACCGCGACGGTCGAGACCGCGACGCCGCTGACGGCCGACACGCAGGCGCGGTTGACCGCGAGCCTCGCCACGCGGCACGGCGCCGGACTTGCGACGCAATTCGCGGCGAACCCCGCCCTGATCGGCGGCTTGCGCATCAAGGTCGGCAGCGACGTTTACGACGGCAGCGTCCGTGGCCGGCTCGACGCGCTTGCGGAAAGTTTTTAACCCCGACCAAACCATCACTCTCAACTCTCAACTCCCCGACTCTCAACTCAACGTATGAGCAGCATCCTCCAGGAAATCGAAGCCCAGATCGCCGGCGTCAAGACCAGCGTCTCCCGCCAGAACGTCGGCACCGTCCGCGAAATCTCCGACGGCGTCGCCAAGGTCGAGGGCCTCACCGACGCCATGCTCAACGAGATGCTCGACTTCGGCAACGGCGTCATAGGCATCGCGCTCAACCTCGAGGAGACCGAGGTCGGCGTCATCATCCTCGGCGATTACCTTGGCATCCGCGAAGGCGCGGAGGTGAAGACCACCGGCAAGCTCCTTTCCGTCCCCGTCGGCAAGGGCCTGCTCGGCCGCGTCGTGGACACGCTCGGCAGTCCCGTGGACGGCAAGGGACCGATCGCCGCGACCACCTACTATCCGGTCGAGAAAATCGCGCCCGGCATCGTGAAGCGCAAATCCGTAAGCCAGCCCGTGCAGACGGGCATCATGGCCATTGACGCGATGATCCCCATCGGCCGCGGCCAGCGCGAGCTCATCATCGGCGACCGTTCGACTGGCAAGACGACCATCGGCGTGGATACGATGATCAATCAAGCTCGCATGAACCAGGTGGGCCGCGCCACGAAGGACCCGGCCTTCCGCCCCGTTTACAACATCTACGTCGCCGTCGGCCAAAAGCAGTCGAACATCGCGCGTGTCATCGCCGAACTCGAAAAGGCCGGCGCGCTCGAGGACACGATCGTCGTCGCCGCCGCAGCCGACGCCCCCGCCGCAGCACAGTATCTCGCGCCGTTCTCGGGCGCGGCGATGGGCGAATGGTTCATGGACAACGGCATGGACGCGCTCATCATTTTTGACGACTTGTCGAAGCAGGCAGTCGCCTACCGGCAGGTCTCGCTCGTGCTCAAGCGCCCGTCCGGCCGCGAGGCGTATCCCGGCGACGTGTTCTACCTCCACTCGCGCCTGCTCGAGCGCAGCGCGCGCGTGAACGAGGCGAACGGCAACGGCTCGCTCACCGCGCTGCCCATCATCGAGACGCAGGCGGGCGATGTCTCGGCCTACATCCCGACGAACGTCATCTCGATCACCGACGGCCAGATTTATCTTGAGACGGATTTGTTCTACCAGGGCATCCGGCCCGCGATCTCGGTCGGTCTCTCCGTGAGCCGCGTCGGTTCCGCCGCGCAGATCAAGGCGATGAAGCAGGTCGCCGGGCGCATCAAGCTCGACCTCGCGCAGTATCGGGAGCTCGCGGCGTTCGCGCAGTTCGGCTCCGACCTCGACGCCAAGACTCAGGCTACGCTCGAGCGCGGCAAGCGCATCGTCGAACTCTTCAAGCAGAACCAATACAACCCCATTCCCGTCGAGGTGCAGGCGGCAATGCTTTGGACGATGCAGAACAGCCTGCTCGACGACGTGGCCGTGGAGAAGGTGAAGGATTTCCAGAACAAGCTCACGGACTTCCTCGCCACGCGGAAGGAGGCGCTGCTCACGAAGATTCGCACCGAGAAGGCGATCAGCGACCCGCTCGGCGCGGAGCTGAAGGCCGCGGTGACGGAGTTCAAGCAGACCTATCGGTAGCCGTTTCTGAATGAGCCAACTTGAAATCACAAATTGTGATTTCAAGATGAAACAAGCGAGACATCAAATGTTCATGGACAACGAATCCGCAATCGCAAACGAAAGGGCACTGGCCTGCCTGATTTTCTCGATTCGCGGGCTTCGCGTCATGCTCGATGGCGATTTGGCGAAAATCTTCGGAGTGACGACGCGGCGGCTCAACGAGCAGCTCCGACGGAACCTCGCCCGCTTCCCTTCGGACTTCGCGTTCCAGCTCACGGAGCGGGAGACCGCCCAAATCCGGTCGCAGATTGCGACCGGCTCTGAGGCAACCCGGTCGCAAATTGCGACCGGCTTGAAGTTCAACCCATCGTATCGGCCGTTCGCGTTCACCGAACACGGGGCGATCATGCTGGCTACGGTCCTTAACAGTCCGGTGGCGGTCGAGGCCAGCGTGCGGGTCGTTCGCGCGTTCGTGCTGATGAGGGAACTGATGGCCGCGAATCGAGCCCAATTCACCGAACTCGCCAAACGCATTGATCAACTCGATGCGCGCGCCGGCAACCATGACAAGGCGCTTCGCCAGGTCTTCGATGCGCTTCGACAGATCATGACGCCACCGACACGCGCGATCGGTTTTCACGTCCGGCATGAGCCAAAGTCACCGTCTGGAGTGCCGCCAAACAAGGCCGCGAAGCGATAAGATTTCATGCCCAGCACACGCGACATCCGCCGACGCATCAAGTCGGTCAAGAACACGGCGCAGATCACGAAGGCCATGCAGATGGTCGCGTCGTCGAAGATGCGCAAGGCGCAGCTCGCTGCACTGGCCGGCCGGCCTTATGCGACGCTGATGAACGACGTGCTCGCGGCCGTCAGCGAGGGCGCGAGCGACTTCAACCATCCGTTGATGGAAGCGCGCCCGGTGAAGAAGCGCGCCGTTGTCCTCATCAGCACGGACAAGGGACTGTGCGGCGCGCTGAACTCAAACCTGATGCGCGAGGCCGCGAAGTTCGACAAGGACACGACCGTTTACGTCTGCGCCGGCAAGAAGGCCGGGCAGTTCATCCACCGAACCAAGCGCCAGCTCGCCGCCGAGTTCACCTACAAGGACGCGCCGCTCTTCGCCGAGGCGCGCGCCATTTCGAGGTTCGCGCAGGACCTTTTCCTCAAGGGCGACGTGGATTCCGTCGAGGTCATTTACACGAACTTCATCAACACGCTCACGCAGAAGCCCGAGGTGCGCCCGCTGCTGCCCATCGGCAAGATTTCCGCGCTCGAGGCCGGTGTCGGCGGCGAGAACGCGCCGACTGGCGAGTTGAAGAAGAGCGACCGCGACTACCTCTTCGAGCCCGAAGCCGGCACAGTGCTCGGCAATATGCTGCCGCACTACGTCAACTTTCAGGTGTATCAGTTCCTCCTCGAGGCAAAGGCGTCCGAGCACAGCGCCCGCATGGTCGCCATGAAAAACGCGACCGACAACGCCAAGCAGATCATCAAAGACCTCACGCTCGAATACAACAAGCTGCGCCAGGCCAACATCACCAAGGAACTCCTCGAAATCACGACCGCCCAGATGGCGATGGGCTGATTTCCCAACTCATGAACACAGGCAAAATCGTCCAGATCATCGGCCCCGTGGTGGACGCCGAATTCACCGGTGCCCTCCCGGCCATCTACAACGCCCTCACCGTCGAATACGATATGCCCGGCGCCGGCCGCACCAGGCTCACGCTCGAGACCCAGCAGCACCTTGGCGACAACTGGGTCCGCGCCGTCGCCATGAGCACCACCGAGGGGCTCAAGCGCGGCATGGAACTCACCGACACCGGCGCCCCCATCTCCATGCCCGTCGGCAACGCTGTCATGGGACGCGTCTTCAACGTCACCGGCGACGCCGTGGACGAACAGGGCCCCGTCAAGGCGGACAAATACATGTCCATCCACCGGAGCGCCCCGCTGCTCGTGGACCAGACCACCAGCCCGCAAATCCTCACCACCGGCATCAAGGTCATTGACCTCATCTGCCCGTTCCTCAAGGGCGGCAAGGTCGGCGCGTTCGGCGGCGCGGGCGTCGGCAAGACCGTCATCATCATGGAGCTGATCAACAACATCGCGAAGCTGCACGGCGGCATCTCGATGTTCGCAGGCGTCGGCGAACGCACCCGCGAGGGCAACGACCTCTACAACGAAATGATCGAGGCCGGCGTCATCAAGGTCGAGAAGGACGAGAAGGGCCACCCGCGGATGGGCGCCAACGGCATGCCCATCGTCAAGGAAGGCTCCAAGATCGGCCTCGTCTATGGCCAGATGAACGAGCCCCCGGGCGCGCGTCTCCGCGTCGCGCTCTCCGCGCTCGCTGTCACCGAGTATTTCCGCGACGAGCACAATCAGGACGTGCTCCTGTTCGTGGACAACATCTTCCGCTTCTCGCAGGCGGGTTCCGAAGTGTCCGCGCTCCTCGGCCGCACGCCGAGCGCCGTTGGCTACCAGCCCACGCTCGCCGCCGAGATGGGCAACTTGCAGGAACGCATCACCTCGACGAAGAAAGGTTCCATCACGAGCTTTCAGGCCGTGTATGTGCCCGCCGACGACCTCACCGACCCCGCGCCGGCCACGACCTTCGCGCACCTCGACGCGACCATCGTGCTCGAGCGTTCCATCGCGGAGCTAGGGATCTATCCCGCCGTGGACCCGCTCGCCTCGAACTCCCGCGCTCTCTCGCCGGACATTGTCGGCGAGGAGCACTACAACGTCGCACGCGGCGTGCAGAAGGTGCTCCAGCGCTACAGGGACTTGCAGGACATCATCGCGATTCTCGGCATGGACGAGTTGAATCCTGAAGACCGGCTCACCGTGCTGCGCGCGCGCAAGATTCAGAAGTTCCTCAGCCAGCCGTTCTCGGTGGCGGAAGTCTTCACGGGCCGCGCCGGCAAGCAGGTGCCCGTGGCAGACACCGTCCGCGGCTTCAAGGAAATCCTCGACGGAACTCACGACGCCGTCGGCGAGAACGACTTCTACATGAAGGGCGGCATTGACGAGATCAAAGAGGGTTAAATGGGTTACAAGCGTTACAAGCGTTACAAGTGTCGCATGGGCTCCGGCCTCCCTTCCCTTGTAACCTGTAACGATTCAACTCATGTAACTGTCCCCAACCATGGCCAACACGCTCAAATTGGAAATCGTCACCCCTGAGGCGAAGATCTACTCGGAGGACGTCGAGATGGTCACGCTCCCCGGCATCGAGGGCGAGATGGGCATCTACCCGCAGCACGTCCCGCTGATGACGCAGGTCGTGGCCGGGGAGATCATCGCGCGGCAGAACGGCCAGGACCATCACCTCGCCGTGGGCGAGGGCTTCGTCGAGATCACCGGCGACCGCGTGGCCATCCTCACCGACATGGCGATGAAGGCCGACGACATTGACGAGGCGAAGGCTGAGGAAGCCCGCAAGCGCGCCGAGGCCAGGTTGCAGGAAAAGCTCACTGACGAGGAAACCGCCTCCGTGCAGGCCGCCCTCGCGCACTCGCTCGCGCAGCTCCACGTCAAGCGCCGCCAGCGCAAGTAGCGGAGCGCCGGGCTTCGCCCGGCCCGCAGTCCCCATGAACCTTCAGGTAGGGCGCGTCACTCCGTGCGCGCCGCGAGACCGAGCCAAGCACCCAGACGGCGCGCACGGAGTGACGCGCCCTACCCACCTCAGCCAGTCCAGCGGTTCGATGCGCGGATCTGGGCTTCGGGGCGTTCTCACTCTGTCTCGGCCGCGTCACGAATTCCACAGCCGCCGCGGGTCCGGGTTCAACCTCCGATTTCTTTCCACGCCTGCTTCCTTGCCCGCGCCCGATCACACCGCCAGCTCCGCGTGTTCCGCGATATGCTCCTTCACCAAGGCCGCGTAGGCCTCGGCGAGGCTCGCGGTGACCGTGGTCCTGCCGACTCGAAATCGCCGGCCGTCAATCGCACACACGGGCGCGATGCCTTTCGTCGTGCCGCTGATGAAACACTCGTCGAATGACGCGAGGTCAGCCACGCTCACGCGTTTCTCCGTCGCCTTCAAACTCGCGCGCGGGGCGACACGGTCGAGGATGAACCGCCGCGTGATGCCGGAAAGGATTCCCGCCTGCAACCGCGGCGTGACGAGCGTGCGTCCCTTCACGAAGAACAGGTTCGACACCGCGGCCTCGGTCACTTCGCCGCGCAGGCTCGTCATCACCACTTCGTCCGCGCCGCGCGCGAGCGCCTCGCGGAGGCAGAGGAGGTTGTTCAGGTAGTTGCCCGTCTTCCATGCCGGATTGAGCGTGAGCGGATGGTTGCGGTGCAATGAAGTCGCCAGGCTCAGCTTCAATCCCTTCGCGCGCTTCTCCGGCGGCACGTCCTTGAGGCACTGCACCAGCAGCGTGTAACTCGCGCGATCCGCGAGCCGCGTGTCGAGCCCGATGGCCCCGCCGCCGCGTGTCACTTGCAGCCGGATGTAAAGCTCGGGCCGCGCCCCGACGGTCTTGAAAAACGCCTGCGCTGTGCGCCGAAGCTGCGCAAAGAGTTCCGTGCGCGTGAACGGCAGCGCGATATGCAACGCCCTCGCCGAACCTTCGAGCCGCCGCCAGTGCTCGTCGAATGTGAACACGACGCCCTCGAATGTGCGCCACACCTCGTAGATGGCGTCGCCGTAGAGAAACCCCCGGTTCAGCGGGCTGATGGACGGCTTGGTAGCATCGTGAAGGCGCCCGTCGGTGTTGGCTTGGATGAATGTGTGAACCACGGCGTTCGAGGTAACAGGTCGGGACACTTCTGACAAGGCGCGCTCGACACGCAGGCGCCCGTTCTGCTAGGAACACCCCACACGCCATGAAAACTTCGCCCCACCTCTGCGGCTCCAGTGCCGTGCAATGGATCATCATCGTCGCGCTCTTCGGTGTCGCAGCCGCCGTGTGCGCCAAACTCGTCTCGACGAACAGGGCGCAGGAGCAGGAGTTGGCGGCGTTGCGCGCCGAGGCGAAGGAACTCGGACAGCTTCGCGACGAGGTGAAGGAGATCGCGAAACTCAAAACGCAGTTGCGCGAGAGCGAGGGCTTGCGGAAAGACGCCGCCGAATTGCCGAAGCTGCGCGGCGAAGTCACGCAGTTGCGGCAGGAAAAGGTGCAGGCGGACCAGTTGCGCGCAGAGGTCCAACGGCTGCGGGCCGAGGCGCAGCAGTCCCGGCAGATTCAAGCGGAGAACCAAGCGTTGCGCGGCCAGGCGCAGCAGTTCACCCAAGCGCAGCAGGCTGCGCAGGCGGACGCCTTGAAACGGAACTGCATCGTCAACCTCAAGCAGATTAGCGGCGCGGTGCAGCAATGGGCCTTGGAATACAGGAAGACCGTGAACGATCCCTACGTGTTGACCGATCCGAAGCTCCTCGCCTTTATCAAAGGTTCCGTGCTGCCGATTTGCCCTCATGGCGGCGTTTACACGGCTGGAAGGAATGTCGGGTCGAACCTAACCTGCACGATTCCAGGACACACCTTGTGATGCGTGCGCACGGCTCGCATGGTAGGGCGCGTCACTCCGTGCGCGCCGCGAGATGAAATCAGACCCCCGACGGCGCGCACGGAGTGACGCGCCCTACCACGCGAAACCGATTTGAATCCATCCGCCGTTTGCCGATACTCCGCGCGTGCAGTTCATCCGCGACATTCACGCAGCCAAGCTGGCCGCAGGCAAACCAGTCGTTTCCTTCGAGTTCTTCCCGCCGAAAACCCCCGAAGGCGACCGCTCGCTCCTGGAACGGACGATTCCCGCACTGATGCGGCTTCGGCCCGACTATTGTTCGGTGACCTACGGCGCGGGCGGGAGCACGCGCGAGAAGACCCTCGGCATCGTGGACCGCATCCAGCGCGAGCATGGGCTGACCGCGATGGCGCATCTCACGTGTGTGAACTCCACGAGCGCGCAACTCGCCGAGGTGCTCGATCAGGCGCGCTCGCTCGGCATCAAGAACATCCTCGCGCTCCGTGGCGACCCGCCCGGCGGCGGCGACTTTGCACCCACGCCCGGCGGGTTTGAGTTCTCGCACCAACTCGTCACGTTCATCCGCCAGATGGGCGGTTTCAGCATCGGCACCGCCGGGTTCCCCGAGGGACACATCGCGTGCAAGGAGGGACGGCACGTGGACTGGCAGCGGCTGAAGGCCAAGGTGGACTGCGGCGCGGACTTCGTGCTGACCCAGCTGTTTTTCGACACCCGCGACTTCCTCGAGTTCCGCGATTTCCTTGTGAAGAGGCTTGGCGTCACCGTGCCCGTGTGCCCCGGCGTGCTGCCGATCCTCAGCAGCTCGCAAGTGAAGAAGTTCACGGCGCTGTGCGGCGCGGCGCTGCCCGAGGCGTTCCTC
>Ga0247727_10015986_pt1 | contig 12197 bp, 11 predicted proteins | sample WisWelCaveWW1625_FD_202498 | JGI IMG/M metagenome (GOLD analysis project Ga0247727, IMG submission 202498) | Biofilm microbial communities from Wishing Well Cave, Virginia, United States - WW16-25 | ecosystem: Environmental > Aquatic > Deep subsurface > Groundwater > Cave microbial mat | place...
CCGCTCCGCGACCTGCTGTTGCGCCGCCTCCAACGCCTCCCCTTGAGGCTGATACCACAGCAGATAGAAGGCACCCGCCACGGCGGCAACGAGGACGAGGAGAAGAACCGCAAACCACTTGGCCATTGGGCTGCCCCCGGCGTTACGCGTCACTGCCCAATCATGCAACAGGAGTGCGGCCTCGCGCCAGTCGGCAGCTTGGGTGCAAAATTCGTTCTGGCACATCGCCGCCTGGACAGTTTCCCGATGAACGCGCCACAGCCTACCGGTGCGCCTCACGATCCGCATCCTCGCCGCCCGAGCGTGCCGGTTCCGGCGGCGGCCTGCGATTGTCACGCGCACGTGTGCGGGCCGGCCGACCGGTATCCCTACGCGCCGAACCGCCTGTACACACCGCCCGACGCGCTGCCGGCCGACTTTCGACACCTGCTCGATGCGCTTCGGGTCGAGCGCGGGGTGCTCGTCCAGCCCAGCATCTACGCGACGGACAACCGGGCGATGCTCGATGCGCTCGCGCGGGACCCGGCGCGGCTGCGCGGCGTGGCCGTCCTGCCGTTCGACGTCGATGCGCGGGAGATCGAGCGCCTGCATGCGCTCGGCGTGCGCGGAGTCCGCTGCAACATCGTCGATCTCAAGGAGGGGAAAGGCGTGCTGCCCCTCGCGGCGCTCCGTGCCCTCGCTGCGCGCGTGAAGCCGTTCGGGTGGCACATCGAGTTCCTGATGCACGTCGACGAGTTCCCCGACCTCGATCGACAGCTGGCCGACTTCCCGGTGGACGTGGTGTTCGGGCATCTCGGGTACGTGCCGACGGCGCACGGGACCGATGCGCCCGGGTTTCGCGCGCTGCTGCGGCTGATGCGCGACGGCAAAGCATGGGTCAAGCTGACCGCCCCGTACCGCCTGACGCTAACCGCGCTGCCCTATCCCGACATTGCGCCGTTCGCTCAGGCGCTCGTGGAGAACGCGCCGGAGCGGCTCCTGTGGGGCAGCGACTGGCCGCATGTGTTCATCAAGACGGCGACGCCCAACGACGGCGATCTGTTCGATGTCTTCGCCCGCTGGGTTCCGGACGCGCGGACGCGCGACCGGATCCTCGTGGACAACGCGGCTCGGCTTTACGGCTTTCCTACTCGATCTTGACCCCGGCGGTCTTGATCACCTTGCCCCAGCGGGCGAGGTCCTCGCGGATGAACGCGCCGAACTCCTCCGGGGTACTGCCGACCGCCTGCACGCCCAAGGCCACGAAACGCTCCTTCACCGCCGGAACCCGCAGCGCCTTCGTTGCGGCCGAGTGGATCTTGGCAACGACCTCCGGCGCCATGCCCGCCGGCCCCACGAGCCCCGTCACATTGTTGATCTCGAAGTCGCGCACGCCGACCTCGCCGAAGCTCGGCGTATCGGGCAACGTGGGCCACCGCCCGCGCGCGGAGACGGCCAGCGCCCTGATCCGGCCCCCGCGCACGTTCGGAACGGTCGAGCTTGCCTGGTCGAAGAGGAGGTCGACCTGGCCACCGACGAGGTCCACCATCGCGGGTCCCGCGCCCTTGTACGGGACGTGCACGAACCTCGTTCCGGTCAGCAGCTGGAACAACTCGCCCACGAGGTGATTCGAGCTGCCGCTTCCCCCGGACGCCATGACGAGCTGTCCGGGCTTCTCCTTCGCGAGGCGCAGCAGGTCGCCGAGCGATTGCACCGGCAGCGCCGGCTTGACGACCAGCACGAACGGCACGATCGCGAGATTGCTGATCGGGGTGACGCCCTTGATCGGGTCGTAAGGCCAGTTCGGGTAGAGGTTCGGCGCGACGCTCAGCGAGCTGTTGGAGCCCATCAGCAAGGTGTGGCCGTCGGGCGCGGATCTCATCGCCGCCTCCGCACCCACCATCGAGCCGGCGCCGGTGCGGTTCTCCACGATCACGGGCTGGCCGAGCAGCTCGCCGAGAGCCGGGGCAATGGTGCGCGCGGTGATGTCCACGTTGCCGCCCGGCCCGAAGGGGACGATGACCCGGATGGGCTTGCTCGGGAAGGCCTGCGACCACGCGGCCGCGGAGATCTGCGCGAGGAACGCGACGAGCGCGTAACCGATGAGACGCTTCATTTTTTCCTCCTTCGGGTGAGGCCGACCTTCAGCGCACGATGCCGGCTTCACGCATATAGCGCAGCACCCCCGGATGAATCAGGTCCTGCCGGGGCGCGGCGGCAAGCGTGTTCGCGAGCGTGGACTCGCGTGCCTGGGCAAGGCGTCCGCCGAGCGCAGCCTCGCCGCGATGCAGCGCGCGGGCGAGGCGGTAAGCGACGTCGTCCGGCAGTGAGGGTCGCGCCAGCACGAGCGCCCATGACCCCACCGAAGGGACCGCTGCGTCCTGGCCGGGATAGGCTCCGGCGGGCAACGTGACCGGCTTGATGAACGGGTGCTTCGCGACGATGCGCTTGATCTCGTCCGCGTCGGGCGCGATGAAGCGGGCTCCTGCCGGTCCCTTTGCCACCGCCACGAATCCCGGCCAGCCCACGCCGCCGCCCCAGAACGCCGCGACGCGACCGTCGAGCACCATCGCCGGCCCGTCCGCCGCCTTGTCGAGATACACCGCCTGGAAATCCTTGTTGAGGTCGAGTCCCAGGCCGTCGAACACGTAGCGGGCGAGGACGACGAAGCCGGAGCCGCGCGCCCCCCATACGATCGGCTTGCCTTTCAGATCGGCGATCGTGCGGTGCGGGCTGTCGGCGCGCACGATGAACAGGCCGGAGTTCGAATACATGGCGTTGAGGATGTACAGCTTCGCCGGCGGCCGGCCGATGCCGGTGAGCGCCTCGTAAGTGACTTCTCCGGTGACCTGCCCGATGTCGATCTGGCCTGCCTCGAGAAGCGGCACGTTCTCCGTGCTGCCCTTGGTGTTGCGCGGCTCGACCGCGAGCGTGGCATCCATTTCGTTGAGGGTGCTGGAGTACGCCGCGCCGTAGACCGGGAAGCCGCCGCCGGGCGTCGCCGTCCCGAGACTCACCGCGGTTTTCTGCTGCGCCGCCACCATGCCGATCCCCGACGTGAAGAACATTGCGGCAATCGCCGACGACCTGACGATGTGCATGATAGGCCTCCTCCTTCGCTGACCGCGGTTCCGCTCCGCCCGTCGCTCCGCCCGGGCATCCGTTGCAGTGCGCCCGGAATCAGACGTTCGCCGCGATCCAGTCGGCAATGTAATCGATTCCGGCTGGCCGGTTGTCGACCTGGCAATGCTCGGCGCCGCCCTCCTCGGCGGTGAAGATCTTGAGCTTCTTGCTCGGCGCCGTGAGCGCGGCATAGAGCTTGTGCGCGGCGTCGACCGGCACCACGCGGTCGTTCGCCCCGTGCGTGATCAGGATCGGGCAACGGATCTGTCCGGCCACGTCCTTGAGCGAGAACTGCTTCGCCCGCTCGAGCGCAGCGTCCGGGTCATTCAAGCCGAGGATCCATTGAAACTGGAAATTCGACTGCGCGCTCTTTTTCGGATCGGCTTTCAGCTGCTCGCGGATCTTCACTTGCCACGCATGGAGGTCCCAGTGCAGCGCGCCCAGACACACGCAGGCGGCGTAGCGCTTCTCGAACGCCGCGATCCGCGGCGCGTAATAGCCACCGAAGCTGTAGCCCATGATCACGACTTTCTTCGGATCGACGTCGGGCCGCCCGGCCACGTACTCGTAAGCCGCTGTTCCCGGCACCTCGTAGTCGTGGCGGGCGTAAATTTTGCGCAACCGGAGCGTCTCGCCCTGGCCCGGGCCGTCGATTGCGAGCGTGTGCATGCCGCGCCTGGCGAACTCGAGCCCCGCGAAGAGCACGCTCATTTCCTTGCAGTTGTCCATGCCGTCGAACAGCACGACCGTCGGTGCCCGCCCGGTCGTGTCCGGCGCCGTCATGAAATACGCCGGCAACGTCTTGCCCTCGTACGGCACTTCCACGAACTCGATGTTCCGATGGCGCCGCTTGAGGCCCTCCTGGTAGCAGCGCAGCGCCTTGCGATACACCTCGAGCTTGCGCTCGCCCGGCGGCACGAACCGCTCGCCGGTGTAGTAGTAGTTGCCGGCGCGCAGGTAGCAGTTGCCGGCGGTCCTGTGGCGTCCCTCGGCCGCGGCTTCGTCGGCAACCTTCTCGAGCTGGCCCGCCATCGCACACCATTCCTGCCACCAGGCATCGGGATCGCCCGTACCGCGCGCTCGCAAGCGCTCGCCGATGCGGTCGATCTCCGCGGGCGCGACGGCCCCATACGGCGCCATGCCTTTGCAGACCAGCGTCGCGTTCGACCACATGAAGTTGCCGGGGAAATGATCGATCCAGGTGGGTTCGGACGACATCGCTCGCTCCATCACGATCAGTTCACCATCGCGGCCGCGGCGCGAACGATTCGCTGCCACTGCTCTACGCGCTTCGCGTCCCTTTACAGCTGCGCCCGGAGCGGACGATACTACCGCGCCCGGAGCGAGCCTGCGACCCGAACCGGATTCCCGATCCCGCCCAAACTCGATGAAGATCACCAAACTCGACGTTTACATTCTGCGCGCTCCGGACACCGGCCGGCCGCATTGGGTGAGCCATTTCATGGTTCCCAGAGCCAACGAGATCCTGGTCCGAATGCAGACCGATGAGGGCGTGGAGGGCATCGGCATCGCCACCAGCTACACGCCGATCGAAGCTGCGATCAAGTGCTTTCGCAGCGGCATCGCCGATCTGATCGTCGGCACGGATCCGCTCGCTCCGGAGCGGCTCTATCAGAAGCTGTTCGCGCTGACCTCGCAGCGGCTCGCCTTCGAGAAGGGCTGGTCGCGCGAAGCGCTGGTGCGCATTTCCGCCGCGGTCGACATCGCCGCGTGGGACCTCGTCGGCAAGGTGGCGAAGCTGCCGCTCTACCGTCTGTTCGGCGGCTATCGCGATAAAGTGCCGTGCTACGTGACCTGCGCCTATTACCGCGACGGCAAGGATCTCGCCGAGCTGCGGGACGAGATGGCGATGCTGAAGGCGCAGGGCCATATGGGCTTCAAGGCCAAGGCCGGAGGCGTCGGACTGGCGGAGGACGTCGAGCGCCTGAGTGTCGTGCGCGAAGTCATCGGGGACGACAAGGACCTCATGGTCGACGTGAACCGTGGCTGGGATCTCGCCACGGCGATCGAAGGTGCCCGATTGCTGGAGCCCCTGCGGCCGCGCTGGCTGGAGGAGCCGGTGCGCTGGGCCGATGACCGCCGCGAGCTGCGGCTGCTCGCCCGCGAGACGCGGATCCCGCTGTCCGCTGGCGAAAGCGAGCTGACGAGCTACGGCTGCCGCGCGCTGCTGGAGGAGCAGGCGATCCGGATCCTCCAATTCGACTGCACGATGATGGGCGGCTTCACCGAGGGCCGCAAGCTCGCTGCGCTGTGCGAGCTCAACCATGTCGAGGTCGCGCCGCACCACGATTGCTTCATCCACGCCCATATCGTGGCCGCGAGTCCCGCCGGCTGCATCGTCGAGTCCTTCACCGATCCGGAACGCGACCCCTTGCAGGCCGAGCTGTTCGAGGATCCGCCGCGGATCGCCAATGGCTGGCTGCACCTGAAGGAAGCGCCGGGATTGGGGCTCACCCTGTCGGCGGCCGCGCTGAAGAAGTTCGGCGAGCGGATCCTGTGAATCATGCCGGGTTCTCCCTCAAAGTCTCGCGGCCGTCGCCGCGCCGTCATCATTGGCGGCTCGATGTCGGGCCTGTTCAGCGCGGCGTTCCTGCGCCAGATCGGCTGGGACGTTGACGTCTACGAGCGCTCGGCGGTCGAGCTGGTCGGCCGCGGCGCGGGCATCACCACGCATCCGGAGCTGCTCGAGGCGCTCGAGGCAAGCGGCGCCGGCACGCACGAGCTCGGCATCGAGGTTCCGAAACGCATGACGCTCGACCGCAACGGCCGCGTGACCGGCGAGCGGCCGCTGCGGCAGATCCTCACCTCATGGGACCGCCTGCAGCGCCTGCTGCGCGCAACCATCGACCCCGCGCATTACCACCTGGGTTGGAGCTTCGAGCGTGTCGACCAGGATGAGCGCGCGGTGCGCGTTCAATTCGCCGGTGGCCGCGTCGAGCATGCGGACATTCTGGTCGGCGGCGACGGCATCCGATCCGGCGTCCGCGCGCTGGTCGCGCCCGAATTGCAGCCGATCTATGCCGGCTATTACATCTGGCGCGGCGCTCCCAACGAGGCCGACCTCGCGCCGCAGACGCTCCAGGACATCTTTCCCTACTTCACGTTCTACCTGCCGCAACGGCAGCAGGTGATCAGCTATCCGATCTCCGGCTTCAACAACGACCTCCGGCCCGGCCATCGCCGCTACAATTTCATCTGGTATCGGGTGGCCGACGCCAATCGGCTGAAAGCGATGTGCGTCGACGAGCGCGGCGTGCAGCACGAGCATTCGGTGCCGCCACCGCTCATCCGCAAGGACCTGATCGCGCAGATGCACCAGGATGCGCGCGACATCATGCCGCCGGTGCTGCTCGACTGCGTGGTGAAAATACCGCAACCGTTCATCACGCCGATCTACGATTTCACCGCGCCGAGTATTGTGTTCGGTCGCGTCGCCATGGTCGGCGATGCGGCCGCGTCGGCGCGCCCGCACATGGGCTTTGGCGTCGCAAAGGCGGGCGGCGACGCGCGAGCGCTCGCCAGCGCGCTGCGCAATTACGACGACGTCGACACGGCGTTGAAGGCTTACAACGCCGAGCGCCAGCCGATCGGCAACACCATCGTGATGCATGGGCGCAAGCTCGGCACCCATCTCGGCGTGGACCTCAAGACCGAGGAAGACCGCAGGATGTGGAAGCTCCTGCAGGACGACGGCGCCATGATGGACTGGATCGCGGTGCCGAACTTCCTGGCCGCCTATCGATGAGCGGCGACCTCCCCAAGCCCGATCACGCCCGCAACATGCGCCTGATCGGCTATTCCGATCAGGGCGGCCGGCCCGACGGCGTGCAGATCATGGTGCATCGCGGCTTTGCCTATGTCGGGCACATGTTCTCGAAAGGGTTTTCCATCATCGACGTGCGCGATCCGAAAAATCCGCAGGCCGTCAATTATCTCGCCGCGCCGCCCGGGACCTGGAACATCCACCTCCAGACGCACGGCGATCTCCTGCTCGTGATCAATGCCAAGGACATGTTCGCGGCCGCCGAGTTCGCCGACGAGCACGCTTATTACAAGGGCCAGCTTGGCAACGTCGTCGGCACCGCGCAAGCACCGAAGAACGCAGCACGCGACTGGACCGCGGGGCTTGCCGTCTACGACATATCGAAGCCCGAGGCGCCCCGCCGGATCGGCTTCCTGCCGGTCGAGGGCGGCGGCATCCATCGCATCTGGTACGCCGGCGGGCGCTGGGCCTATGTCTCCGCGCTGCTCGATGGCTTCACCGACTACATTTTCATGACCATCGACATGGCTGACCCGAAAAATCCGCGCGAAGCGGGCCGGTATTGGATTCCGGGCATGAACCAGGCGGCCGGCGAGACGCCGAGCTGGCCAGCGACCAGCCGCTACGGGCTGCATCATGCGATCGTTCACGGCGACACCGCCTATGCCGCCTGGCGGGATGCCGGCATGGTGGTGATCGATGTCGCGGACCGCGCCAAGCCGAAGCTGATCGCGCACCGCAACTGGTCACCGCCGTTCGGCGGTGGCACCCACAATTGCCTGCCCTTGCCGGACCGCGACCTGCTCGTCGTGCTCGACGAGGCGGTGCTCGACCACCAGGAGGACGGGCCCAAGCTGATCTGGGTGTTCGACAACCGCGACCAGTCCAACCCGGTCAGCATCTCGACGTTCCCCACGCCGGCTGAATCGGACTACGTCAAGAAAGGCGGCCACTTCGGCCCGCACAACATCCATGAGAACCGGCCCGGCAGCTTCGTGAGCTCCGATTTGATCTTCGCCACCTTTCAGAACGCCGGGGTGCGGGTGTTCGACATCCGCGATCAGTACCGCCCGAACGAGGCCGGCGCCTGGGTTCCGCCGGCGCCGGCGCGGATGATGGATCACCGGCCGAACCGCGCCCGTGTCATCCAGTCGGCCGACGTGTTCGTGGATGCCGGCGGCCTCATCTACTCGACCGATTACAACGGCGGGCTGTACATCCTGGAATATCTTGGCCGGTGAAAGCGCTCACGAGTGAGATCAACGATCACAGAGATCGAGCACCGCCTCTGCGAACGCCTTTGGGGACTCCTGCGGCGGATTGTGGCCGACGTTGTCGAATAGCCGGCGTTCGTAACGGCCAGAAAAGTGTCTTTCATGCCCCGCCGATTTCCCGGGCGGGTTCACATCATCGGTAATACCATGGATCACGATGGTCGGGACATCGATCTTGGGCTGAGCTGCCAATCGCGCCTCGGTGGCCGCGTAACGGGGATCGCCCGCGGCATTGCCGAAGCGATGCCGATAGGATTGGATGACTACATCCACGAAATCGGGATTCTCGAATGACGCGGCGGTCCGCTTGAAGGTCGCGTCATCGAATGACCAAGTCGGCGACCAGAGTTTCCAAAGCAACCGGCACAGTTCGTTGCGGTTGAGAGTCAGTCCCGCCCGCCCCCGCTCGGTGTGGAAATAGTATTGATACCACCATCGACGCTCGCTCTCGGGATCAACAGGTTTCAGCGAAGCGGCGATATCCTGGATTTGATAGCCGCAACAGGTGACGAGCCCGCGCACGCGCTCCGGCCACAGCGCCGCAACAACGCAAGCCGCGCGAGCACCCCAATCGAATCCGGCCAGAATAGCGTCCTTCACCTCCAGTGCATCAAGCATCTCCAGGAGATCGTGCCCCACGGCTGCCTGCTCTCCCGATCGCATCGTATCGGGAGAGAGGAACCGCGTGCCGCCATAACCTCGTAGGTAAGGCACGATGGTACGAAAGCCCGCAGCATTGAGGACGAGGGCTACGTCGTCGAAGGCCCTCGGATCGTAGGGGAAGCCGTGTACGAGGACGACCGGATAGGCATCGAGTGGACCCGCGTGCTCATAGGCGATGTCCAGCACCGAAGTCCGAGCACGTTCCAGCTGCGCCATGGTGGTCCTCCTTTAGCGGCAAACTGTGTCCGCCCCACCGCGACGAGTTAAGGCGGCGCGGCAGCATCCGTCTTTAACGTTCATTCCGTCCCCTGTTCGCCATTACTGGCCCACTGCAAGGCTTTGCATTACAATGCAGTTTAGTCAGAGAATCTCCGTATGGACTCTCAATTGACATTGCGACTCCCGGGGGCGCTGTCCAAAAAACTGGAACGCTCGGCCAGGCGCCTGAGACGCAAGCGTTCGGACGTGGTGCGTCTCGCGCTGGAGCAGTTCCTCGAAGCCGAGCCAGAAATCCGCCCCGTCGAACGCGTTCGCGATCTCCTCGGCCGTATCGAGAGCGGTGTGCCCGACCTGGGTCAGCGTCACCGGGAGCATCTGATCCGGCGTTTGCGCCGTGGCAAGTGAGCTTCTGCTCGATACTGGGGCCTTTGTCGCCCTGGTGGACCGGAGCGAGCGCCGCCACGCCGCGTGCGTGGCGGTCCTGGAAGGGTGGAGCGGAACGATCCTCACGACCGAAGCGGTCTTGACCGAAACGCTTTACCTCGTCGGGCCGCGGTGGCAGGCGCAGAAGGTTTGTCTTGAGTTCCTGCTGAGAGGGGCTTTTCTGTTGGCGCCGCCGTCGCAGGCCAGCCTCAAAAGGGTCTCCGTCCTGATGGAAAAGTACCGCAACGTCCCGATGGACTACGCCGATGCGACGCTGGTCGCTCTCGGGGAGGAACTGGATACCGACTTGGTGTTCACATTGGACCGCCGCGGATTTTCCGCCTACCGCCTCCACCAGCGGAGGCCGTTTCGTCTGGTTCCGTGATACCGGACGCGGACGAAGCTCCTCGGTCCGCATCCAGGCGCATACGCCCGAACGTCTGCAGCACCCGGCGCGACCTCAGAGGAGCTCGTCGAAGACGACCAACGTCCGCGCTTCGATGCTTTCGCGCGGCACAAACTCGCTCGGGCAAGCCGGATTTCGAAACCCAGTGTGCGGCGTGAACCGCGCACGTCCGTCCGCACACGAGTCGTAGCACTTCAGCAGCAGTAGCTCATCGGGTCGCATCTCGGACACATAGAACCACCGGTGCGCAGGGTTGTGGCGCACCGAATAGATCTGCCCGCTATGGCGCGGCACCGTCAAGTCGTCCTCGCCGAAGTGATGGATGTCGGTCGCAACCAGATCCTCGGGCGAGACGCTGCGTGCGTCGCACATCGCGAGCGGATTGTCCAGCACGGGGCCGGCGATCGGCCGCCACAGATTGACGAAGGCGACGCGCCGGTCCGCCAGGTCGGAGCGCCCGGCCGCATCGAGGATCTCCCGCTTGCGTTTCGGGCCGGACTGCTCCGTGTAATCATTGTGCACCTGATCGACGGGCACCCGCACGCCGGACTCGCCACGGGCCGCGCGCGCCGCGCTGCGCACGTTGTGGTCGAACACGATTACAGCGAGCGCACCCGTGATCCCCTGCATCACGCTTTGCACCTCAGGGTAGTAGCGCTCTCGCACTGCGGCTTCGTCGTAGAAGTCGGCGAACGTCGATCGACGTGAATGTAACTCCAATCCATGCTCGTCCAGCCGAAGGCGATCCGCAATCGGACGCGCATCGCGGATCGACACCAAGTGCTGGACCGACGCCGGCCGCACCGTGGCGAGGCCGCTGCCAGGCGGATAGACGCGGACCTGCGCCGGGCCCTTACCGGGCGCGAGATAGGTCAACTGCGCGTCGACGGCTGGAAGCTCGTCCGAGCTCGGCACTGGACTCGATGACAGCGTGGGCGGCATGGTCGCTCCGAGCACTTTGGCACTTCGAAGAACAACAGGAGGTTTTTCCAGAAAGGGAACGGTACTAACGGGTCTGCAACTTGTCAATCATGGCGAGTGCAGCTTCGGTTCTGGCGCAGGAGCCTGTCGCCGCCCGCAGCGTGGTAAGGTGCGGCTCATCGCCTCCGACCGAAAGCTGGGGTCCATGATCCACCGCGACGCTCACCCCGTATCGGTGATCGCGCCACGTGCGCTCACCCTCATTGCCTTGGCGACCGTTGCCATCGGCTGCACGCACCAGCCGCCATTCGAAGCGAAATCCCTCGCACCAGCCGATCACCTTGCGGTTCGCGAGCAGGTCCGTGGCTTCGCGAAGACCTATTGCGGAGCCTGTCATCAAGCTTCGCTCCCAACCGCGAAGCCGGCGGCGCTCGCGATCTTCAATCTCGATGCTGAGGACTGGTCGTCGACGCTGACGGTCGCGCGACTCAAGGGCGGGTTCCCGAGACGGTTGAACGCCCGGTTGGACGACGCCGGTCGACAGCAACTGCGAGCTTTCGTCGAGAGCGAGCTTGCGCTGCGCAAGGAGTAGCAGGGATGAGGCAGCGGGTGCAGCCGACCGCGGCGGCACTCAAAGCTCGAGCTGGCCGGAGAAATCCTGACAGCGCGATAAGCGGAACCTCTGCTTTGATTGGTGATGTTCGGGAACCTCAACACCAAGCAAAACTAGAGTACGGTACGGTCGATGGCCGAGCGTCGTGCCAGCGCCGGCAGTTGGCATGCTTTGGAATATTTAGGACGTCCGCCCCTGGCCGTTTTACGCCCAAGGCGCTTTCGACCCGGAGCTGACGTTCCCCTCAGTTCCTCCTCGGCACCGCTTCCATGATGAGTGCGAGCGCCTTCCTGAAACGCTCGAATCCGGGCGCGCCGCCCCTGTAGTGTCCCAGGCGCACCACGACGAGGTCGTGCGACGGGATGATGAGCGCGATTTGGCCACCTGCACCGGCCATGTAGTACGCCTCTCTGGGCACCGGGAAACGGTCGTCACCGTTGATCCAAAAGAAGCCGCCATAAACGGGGCGCTTGTCGGCCTCCCACGCCGGTGCAAGCGTGCTCACGAATTTGACGTATCCCTCGGGCAGGATCCGCTCGCCGTTCCATACCCCATCCTGGAGATAGAGATTGCCGAGGCGTGCCCAGTCGCGCCCTGACGCGAACTCGTACCCCTGCGTGAGAAAGTTTCCATACGGGTCCGTTTCCATCACCATCGTCCGTATACCGATCTTGTCGAAGAGCGCGCGCTGCGGGAAAGACAAATACTCCTCCCCGCGCTTTTCGACTCCAAGACGCACGAGATAATTGATCAAGACCGGGTCGGTGTTGCGATAGCGACCCACGGTGCTGG
>Ga0247727_10015987_pt1 | contig 12197 bp, 15 predicted proteins | sample WisWelCaveWW1625_FD_202498 | JGI IMG/M metagenome (GOLD analysis project Ga0247727, IMG submission 202498) | Biofilm microbial communities from Wishing Well Cave, Virginia, United States - WW16-25 | ecosystem: Environmental > Aquatic > Deep subsurface > Groundwater > Cave microbial mat | place...
CAGGTTCCACAGGTCGTGACATAAAGCTTTTGACCGCTGTTCGCATTGCCCTTCACCGTGGCCGGGGCGGGATTATCCGGCAGCGTCTTGATATAAGCGCTGACGTTATCGATGGCGGCGTCATCAGCCAGCGTCGCCGCCATCGGCGCCATCAATTTCCCGAACACATCCTTGTCGTGCGTGCCGCGGGCGCCTTGCTTGTAATTTTTCAATTGCCGCTGCAGGTACCAGTCTCCCAGCCCGCTCAATTTCGGCGCATGCAGCGCAGGATTCCCCTCGGCTTGCACGCCATGACAGGCGGCACACACCGCATAGAGTTGTTTGCCCGCGGCGGCATCGCCGCTTGCCCGCGCCGAGGATTGCGCGAAGGTCGGATGGCCGCCTAACCACGCCTGAAACGCGGGCTCTTCTTCCACCACGACTTTGCCGCGCATGACGTAATGCCCGACGCCGCACAATTCGTTGCAGAGGATGTCGAATTTCCCGGTTCGGCTGGGGGTGACCCAGAAATAGGTGACCAGGCCCGGCACCAGATCCATCTTGGCCCGGAACTGCGGTACCGCGAAGTTGTGCAGGACGTCTATGGAGCGCAGCAGCAGCTTGACCGGCTTGCCGACGGGGATATGCAGCTCCGAGCCCGGTATCAAGACGTCATCCTGTCCGTTGGGATCGTCGGGATTCATGCCAAACGGGTTTTTATCGCTGATGTACTTGGCATCGACGGTACCCAACTTGCCGTCATTGCCCGGAAAGCGAAAGCTGAAAGACCATTGCTTGCCCATGACTTCGAGCACCGCTGCGTCGTTCGGGACCTCGACGAAATTCGCCCAGACAAACAGGCCGGGGGCCAACATGGCGGCGACGCCCACCGCGGTCAATCCGACCAGCCACGCCTCCAGCTTCTTGTTCTCGGGTTCGTACTTCGCCCGGCTCCCCTTCCGATGACGGTAGCGGACCACGCAATAAGCCATGAACAAATTGACGGCGACGAAGACGAACCCCGTGATCCAGAACGTGATGTCGATCGTGTCGTCGATCGCGCCCCAGTTGGAGGCGATCGGTGTGAAGTACCACGGGCTCACGAATTGAAAAATGACAGAGCCGACGACCAACAATATCAATACTATTGCTATAGCCACGCGCGGATTCAACTCCCAAACGTAATTCCACTAAAGAGCACGGGTGAAGCGCTACCCGTGGCTTGCCAAGGACAATGATATCAAATTAATGCCTGCGTGAAACCCGGTTCAGCACCTTCGTCCAGCGAATACTACTTGGCGGGATCGTCGGCCGCGGCGGCGGTCAATTGGTAACCGGCGACCTCGACGGCAATGCCGGCATCGGCGCTGTCTTTCTGCGCCATCACGGTCTTGATCGCGGGCCACACGATGATCACGAGAATGATCAGCGGGATCACCGTCCAGGCAATCTCCACTCCGATACGCTCGTGAAAATTCGCCGCCTTGTGGCCAACCGACTTGCGGTGCGCGTACACCGAATAGAACATGAAGCCGAACACGCCGACGAAGATCACCGTGCACAGAATCATCACGTACTCGTGCAGGCCGTGAATGTCGGCGGCGAGCTGGCTGCCCGCGGGCTGCAGATTCCACTCCAGCGCCAGCGCCAGGCCCGGCAACGCCAGGCCGGAAAACGCGGCGAGTACAGCGGCGGCCCAGGTTGCGCTTCTGCGTGCCGACTTGCTTGCCATCATCGTTCAATCCGCGTGAAAAATGCAGCGCAAATCTACCATAGCCACGCCCCCCGCTCAAGAAGGAAGGCGATGAAAACCTTCAGAAAATCTTCACCACGCTGCGCCCGTCCGCAGTGCGCGTCGGCGCGGCTTTCCAGGCGTGGCCGTACACCACTTCGTAGCTGACCGGCAGTTTCCCCTCCTGGCGCTGCGCGGCGAGCTTTTCCCCGAGCTCTGCGCGAAACCTGCGCCCCGCGAGGCCGCGCGCCCGGGCCGCGAGCGCGCAGGTCTGGCCGCTCGCGCGCAGGTCGGCGAGCAGCGCCTCGCCGTCGGCGTAGACCAGGGTGACGCGCTCCATGTCCATCACCGGCTCGGCGAAGCCGGCCGCCACCAGCATGTCGCCGAGGTCGTGCATGTCGGCGAAGGCGTGGACGCGCGCTTCGCCGGCGGCCGCGCGCAGTTCGGCCAGCGTGTCGGGGCCGAGCGTGCTGAACATCAGTAGCCCCTCGAGCGCCAGCACGCGGTGGAACTCGCGCAGCGCCGCGAGCGGATCGGCCGCCCAGTGCAGCGCCATGTTCGACCACAGCAGGTCCACCGTTGCGGCCGCGAGCGGCAGCCTGCCGAGGTCCCCGCACACGCGCTTGGGCGGGTTTCTTTCCAGGAATCCGAAGCGCCGCCGGCCGGCGCGCAGCATCGCCAGCGAAAAATCGAGCGCAACCACCTCGGCTCCGCGATAGCGCTTCGCCAGCAGGCGCGCCTCGCGCAGCGGGCCGCTGCCGGCGTCGAGCACGCGGCGCGGCACGAGCCTTACGTAGTCGAAGCGCTCCAGCATGCGCGCGCCGATCTCGGTTTCGAGCCGGGACGCGCCAGCGTAACTGCCCGCCGCCCGCTCGAAGCGGCGCCGCGCAGCGCGCGCGTCGACCTGCAGTTCAGCCACGTTTCGGGTCAGGCCCGCGCCGCAGGCGCAGCTTCGGCGGCCAGGACGCCTTCCACGCTGCGCGCCACGGCGAGCAGGTGCCGGTCGGACATCGCCACGCCCGACAGCATCAGGCCCACCGGCGCTTCGCCCGGCTTGTGGCAGGGTACCGTCGCCGCGCAGCCGTCGAGAAAATTGACCAGGCCGGTATTGCGCAGGATGCGTGCGTTCCAGCGGAAGTAGGCCTCGTCGCTGGCGCTCGCTTCCGCGATCGAGGGCGCGATGCAGGGCGTGGTCGGGACGAGAAAGGCGTCGAACGGCGCCATCAGCGCGCCGATCTCCCGCATGTACGCATCGCGCAGCAGGGAAAGTTCGACCTGTTCCCAGGCGGCGATGTCCTTGCCCAGACCGACGCGCTTGGCGACGCGCGGGTCGTACTCGCCCAGGCGATCTGACCAGCGCCGGTGGATGGCGTAGGCCTCAGACGCGGCGAAACCGCCGTTCCTGAAGTACTCCGCCTGATGGTCGAAGGCCGGCACCTTGCGCTCTTCCACCACGGCCCCGGCGCGCGACAGCGTGGCAAGCGATGCGTCGAACGCTTTCGCCACCTCCGGATCGAGATCGTCGAGCGCGCTGCAGCGCGGCAGCAGCAGGCGCAGGCCGCGCGCGGGCAGCTCAGCGAGCGACCCCTCCGGCTCGCCTGCAAGAATCGCATCAAAGGCTGCGCAGCACGCCACCGTGTTGGCAAGCGGACCGATCGAATCGAGGGTGTACGACAGCGGAAACGCGCCTAGCCGCGGGACGCGCCGCGCCGTCGGCTTGAATCCGGCGACGCCGCAGAGTGCGGCCGGCTGGCGGATCGAGCCGCGCGTGTCCGAGCCCAGGCCCATCACGCACATGCCGTCGGCCACCGCGACCGCGGCGCCCGAGGACGAACCGCCGGGAACTCGCCCCATTTTCCTGTCCCAGGGATTCTTCGGCGTGCCGTAATGAGGATTGGTGCCGACCGCGCCAAACGCGAACTCCACCATGTTGCTGCGGCCGACGATCACCGCGCCCGCCGCGCGCAGCGTGGCGACCGCGGGCGCATCGACGGCCGCCGCGGGTGCATCGGCGAGGATCTTCGACCCGGCGCGCGTCACGTCGCCCGCGACATCGAAAAGGTCCTTCACCGACACCGGCAGCCCGTCCACCGCCGAGCGCAACACACCCGCCTTGCGCAGCCGGTCCGCATGGGCGGCGTCGGCGCGCGCCGAATCCGCGTAGACCTTCATGAACGCTCGCGCGCCTTCGCCTGCCGGGTCGGCGATGCGCGCGAGCGCCTCCTCGACCAGCGTTCGGCTGCTCGTCTTGCCCGCCGCCAAGTCGCGCTGCAGCGCTTCGACGCTCCACATGAAAGCAGTTTAGCTGGAACGGTGCGTCCTCGCCGCCCCGTTGGCGCACAATATTCCCGGTGCTGAAGACGATCGGGAGCCTGCTGTTCGGCGGCAGCTGCTTTCTTTGCAGAGGCAACGCGGACGCCATCCTGTGCCGCGCATGCGACGCGGATTTGCCGCGCCTCGGAGACGATCTCTGCCCGCGCTGCGCGCTCGCTTCGCCCGCCGGCGCGGTCTGCGGCCGCTGCCTCACGCAGCCACCGGCCTACGACGCGACCACCGCCGCGCTCGCCTACGGATTCCCGGCCGACGTGCTGGTGCAGGCGCTCAAATTTCATAGCGAACTGGCGCTGGCGCCCTTGCTCGGCAATTTTCTTTCTGCATGTATTCCAAGTAAAAGCGTGGACTGCATAGTCCCCGTACCGCTCGCGTCGGAGCGGCTGCGCAGCCGCGGCTACAACCAGGCGCTCGAGATCGCGCAACACGTCGCAGCCGCGACCGGCGCGCGCCTCGCGCCGGAGCTCTGCGAGCGCATTCGCGACACGCCGGCGCAGATGGAGCTTTCTCTTCCGGAACGAATCAAAAATGTCGCCCGCGCGTTTCATTGCCCCCGGATCGTCGAGGGAGCGTCGATCGCGGTCGTTGACGACGTGATGACCACTGGCGCCACGCTGGATGAAGTCGCGACGACACTCAAGCGCGCCGGCGCGGCGCGCGTGGTGAACTGGGTGGTGGCGAGGACTTTCCCGGCCCGTGTTTGATATCGTCCTTTTTCAGCCGGAGATACCGCCCAACGCCGGCAACGTCATCCGGCTCGCTGCCAATACCGGCGCGCGCTTGCACCTGGTGAAACCCCTCGGCTTCTCGATGGACGACCGGCAGCTGAAGCGCGCCGGCCTCGACTATCACGAGTTCGCCAGCGTGCGCGTGCACGCAAATTGGCGGTCCTGTCATTCGGTCTTGCATGGACAACGTCTTTTTGCGGTGACGACGCGCGGCGGAAAAAGCGTGTTCGAGACCCGATTCCAGGCGAACGACGTCTTCGTCTTTGGCTCCGAGACCGCCGGACTTCCGCAACACATGCTGAACGAATTCAAGCCGGAAATGCGCTTGCGCATTGCCATGCGCCCCGGCAACCGCAGCCTGAATCTTGCCAACGCAGTCGCCGTGACCGTCTACGAGGCCTGGCGCCAGATCGGCTTTCCCGGCGCCGCCTAGCTCCAGTTCAGCGATCTTCGCGCGTGTGAAAAATCCTCAGCACGAACACGTCGCGCCCGGCAAGCTCGTAACGAATCTCGTAGTCCCCGATCAGGATGCGTCTGACCTCGCGCGGCGCGAACTCGCGCAGGCGCTGGCCGAGCCGGGGAAGCGCGGAAATCCGCTTCGCGCCCGCCGCGATCTGGCGCACGCAGAGCGCGGCAGCGCGTGGATTCACCGGTTCGAGGAACTCGTAGAGCCGGACGAGGTCCGCGCGGGCGCTGGCGGTCCAGCGCGGCGCCACGGCGCTAGCGCCGGAGCTTGCGCTTCGGCCTGCCGAGGCTCCCTGCCCAGGCCTCGACTTCGGCGTGCTCGTGCGCACGCCCGGCCTTCACGTCGGCCAAGGCCTCGAGCGTCAGGTGGCGCCGTTTCTCCTCCAGCGCGACATAAGAGGCGATCGCTTCCTTCACGACCCATCCCTTGGGGCGGTCGAGCCGCGCGGCCAGGCCGTCGAGCTTCTCGGCCAGTTCCGCCGGCAGGTGACTGGTGACGACGCGCGTTTCCATCGCTTGGTCAGTTTTAATCAAATCGATTAACGAATCCTAGCCGACGCGACGCGCTACGGCAAGTCTAGGTTTCTCCCCTGGGATCGCGCGCGAGCAGCTGCTCGACCGCCTGCGGCGGCTTGAGGCGGCCCTCCAGCACCGCGTCCACCGCGGCGGTGATCGGCATGTCCACGCCGCAGCGCTCGGCGCGCGCGAGCGTGGCGCGCGCCGAGCGCACGCCTTCGGCGACGTGCCCGAGCCCGGCGACGATGGCCGCGAGCGGCTTGCCGCCGGCCAGCTCCAGGCCGACGCGCCGGTTGCGCGACAGGTCGCCGGTGGCGGTGAGGATCAGGTCGCCCGCGCCGGTAAGACCCATCACGGTCTCGGCGCGGCCCCCGAGCGCCACGCCGAGGCGCGCGAGTTCAGCGAGGCCGCGCGTGATGAGCGCGGCGCGCGCGTTCTGCCCCAAGCCGAGGCCGTCGCAGATGCCCACCGCAATGGCGAGCACGTTCTTCACCGCGCCGCCGATCTCGACGCCGACCAGGTCGTCGGAGCGGTAGACGCGCATCCGGCCGCCATGAAGAAGTGCGGCGGTTCCCGTCGCGAACGCACCGTCGGCTGATGCCAGCGTCAGGGCGCAGGGCAATCCCTTGGCCACTTCCAGCGCGAACGAGGGGCCCGAGAGCGCGCCGCAAGGCGCGCGCAACCCGCAAGCCGCAACGATCTCGTGCGGCAATGCCGCGCCCCCCTGCTCAAAGCCCTTGCAGAGCCAGACCAGCGGGATATTCCCGCCGCGCAGTTTGCCGACCAAGTCGCGCAGCCCGGCTGCCGGCGTGGCGGCGATGAGCAGCTCGACTTTCGCAATTGCTTGCTCCAGGTCGGAGCCAATCTGAAGCGAATCAGGAAGCGTGATTTCAGGAAGATAGCGCTGATTGCGGCGCGCGGCGGCGATCGCTTTCGCTTGTTCGGAGTCGCGCGCCCACAGCGCTACACGGTGCCGCGGCGACAACGCTACGGCAAGCGCGGTGCCCCATGCGCCTGCGCCCAGCACTGCGAGCGCAGCCACCGCGGCTTCCTCAGTCGCCCCAGACCTGCGCGTTGCGCAGGAAGCCGATGGCCCCGTCGGCGTGGCGCACGCGCAGCCAGCCGTTCGGCGCGATCTCGACCAGTTCGAGCGCCACGTACTGCGCCGCCACGAAGGCCGCCGGCGCGCCGTCCTCCGGACGCACGCGCGCCTCGGCCGAAGGCCCGGTCACCAGCACCATGCGCTTGTCGCCGAGCGCCTTCCTTTCGATCCAGGTGAGCGCGCCGGCATGGTCGCGCACCTTGACCCAGGCTTCCAGGTTCACGATCACCTCGAGCGGGTAGTGGCGCTGGACCACGAACATCGGCGTCGCCGCGCGCGAAGGCGCGTCGTAGAGCACCGCGGCGTTCTCCTGCACCGAGCGGAACTCCGCGGCACCGGCGCCGAGCGAAACCGCAAACAGAAGCAGAACCAAGCGGTTCATTGCGCCACTTCGATGCGCGGCTCGCCCGCGGCCTGCTGCCGGCGCTCCATGTACATCTGCTCGAAGGAGAACGGCTGCAGCACCACCGCCGGAAAACCGGCGCGCGTCACCAGGTCCGAAATCGCCTCGCGCGCGTACGGATAGAGGATCGTCGGGCAGGCAATCGCCAGCAGCGGCTCGAGGTCGGCCTGCGGAACGCCGCGCACCGCAAAGATGCCGGCCTGCGCCGCCTCCACCAGGAAGACGGTCTTGCCGCCGGCGCGCGCCGTCACCGTCACCGTCACCGTGACCTCGAACAGGCCGTCCGCGAACTGCATCGCCTCGTTGCGCACCTGGACCTCGAGCTGCGGGCTTTCGGCCTGCATGAATACCTGCGGCGCGTTCGGCACCTCCAGCGAAACGTCCTTGACGTAAAGCTTTTCGATCTGGAACGACGGCTGCTGCCCGGTCGAGGGTTCCGGCGCGGGATTCGCCGCCTGTTCCGGGCCCGTGGGTTGCGCTGGTTCGCTCATGTTGCCTTCGCGAGTAGTTGGTCGAGTTCCCCGGAGTGCTCCAGATCATGCAGCTCGTCGCTGCCGCCGATGTACCGGCCGCCGATCCAGATCTGCGGCACCGTGCGCCGGCCGCTTTTTCGCACCATCTCTTCGCGCCGCGCCGGCACCAGGTCGACGCGCACCCGCTCGATCTCGCTCACGCCCTTGCGCGCGAGCAGCCGGTCGGCGGCCTGGCAGTAGGGGCAGGCGGTGGTGCAGTACATCAGCACGCGGATCATCGCGCCAACCCTATCTCTTTTCCACCGGCAGGCCGGCCTGCTGCCAGGCGGCGAAACCGCCGGTGAGATTCACCACGTTGCCGAAGCCGTTCTTGCGCAGCAGCGCCACGCCGCCGCCCGCGCGGTTGCCATCGCCGCAATGCACGATGAGCGGCTTGGCCTTGTATTTTTCCAGTTCGCCGGCGCGCCGCTCCAGTTCGGCGAGCGGCAGGTTCTTCGCGCCGAGGATGTGGCCCTTGGCATAGTCGGCCGCGGGACGCAGGTCGATCACCAGCGCGTCTTCGCGGTTCATCAGCTGCGTCGCCTGCAGCGTGTTGACCCAGGGGCCGCCGGTGCCTTTGCGCAGCAGCGGCCAGATCAGCATGCCGCCGGAAACCAGCGCGATCATGACCAGGAAAATGTTCTTGCTGATGAATTCCATGCGGGTTTTCGTGTGCGTCGCCGCATTATAATTCAGCGCATGCACAGGCTCGTGCTGTTGCGGCACGGCGAATCCGGCTGGAATCGCGACAACCGCTTCACCGGCTGGACCGACGTGGACCTGTCGGCACAGGGCGTCGAGGAAGCGCGCGCCGCCGGGCGCCTGCTGAAGACCGAGGGTTGGGCTTTCGACCTTGCCTGCACCTCGGTGCTCAAGCGCGCGATCCGCACGCTGCACCTGGCGCTGGAGGAACTCGACCTGCTCTGGCTGCCGGTGCACAAGGACTGGCGCCTGAACGAGCGCCACTACGGCGCGCTGCAGGGCCTGAACAAGGCCGAGACCGCGGCGAAGTTCGGCGAGGCGCAGGTGCTCGCCTGGCGCCGCAGCTACGACTTGCCGCCGCCCGCGCTCGACCCGGGCGACGCGCGCAGCGAAGCGCGCGATCCGCGCTACCAGGGCGTCGCGGTACCGAGAACCGAGTGCCTGAAGGACACCGTGGCGCGCGTGATCCCCTATTGGGAGAGCACGATCGCGCCGGCGGTGCATAGCGGCAGACGCGTGCTGGTCGCGGCGCACGGCAACTCGCTACGCGCGCTGGTGAAGCACCTGGATGACGTGTCGGACGCCGACATCGTCGGCCTGAACCTGCCGACCGGCGTGCCGCTGGTGTACGAACTTGACGACCGCCTGCGCCCGGCCAGGCACTATTACCTCGGCGATCCGGCGGAGGTGGCCAGGCGCGTCGCCGCCGTGGCCGCGCAGGGAAAAAGCAAAACCTGAACCGCGCCCTCCTCGTCGCCGTGCTGCTTGCCGCCGCCCAGGCGCAGGGCGCGCCCGGCGCGAGCGCCGGTACTGCACGGCAAGAAGACCTTGCCGCGCTGCGCGCGCGAATCGAATCGCTCAGATCGGAACTCGATGGCCGCGAAACCGACCGGCGCGAGGCGCGCGACGCGCTGCGCGCCTCCGAAACCGCGATCTCCAACGCCAATCGTGCGCTGCAGGCGCTGCAGGCGGAGGCGCGCGAGGCGCGCGACACGATCGGCCAGCTGGTCACGCGCAGGAGCATGCAGGAGCGTTCACTGGAAGCGCAGCGGGCGGTGCTTGGCCGGCTGCTCGCCGCGCGCGCAGTGTCCGGCCTCGCGGGCGGCGCGCCCGACTTCGTGCGGCTCGCGCTCTCGGGCGAAAACCTGGCGGATGCGGCGCGCAAGCTACATTACCTCACCTACATATCGAGGGACGCGGCGCGCATCATCGAATCGCATCGCGCCGGGCTGGCCGGGCTCGCGCGGCTGAAGGCGGATTCCGAAGACAAGGCGCGCGAACTGGCGGCGATCGAGGCGCGCGGCCGCGCCGACCGCGAGCAGCTGCTGAAGGAGCGCCGCGAGCACCGGCGCCTGCTGGAGCGCATCGCGGGCGAGATCCGCAGCGCGAAGAAACGCATCCAGGTGCTGCTCGCCGACGAGTCGCGCCTCGCGCGCCTGGTCGAGGAGATCGGCAAGCTGCTGGCGGCGCGCCCGGGCGCGGGCTATAAGCCGGACAGCAGCGGGGTCCGCAGCGGGCCCGAACTGGCCGCCGGGGCACCGTCAGCCGGGCTGTTTTCCGGCCCGTTTTCTACCCTCAGGGGCCGCCTGCGCCTGCCGGTGCGCGGGGAACTCGCCGGGCGTTTCGGTGCTCAACGCCCGGCGGGCGCGACCTCCGCCAAAGGCATCTTCATCCGGGCCGCGGAAGGCGAGCCGGTCCGGACCATCGCCTCCGGGCAGGTGGTGTATTCGGACTGGATGCGGGGCTTCGGCAATCTGCTGATCGTTGACCATGGCGAGGCCTACCTGTCAATCTACGGAAATAACGAATCTTTACTAAAGCAAACCGGGGATACGGTTACCCTGGGAGACGCGCTCGCGACCGTCGGACAGAGCGGGGGCAACGAGGAAACGGGTCTATACTTCGAACTGCGGCATCTGGGCAGGCCATTCGATCCCTTGAGATGGGTGAAACTGAAATGAGCGGCAGAATCAAAAGCTTCGGTCTGGTTCTGGTCGGCGCCATCGCCGGCATCCTGGTCAGCCTGAACTTCCAGGCAATCGGCCAGCTCGCCACGCGCTCGCCCCTGCCGGTCGAGGAACTGCGCTCCTTTACCGAGGTCTTCGGCGCGATCAAGCAGAACTACGTCGAGCCGGTCGAAGACAAGAAGCTGATCACCGAGGCGATCAACGGCATGCTCGCCGGCCTGGACCCGCATTCGGCCTACCTCGACGCGGAGGCGTTCAAGGAGCTGCGCGTCGGTACCGAGGGCAAGTTCGGCGGCCTCGGCATCGAAGTCGGCATGGAAGACGGCCTGGTGAAGGTGATTTCGCCGATCGAGGACACGCCCGCCTACCGCGCCGGCGTCAAGCCAGGCGACCTGATCGTCAAGCTCGACGACACGCAGGTGAAGGGCATGACGCTGAACGACGCGGTCAAGCGCATGCGCGGCAAGGCCGGCACGCAGATCACGCTGACCATCCTGCGCAAGGGCGAGGCGCAGCCGATCGTCGTCACGCTGACGCGCGCCGAGGTCCAGGTGCAGAGCGTCAAGTCCAAGCTCATCGAGCCGGGCTACGCCTGGGTGCGGGTCTCGCAATTCCAGGAAAAATCCGCCGACGACCTGGCGCGCCACGTCACCAATCTCTTCAAGCAGGGGCTGGTGAAGGGCCTGGTGCTGGACCTGCGCAACGACCCGGGCGGCCTGCTTTACGGCGCGGTGGCAATTTCCGCAGCGTTCCTGCCCGCCAAGGCGCTGGTCGTGTCGACCGACGGACGCAACGAAGACGCGCGCAAAAAGTTCTCCGCCACCCCCGAGGACTACCTGCGCGGCGTGAAGGACGACATGATGAAGAACCTGCCGCCGGCGGTGAAAACGGTGCCGATGGTAGTGCTGGTGAACGGCGGCTCGGCCTCGGCGTCCGAAATCGTCGCCGGCGCGCTGCAGGACCACAAACGCGCCACCGTGATCGGCACCCAGACCTTCGGCAAGGGGTCGGTGCAGACCATCATGCCGCTCGGCAACAACACCGCGATCAAGCTCACCACGGCGCGCTACTACACGCCGAGCGGACGCTCGATCCAGGCCAAGGGCATCACACCCGACGTGATCGTCGAAGAACCGGGCGCGACGCAGCAGGCCCGGACACGCGAGGCCGACCTGCAGCGGCACCTGGACAACGGCCAGGAAAAGAAGGACGCGGAAAAGCAGGCGGTGCGCGCCAAGCCCGCCGCAGGTTCCCCGCCGGGCGCTCCCGCGGCGCCGGCCGAGCCGCCCAAGCCGATCGAGCTAGGCTCGAAGGACGATTTCCAGTTGCAGCAGGCGCTCGCTTTCCTCAAGGGCGAGCCGGTCAAGGGCCAGGCGCCCTCGGTCGCGCAAACCAAACCGGCCGCGAAATCGAACTGATCTTCGCGCTGACTTTTACTACCTGAACGACCAGCAGCTCCTCCGCTACAGCCGCCACATCCTGCTCGGCGAGATCGGGATCGAGGGCCAGCAGCGGCTGCGCGCCGCGCACGCGCTGGTCGTCGGCGCGGGCGGCCTGGGCTGCCCTGCGGCGCTCTACCTCGCCGCCAGCGGCATCGGCAAGCTGACGCTCGCCGATCCGGACAAGGTCGACCTCACCAACCTGCAGCGGCAGATCCTGTATCGCACCGATTCGGTCGGCACGCTCAAAGTGGAAGCGGCGCACGCTGCCTTGTCTGCTTTGAATCCCGAAGTTGAAGTTTTTCCTCTCGTCCAGCGGCT
>Ga0247727_10015988_pt1 | contig 12197 bp, 10 predicted proteins | sample WisWelCaveWW1625_FD_202498 | JGI IMG/M metagenome (GOLD analysis project Ga0247727, IMG submission 202498) | Biofilm microbial communities from Wishing Well Cave, Virginia, United States - WW16-25 | ecosystem: Environmental > Aquatic > Deep subsurface > Groundwater > Cave microbial mat | place...
TTTCACGAACGCCTATTTTATCTGCAATCATTCTTAGGTATTCATCCTTTTTTAGGGCATCGGTCATCGCGCGGAGTGGTTCAAGCAAGGCTTCTGCCAGCAATTTTTTTCCATGCGGAGATTTTAGATCGTGTTTACCGCTGATTAATTGTTGATGAGAGTGAATTAAAAAGTCCATCAACTCGACTGGTTTTTCAATCAGTTTGAGAAAAACCTCCTTCCCGTTTTTGCGGATAAAAGTATCGGGGTCTTCTCCTTGTGGGAGGGCTACGAGTTTTATCTCAAAATTCTGAGACAGGAGGAGCGGCAAAGTCCTTAAGGCTGCGTTTTGACCGGCCGTGTCTGGATCGAATATCAATAAGACCCGGTCACAATAACGTTTCAAGAGACGGGCGTGATCTTCTGTCAGCGCAGTGCCACAGGGGGCGGCGACATTCTGGATGCCGGACTGGTAGAGTTGCAAAAAATCCATGTAACCTTCCACTAAAATGGCGAACCCCCTGCTGCGAATGGACTCCTTGCTTTTTTGGATGCCGTATAGGATTTTCCTTTTTTGAAAAATAGGAGATTCTGGTGAATTAATATATTTGGGAGAATGATTGTCTTGTGAAAGGGTTCGTCCGCCGAATCCAACGACCTTGCCGTGGGGATCAAAGATGGGGAAAATGACTCGCTGACGGAAAAAATCAAGTAAGCGCTTATTTTTTTCGGATTTGATAACCAGACCGCTTCTGATCAAGAAGGATTCGGCAATTTTTTTTGACTGGAGAAATCGGGTCAACCCCTCCCATTGATCCGATGCGTATCCCAAGCCAAACTGCCGAATGGTCGAATCACTGAGATTACGATTTTTTAAATAGCGGTAAGCCGAACCATTTTTGTCAGAGGCGAGTCTTTCATAATAGAATTTTCCAACTTTTTGGTAGAGTCCGTAGAGTTCTGTATAAAGTTCTTTTTCCTGTTCGGGTCCTGTCGTGGGTATGCTAATGCGGGCACGGCTGGCAAGCTGCCGGACAGACTCGGGAAAATTTATTTTTTCAATTTGCTGAATAAAGGTAAAGATGTCCCCGCCCTGACCACAGCCAAAGCAGTGGAAAATTTGTTTTTCTGGGCTCACCAGAAAGGAGGGGGTCTTCTCGCTATGAAAAGGGCATAACCCTTTAAAGTTTTTTCCACTCTTTGTCAAACGGACATGATTCGAAATCACTTCGATGATGTCGATTGAGTGTTTAATTTGGTCTAAGATTGTTTCGGGGATGAAGTGAGTCATGTTCAATCAATTTTGAAGTATAATCGAAGTGTACTTGATTAACAAGTAGGCTACAACGAGGGAGGCGTGGAGGGTTAGAAGATTAATCAGAATATTTATTTTCTTGAATATTTTTGAACGCATTGGTTTTAGCCAACGGAAGCGGTTATTAGAAGAATTCCGGGCCGTTCAGTCCGGAAAATTCAAAAAATGGTGAAAATTAGTTGTCTTTAAATAACTATATTATATATTTTAAAAACTGTCAATTTTTTAAAAACTTTAACCGCAGATGAAAAAGATTACTGTTGATCAAATTGAATCCGGAATGATTTTGGCCAAACCGATCATCGGTCCGGTGGGGAATGTCTTGCTTAATGAAGGGACCGTGATCCAGAGTAATATTGTCAGCCGGCTCAAAACGTGGGGGATTGCCAGTTTGTATATACAAACTGAAAGCAAAGAAGCTCCCGAAAAGGTTGAAAAACAAGACCATTCTGAACTTGAAAAGAAGTTGAAAGAGAAATTTGGTTTAGTATTAGATAGCGCGCTCATGGTGGGTGTGATGCAGACAATTAAAGATCACCGGCTCAAGCAGCAACCGTAAGGTTTTTGGGGGTGCTCTGCGGCCACTCTCTTTAAGATGCATCATTATAGTTCAGGCCAGAGAAAACGTTGATTTATATAACAAATACGGGGACTCCACGTAAGTTTTTACTTTTAATTTTCTATGGAAGTCGGAACTAAAGATTATCAGGAAAATCTTAAAAAGATTACAGACAAGATCGCCGGGCTTCCGACGCTTCCCACCGTGGTGAATCGGATCACCCAGCTTTTACAAAATCCCAGAACCTCGGCTGAGGAAATTGGCCAAGCCATTACGAATGATCAGTCGCTTGCTTCCAAGGTCTTAAAGCTTGTCAATTCTGCATTTTATGGATTTTCTGGAAAAATTAATACGATTACGCATGCGATTGTTATTTTAGGCTTTTCAACGGTTAAAAATATTGTTTTAACTGCATCGATTTTTGATGTTTTTGGAAAAAGTAAGGATACCGAGTTTTTTAATGTAGAACAATTCTGGATGCATTCGATTGGAACGGGGACCATTGCCAAAGTGATTGCACAGCATATCGGGCATCGGGCGATGGAGGAGACTTTTATTGCGGGGTTGATCCATGACCTTGGGAAACTCATTCTCTTCCAGTATGCCCGAGATGATTTTAAAAAAGTGATCGATTATACCCAAAAAGAGAAAACGCATATTTACGTTGCAGAAAAAAAAGTGCTGGGAGTTACGCATGAGACGATCGGAAGCTGGCTGGCTGAAAAATGGAATCTGCCAAAGGATTTGAGCGAGTGTGTTTCCTGTCACCATTTCCCTTCGACTGCTAAAAACAGTGTTGTGATGACGAGTATTGTGCATGTTTCGGATATCCTCTGCCGGGCCCTGGATTACGGAAATGGCGGGGATGACCGCGTGAACGCAATTCATCAGGAAGCCTGGGACCGCCTAAAACTGGATTTTAAAACACTTGAAAAAATATTGCCGATCATCGACCAAGAAATGGAAAAAACCAATATATTTTTTCAGATCATGTAGCCTTTCCCTCTCTTTATTTGTCACATAGTCCGTCCCTTCTTTTCCTCGATTTTTTCCACTGCCGAACATAATAAGTTCCCAAAACCAGGCTTAAAATAAGCGATGTTAAAAATGACAATCTGAAGCCGATGCTTACCGCTTTGGACCGATAGACCAAATCAATCCGGTGCTCACCGGCTTCTAAAGGCAAAGCCATTTGTGTGTAATTGGCGCGGTATAATTTTTGCGGGTGATTATCGATGCGAGCGTGCCACTCTGGATAATAATTCGTGCTCATTACGAGAAAACCAGGCCGTGAAAGAGTTGTTTGAATCTGATAACGATCGCCATCGTAATATTCAATGCGGGCCTGACCGATGGATGTGGATGAGTCTAAGACATTTTTTTGTTCAGGCGATTCATTTAAAATGACTGTAGTGCGATAGTTGAAATCCGATGATTTTATTATTTGGAGAGTGCTGTCTAATGGCGAGATGACGAATTGGGGTACTAAGAAGGCGCGGGGCAGATAACCTGAATTATAAATAATCGCGTTGCGGCGGCTGTTCGGATCACGGTAGATTAAATATTTCACATTCAGCAAATTCAAGATCGGGTTATCCTCAATTTTATTTTGTTGTAAGCGATAGATGAGATTCTCATTATTTTTACCTCTAAACTCACGGTACCAGCGCAGTTCGTTATCGTGAAATCCGGTCACGGATTCTATCCCAAAGAGTGCCAGATAATTAGGGTGCTGGTAACTCCCGGGGAGCGGGAACACACGATAGGGCTCGTGATCCTTTTTTAATTCCCGGACAGCCTGATCTTCATACAAAATATCCTCTAAGTTGACCAAATGGTAAAACTGGAAATTAATCCGCCAACAATCGATTAAGACCAGCCCCAGCAATCCTAAAACAAAATAGTCGAACTTGATTTTTTTCTGAATTCTCAGCAGAATGAGGAGTGCCGTTGCAGCGGACAAGATAATCATGATCCAGAGCCCCTGAATAAATTTAGGAATGTTGCGAAGGAGGGTCTGATATTTATCCTGAGATATAGCCGGAAAAAAAAGACTTTTCCAAATTTCAAAAAAGCCCTTGGCTGTAAAAGTCCAGAGCACTGCAACAAAGACTATACCGATGAGAAAATATTTTATACTCATTTGATATTTTATTTTTTCTTTTTCAGGTATTTTTTCAATTTCTTTGAAAAAAAAGTGCGCTCCCAGAGCCCCCAGCGTGATCAGAGAAAAGGTAAATATATAAGTCATTAGTCCCGGCGCCCGCAGGAGGTTCATAAAAGGAACATAGAGATACAGAAGTTTATGAAGGGGGGTATGCGCTCCCAGCGTGACCATTAGAACAATCAGACCGGTTAAGGAAAAAAAATAAAATTCTTTACTCCGTTTAAAAAAAGACAGGAAGAGAAAAAACACGCTTAGAATGATACCAGAATATTCGGAATTGATTTTAAAGGGATTTTGGCCCCAATAGAAGTCCAGATGATTAACAAATTCGGGAACTATGAAAGAAACGATTTCTTCTGGATGCATGGACCAGGAGGCTGCAAACTCGTATGCCACGCCCCCTGTACGCGGAGAGGCAATTTTGCTATAAATGTACGGAGGGTAGAGTTGGGCGGATCCGATTAGTATTCCGATAAGGCTGGCTCCGGTAAAATACAATCCACTTCTTATTATAACAGACCAATTTTTTTCCTGCTTAAATTTCCAATAAAGTTTCAAGAGGGCATAGATTCCAAGAAACATCATTCCAAAAAAGAAGAGTTGAAAATGGCCATTGGTGACCGCGAGTCCGATACACAGGGCCAACCATAAAAAATCGACCCAACTCTGCCGATCCAATCCTCTTTCAAAGAAGTAGAGCATAAAGGGGAGCATCGCGGCCGAAAACATCTTGGGCAAGTGGCCGGAATAGGCGAGCGAGCCATTCAAGGGGGCAAACATATAGGCTACAGCCGCAACCAGGGCGATGCGTTTTGTTACTCCGATTTTCTTCAGAAATAAGAACATCCCTAGACCCGTTAAAAAGAAATAGAATAATCCCCGCCAGCCGTCCATGCGGTGGAGGGGGATTAAAAATTTAATATAACTGAAGATTTCGAGCGGGGGAACGTGCATGGCCTCCATTGTGGGGAGTCCACCAAGCAGGTAGGGATCCCATTGGGGGGGATGGCCTGTTTTCTTGAAAAAATCCATAAAATGCTGATGCGAAAAATAACTGGACGGAAAGAAATCGGTCCCGGGAATAGTCTTGTCTGAAAAAATAAAACCGTTGAGCGTGAAAAAGATAACGCATAGCAATAACAGGAGAAGGATGAAGAAGCCGATTTTCCGATACTCACTGCTCAAGAAGTAGGGAGGGATCCAGGGTCTGAGCGGGTGATCAGCCATGATGGCCTTTAACCGATTGGCTTGATCTCTTGTTTTTTTTTCCATGGGTTATCCTTTAAAAAATTTAATCCGATGTTTTTTTTAACGGCATGATTAGACCAGCCCACAACCCTCTTACGCATGTCCCCAATGGAGTATAGGCCTGATGTCCGGTGAAGAGCCCCATGCATAAAGAAAAAAGGATGTGCTGGCCGATAAAAAACAGTTTTATTAGATAACTCAAATTTCGCCGGGCAAAAATAATTCCATTGCGTGCGATGTAATAAGCCTTGACATTTTCTGTTTTTTTAGAATACATGGAGATTTTGTGTTTGAGGCGGGCCTTGGCGATGACCCGCAAGGCATAGCCTTTCCGTTTAGCATGGAGGCACCAATCCGTATCTTCCCAATAGGCGAAGTAAGGTTCAAAGAAAGTTCCGACCCTTTCAAAAACTTCCCTGGTTGACATAAAACAGCAGCCGGATAGATAATCGGGAACTGAATCTTTTGGATAAGCAGAGGCCCATTGCATCCGGCCGATATTTGAAGTACAACCAAGAGAATAAATTATTTTTCCTCCCAGATTATCCAGACGCTGCGGGTCATTATAAATAAGAATTTGCGGCGAGACAATGGTGCGGGGGTTCTTTTTTACATAGGAGACAAGGATTTCCAAAGTATCCGGATAGAGGGCAATGTCATTATTGACGATCATCACGTATCCGCAGTCAGATTTTTTTAGGGCAACGTGTATCCCTTGAGACATGGCTGTGGCAAAGCCCTGATTCTCCTGATTCCGGATGAGCTCTAAATCCGGAAACATTTCCTTTAAACGTATCCCTTCATTGTTTATTGAACCATTGTCAATCAGGATAACTGAATAATTCGAATATGAATTTTGGGACAAAGATTCGAGGGCTTCCTTCGTATGGATGAACCCATTGATATTAATCATAATGATATATATTTTTTGTTCAGCCATGGTTTTATTTTCTGGCTTTGGAAACGAAGATGTAACTTACCCGGGGAGGGACGGAGGGGTCATTGAGCCAGTGAATTACAGTGGGTAAGTCGAGTGCAGAGAGATGGTCTAATAAATCATCACCAAAATCGGTAAAAACCAACCCGTCGCGAATATTATCCCCATGAAAGATTCTTGATCTCAACAATTGTAGCCGGCCTTCAACGAGTTTGGCCCGAACCGCCGTCTTGTGGCCCGGATAGAAGGGGATCGAAAAGATATGTAGCCCGCCGGGCTTGAGAACTCGAAGAATTTCTTTCCAGGCAAGATCGGGTTCGGCAATATGTTCAAAAACATCCTGAGAAATGATCAAATCAAAAAAATTATCCGGAAAGGAAAGTTTTTGCAAGTCTTCACAGCGAATGCCTTGTTTGTCCGTTTGACCGGCGGGCACATTTTTGAGATATTCGGAACAGATAAAATCTGGAAAGTTCCGGAAGGCATGGTGAAAATGTCCATAGGACTGCGTTAGATAAATTTTTTTATTTTTTAAAAGTGCGGTAAAGTGCTCGAACGAAGAAAAATTATTGCCTTGGCTGTAGAGATGCATGATCACATTCGCTAAGTGTCGTTGTCTGAGAATAGAGCGACAGAAACGACAGCGATACGTTTCCCGGTGTGAAGAGCCAGAAACCCGAAGCGGGACCGTTTTTCCACAAAAGATACAATATCCCTGTTTTATTTTACTTTTTAATAAAGCATAATATTTTCTAAAGATCCGCTTCGGTTGGGTCAGGGCATTGATGATCTGGATGAGCATACGATTACTTTCAACTAATCCGTGAGGTTTTTTTTCTGAATATATTGTAGCAAGATGGCCTTGTCTTGCCATAAGAAAAATGTAAAAGCAACGATAATCGGAATCAGGGTCGTTAATAAGCGGTTCGTTATTGAGATGGTAATGGCAACGGGCAGATCCATGCCATACTGATGAAGGAAGTAGACCAGGGTTCCATCCAGTGCAAAGAGGCCGGAGGGGAGCATGCTCAAAGTTCCTACTAAGCGGGCCATGGCTGCGATAAAGAGTAAAGTCAGAAGATTAAATTCTTTTCCGTGAGACTCTATAAAAAAGTTGACTTTAACTATATCCAGTAGAAACATTAACAGCGACATCAGAACGATTAAGAAAAAACTACTCAAAGTTTTTTTTCCGGCTTTTTTTACACGAAACATAAAGTGATTAAGAATATTTCCGAATCTTTCACCAAGGTGCCATTTATTCCAGAGTTTTAATTTAAATGTAAAGTTGTTCCGTAAAAAATAGACCCCGAATAGGATTACGGCAAGACAGAACACGAATAGTTTCGTGTAAGTTGGATTGCTTAATACAACGAGTCCGATGAGAGTCAATATCCAGACGGTGAACGACTCCAGAATAAATTCTGTTCCGATGATACCGGTCCCCTCTTGGACAGGAATTCCACAGAATTTTTGGGTCAAATAGATTCTGCCGGGGGTGCCTAACTGTGCAGGGAAGATGTAGTTTAAGGCCAGACCATAGTTCACAATTTTAAATACAGTTGGATATGAGACGAGCGGATTCCACTGTCTGAGCAGAAGAAAGGTACGCAGGCTATAGATGGGAGAGATCAGCAGAAGGATAAAAATCCCCCAGCCTATTTTATTAAATTGACTTTGTTCAAGAATTATTTTAAAGTCAGCAAGGTTATGCAGAATATAACGGCCCAAGAGGCAGAACAGAACAATAAAGAGGAAAACAAGGATTAATGATTTGCGGAAGACCCCGACCGACATTTCAGAAAATTAGATATTTTGAGAAAAATTGTCAATTATTATTCCGTCGATGATCTTGCCAAATCGTATGAAATACAGGGCTATTATGCGATTCCTTCTTCTTTGTTCTATCAGCGGGTTATTGTTTTGCAGTGGCTGCCGCGAGATAGAAGAGTCCGTGAAGGAAAATGCCTATGTGGGAGCGAATCATTGCGTACGTTGTCACTCCGCAGAAACGGCGCAATGGAAAATCAGCGCGCATGCCGCTGTTTTTGACAGCTTTAACATGAAGGCTTTGTCTAGTGAGGGTATTTCTCCCGCTCGCTTTGTGACAGGGTTTAAAGAAAAGACGGGGTATTCTTTAAAGGTTCATCGGCCTTATTTAGAAAATGTCCAATGTGAAGTTTGTCATGGTCCGGGGAAATTACATATCTTGCGTCCAGATACAAACAATATTCTCCGGCGGATTTTGCCTGAGCGCTGCTTCGAATGCCATGCTCCTCCGTTCAAAGAGAACTTTGAAGAAAAGTGGAAAGCGATTTCGCATTCCCGTCAACCTTTTTGGACTTCCAATCCTCTTAAGCCGGTCACTTTAGCATCAGATAGTCTGTTGTTTTTTGATTTATTTGTAATGAGTTACTGCCCTTATGGGATCGAGGCGGAAAATCAACTTTTCCCAATGATTGAAAAATACCGGGAAAAAATCAGATTCCGATTGTTTTTTATCGCGCATTTCAATGAAAAATTATCGAGTGGAGGTCCAGCGGCTTCAAAGGAAGTAAGGCCGTTACCTGAAAAGGCAAGGGCTGATGTTTGTGAAGATCAGTCCGGCGGTGGGAAATCGGGTTCCGGGGTGTTCCGAAGTTTGCATGGAGAAGAAGAAATTGAGGAAGACTTGCGTCAGTTTTTGATTCAGGAATATTATCCGGAAAAATTGATAGACTACGTGCTTTGCCGGAATCAAAACATACACGATGATTGGCGGTCTTGCGCCCGCGCTTTGTCTCTTCCTATTCCGGAAATCGAGCGACATGCTGCGAATCCGGAAATACAGGCGGGGTTTCGGAAAAATATTGTTTACACGGAGTCTCTGGGGGTGCGAGCGTCCCCGACTCTCTTTATAAATCAGCAAGAATATGCTGATTTATTCAACAGCTATCAAATCCAAAAAATAATCTGTCAACAGAAAGATCTTCCGTCCTGTCGGGATTTACCCATTTGCGGCCAAGATGCGGATTGCAGCAGGCCCGGAAAAGTTGGAAAATGTCTTAATCCCCGGGAGCGATATGCCCGCTGTGAATTTAGCGATCCGATTCCTTTTGAATATTTTGTGATTAATGATCGAGAATGTCTGACCTGTAATACCGGTAATGTCATTGCGGCAATCCAAGAGCGATTCGCCTGGGCTCAAATCCGAAACACGGATTACCATACGCCTTGGGCCAAACAGGTCATTGAAGAACTTGATTTAAAGGTTTACCCAACGTTTATTTTTAACAAAGCCGTAGATCAGAATGTGTCTTTTAAGGAGGTTCGGAATACTTTTGAGGAGTCCGACAGCTTCTATATATTAAAACGGGAGATTGTCAAGTCCTACCATTTTTTGGAGCGACCTAAAATTTCAGGGCGGCTGGATTTGATGACGACCCCTTTTGCTGCGGGGGAGGGTGCCACGGAAGAGAGTCTTTACAAACTCTTTAAAAAGATTGATCCATCAGTACAATTTCAAATCCATTTTTTTTCAAGAAAAACAGAACCCACAGCAAATTCGGATCGCAGTCTAGAGCAGGAATATTGGAGTGAATTTGGTGAAAACGAGGTACTCAGTGCGATGCGAGGTTTATGTGTTCAGAAACTCTATCCTGACCAAGTTCTTGCTTATCTCCATTGGTTTGCAGAATCCTTAAAAAAAGAAGCGTGGCCTCCCTCTGCTGAGTCTCTTTTTTCCGCATGGCAAAGCTCCGCACTCGGTTTGAATCTGTCTCAACCCAAGCTCGATCAATGTGTTGTAGCTCAAGGACGATCCTTACTTGATGAAAGTATTCTTTTTTGTGATTCGATCGGATATTTTGGACGGCCTTCATTGCTGGTCAATAATCAGTTTAAGATACATGATTATAACGAATATATAGAAAAAATTGTATTACAGGCGTTATTTGATTAAATTTTTTACTTTCCTGTTCATTTCAACTAACAATAATTATGGTTTCTAATTCTCAGAAAATCCGGGTTATCCTTTTTTTAATATTTTCAGGGATTGTCCTGGCGGCCTTTTTGTTTGCCATCCTCGGTCCGACTCTTTTAAAGGAGTATGATTATTATTATATTGAGTATCAGGATCAATCGGTGGGGGGGCTTGAGGTCGGCGCAGTAGTAAAATATCATGGCGTAAAAATCGGGAGGGTTGAGGACGTCTATATTCATCCGGAAAATGTGACCAAGGTGATGGTCAAACTGGCTGTCAAGGAAAACACACCGATTAAGCGGGATGCGTTGGCGGTTGTGGAGAACTTAGGAATTACGGGCTTAAAATATATTAACATTACGGGCGGATCGATGCTGGTCGAAAATCTTGCTTCAGGATCGAAAATAGCATCGGGGATCTCAACGGTTGAGAATATTTCCGGAAAGGCCGATGTTATTTTACAAAAGGTGGAGATCGTGCTCAATAATTTATTAACGATCACAAATCCCAATATCGAAAAAAATATTTTAAATAACACGAATTTTCTGATTTCCCAGGCCAATCATTTTTTTTCACAAAATCAGGAAAGTATTAAAAAGTTTGTTCAACATTTACCGTCTCTGACAATCCATCTGGATACCTCATTAATTAAATTGGACAAACTCCTGCTGGCCAGTAACCAAATTGTTGAGAACAAGGAAATTTTTAGGATGCTGGATAATATGCAAAAAGGGTCTTCGATTTTTCTCAAAAAGATGGAAGAGGTTGACAATACTCAATTAGTCGCGGATTTAAGCTCGCTGATTAGGAATTCAAATAATGCAATCGGACATTTTGATCAAACCCTGCTTTATTCCAGAGATAATCTCTTAAAAGCTCTTGAAAATTTAGAAACGACACTGGACCATCTGGCTGAATTCACAAAAGTGATTAGTGAGAAACCATCGCTGCTGATTCGGGGACGAAGTGAGGACGTCCGATAGCGACCCGGTCTATCGCGAGCCGGACCGGTTGTCAGTATTAATAATTAAATGAGGGTTGAATTCCTTATGAAGAAGAAACTTTTTTTAAGAACGATGAAGAAGAGAGTTTCTCTTATTCTACTTTGCTTTCTTATTATAACTCTCAGTTGTATTTCTGTCCCTCAAAAAAGGTATTATCTGCTTTATTATAAACCCGTTGTTCAAACCCAAAAAAGCTGGCCCTTTCCCTACACCGTTCAGCTGAAGGATATCAAAGTTCTGCGGGTTTATGACACCCCCGAGATTATTTACCGCTATTCTCCCAATGAAATTGAATTTTTCAATTATCAGCTATGGGCGGTGAAGCCGAATATACTCATCGAGGACTTGATTGTGAATCACTTCAAAGAGGCCAGAATATTCCAGCAGTTCGCTTCGCTTAACCTCATGGATATCCGGCCTGATTTCTGGATTGAAGGAACGGTTGAACGGATCGAAAAGTTAATTAATAATGAGGACGTATTTGCCCACTTGGTTATGAATTTACAATTAATTCATTCCCGTTCCGGAACGGTACAGGTCAATTATAATACAGATAAAATCCGCAAGGTTTCCAAAAAAGATGTCGTTTTCGTCGTTCGCGGGTTAAGCGAACTCATGCAAGAAACGATTAATGAATTTATTGAAAAGATTAATGCAACGCTTAGTGAAAAAAAATAACAAAGAAGGAAATGGTGAATCTGAGATCCTCTTTGCTGATACTTTGGCGATGCTCAATTGCGTCCATGCGATTCAATACAGGACCGGTTTTGCGGTTAGAGTTTGTACGTCGTTTCGTATCAACGCTTCGCAAACTCCGGTCTTTGGAACCGAGAGTCATCAGTTTGATTCTATTCAACCTTTTCGCCCAGCGGTCTATTTCCGCCCAACCTGCCGATAGTTTTTCTTTTCAATACGAAAAATCAAAACAAGAATTGACCTGGGATTCACCGGCTGCACGAGAGCAGGCAGATTTGGACGAAGTTCAGATTCCGTTTATGTAGGGTGCCCTGTTTGTTCCGACCATGTC
>Ga0247727_10015989_pt1 | contig 12196 bp, 14 predicted proteins | sample WisWelCaveWW1625_FD_202498 | JGI IMG/M metagenome (GOLD analysis project Ga0247727, IMG submission 202498) | Biofilm microbial communities from Wishing Well Cave, Virginia, United States - WW16-25 | ecosystem: Environmental > Aquatic > Deep subsurface > Groundwater > Cave microbial mat | place...
CGGCACGCGCCAGTCGGGCGAGCCGCTCTTTCGCGTGGCGAACATCGTTCGCGACCGGGAGATTCTGGAACAAGCTCGCCAGGACGCGCGTGAGTTTCTCGCTTCCCCCGAGGCGGACGGGCCGGACGGGAGACGGCTCGTTAGCGAAGTCGAGCAAAAGTGGGGGCGACATTTTGGTCTCGCCACGGTCGGATAGTCGGGAAAGCGGAGCGCGACTGTGAGAATCGGCGGGGGCGACTTTCGGGGGCGGAGCGTCAAGGCGCCCTCCGGACGAAAAACGCGACCCACCAGCGGTCGCCTGAAAAAATCCCTTTTCGACATCCTGGCGCCCGGGCTTCCCGGAGCGCGCGTTCTCGATTTGTTTGCGGGCGCCGGCGCCGTGGGAATCGAAGCGCTTTCGCGCGGGGCGGCGCACGTGACTTTCGTCGAGCGCAACCGCCGCGCGCTCAAGATCATTCAAGTAAACTTGGACTCGCTCGGCCTCAGCGCGCAGGCCACGCTCGTTCCGAAAGACGCCGGGGCGGCGCTAGCCCTTCTTAGGAATCGTGGCGAGCGCTTCAACGTCATCTTCGTCGATCCTCCGTACGCTCACGCAGGTCATGCCGCGCTTCTGGGGAAGATATCGGCCGCGTCCATGCTGGAAGAGGGGGGCCGCCTGGTCGTCGAGCATCACCACAAGACGGAGCTCCCCGAACGGACCGGCGCGCTCGAGAGGGTTCGAGAAGTGCGAGCGGGAGAAACTCGCTTGAGCTTTTACGCGCGCGAAGAGTAAGATAATTTTTCCATGCCCGTCGAGCGCACGGCACTCTACCCAGGATCGTTCGACCCGCTGACGCTCGGCCACGTGGACATCATCGCGCGCGGTGCGGCGCTCTTCGACCGCATCGTGGTGGCCGTCTTGCGGAATCTCGATAAGGACCCCCTCTTCACCGTCGACGAGCGGCTCGAGATGATTCGGGAGACGTTCGCCGACCGGCCGAACGTCGAAGCGGACAGCTTCAGCGGACTCCTCGTGGATTACGCAGCCACGCGACGCGCCACGACCATCGTTCGCGGCGTCCGCGCGATCTCTGATTTCGAATATGAATTCCAGATGGCGCTCATGAATCGACGGCTGGCGCCGAAGATAGAGACGGTGTTCATGATGCCCGCGGAGGAGTACTCGTACGTGAGCTCGCGTCTCGTGAAAGAAGTAGCGAAGCTCGGCGGATCGATTATCGGGCTTGTTCCGCCCGGAGTCGAAGTTCGCCTGAAAGAGAAGCTGGGAAGCTGACAGTCATTAGCTATGAGGAGGTCGTAATGAGCGTGAATACTCAATCGAAGCTCCGCCTCGCGCGAAGGCTCGACGACGTGTCGGACTCACCCACGATGGCGGTCTCCGCCGAGGCTCAGAGGCTGCGAGCGGCAGGCGAAGACGTGGTGGATTTCGGCGCGGGCGAGCCCGATTTTTCGACGCCCGAGCACGTGAAGGAAGCCGCGCACGTCGCGATTCGAGAGAATTTCACGCGCTATACGGCCAACGCCGGCATCGTCGAGCTGCGCAAGGCCATTGCCGCGCGGTACCGTGCGGACTACGGGATTGACTTCGACGCTTCGGAGATCCTGGTCACGAACGGTGGCAAGCACGCGCTTTTCAACTTGATGATGACGCTCCTCGACCCGGGCGATGAGGCCATCATTCCGAATCCGCACTGGATGACGTTCTCGGAGCAGGTGCGGCTCTTGGGCGCGACCCCGATCTTCGTGGAGACGGAGGAAGAGTCGCAGTTCCGATTGACCGCGGAGAGGGTCGCGCGCGCGGTGACGCCGAAGACGAAGGTCCTGGTACTGTGCTCGCCGTCGAATCCCGCGGGCAGCGTCGTGGACGAATCGGAGTTCATCGCGATTGGCGAGTTGGCGCGCGAGCGCGGCTTTTTCCTTCTCTGGGACGACACCTACGGCCGTATGTGCTTCGTCCCCTCCCCCACGCGGGCGCTTCAGCACTTGAGAAAAGAATGCGCCTCGGTCTTCGTCATCGCCGGCACCGCGTCGAAGACCTACGCGATGACGGGTTGGCGGCTCGGCTGGGCGATGGGACCGAAGGCGGTCGTGTCCGGCGCCGGCGTACTCCAGAGCCACAGCACCTCCGCCGCGTCCTCGATCTCACAGAAGGCCGCGCTCGAGGCGCTCACGGCTTCTCAAGACGCCGTCACCATGATGCGGGACGAGTACCGCGTCAGGCGGGATCGGTTCCTCGAAGCTCTTGCGACCATACCGGGCGTGACCTGCAGTCGGCCGGACGGCGCCTTCTACGTCTTCCCGCACGTCGCGAGCTTCTTCTCGCCTGCGATTACGGACTCGACCGAGTTCGCGAAAGAGCTCTTGAAGAGGGAACGCGTCGCGGTCGTGCCGGGACAAGCTTTCGGACGGGACGGCTACGTCCGCATCTCGATCGCCACCTCGCGCGAGCGAATCGATGAAGGCATCCACCGCATCAAACGGTTTCTGGAGTCGTCGCGTTGAAGCTTTACTCGCCCGTCATCGTGAGCCTTCAGAATCCGAAGGAGAAGCTGTGGGGCGTACTGCTCTCGCTCGACCCGAGCGGAGTGACCCTACGCGGGATTGACTTAAGCTCCTTCGACGATTGGTCGCGACACGTGGCGAACGGCGAGGGCGGCATGGCGCTCTCGACGCTCTTCATTCCCATGCACAGGATCGAGCGTCTGAACCTTGACGAAACCCAAGGCGTCATCGTTTCCTACGCCGACATGTTCGGCGCGCGCGTGGGTAAGACGATCCACGAGCATCTCGAGCTGAGGGAACCGGCGGTCGCCGATCCCTCGGTCCTTCAGTTCCGCCCGCAGTCGCACCGACAAAGGGAACCGGGAAAGCCTCCCAAGAAGAAGCCGGGCCGGTAGACGCGATAGGTAAAAGCACGCTCCGCGTAAGGAACGTAACCTGGCGGATCGAAGAGGGGCTCGATGAGGTTGTCGTCCGACCTGTAGTAGCTGCTGATTGGATGCGGCGTCGTCGGATAGGGAAAGGATTCTTGTTCCGGTCTCGGAGTAAAACGGTAGCGCGGAGCGCCGCCTCTCCGGTAGAACGAGCTGATGCCCTTTGGGTCGGAGAGCACGCGGATCTTGGGACGATCGTCGTTTGTGGACTGCCCGGGCCCGGACTCCTGACCCGCGATGACCGCGACCGCGTGTAGTACGAAGCAAGTGAAGCACAACCCCAAAACGCTCGCTCGCGACATGGCGCCCTCCTGCCGTTCGTGTTTTCGCTCAGTATAGCACCGAGTCGCGACAGGCGTGATGGGCGTGATAAGACATCTTGACTTCACGGCGCGCTTTGCCTACCATCCCGGACTTCTCCTGGTGCGTCGGCGCACCACCCGCCGTCGCTCCCGATCCCGACGATGAACATTCGAGTTCTCATCGCTGAAGCATCGCCCTTCCGGGCGAACGTTCTCTCTCGCGCGGTCCAAGGCTCGACGCGGGCGAGCGCGGTGGGGCTCGCTTCGTCGGGTGAAGAAGCGGTGCTCCTCGCACATCGACTCAAACCGGACGTCATCATTCTCGACGTGAGCTTGCCCGCGCTCCGGGGGCCGCTCGCGACGCGGCAAATCCTCGACCACGTGCCGGCGCGCATTCTCGTAACGGCCGAATCGAGCTCGGTCGAGGAAACCGAAATGGCATTCATGGCGCTCGACGAGGGTGCGATTTCCGTCATGGCGCGACCCGCGAGCGTGCTTCAAGAGGGACCGCCGGGATTTGCTCACGAGCTCGTGAAGCGCGTCGAGCTCATTTCACGGGCGCGGCTTTGGAGTCCCCGCCGGCAGATCCCAGCGAAGAAGCTCCGTTCGACCTCCGGACCTCTACCTCAACCGCTCTTGCTGATGAGCGGCGGAATCGGCGGGGTTCAATCCGCGACGTGCCTGTTGCGCCGCCTTTCGGGATGGTTTCGTGGATCGGTCTTGATGATTCAGTCACTCGAAGAGGGCTTTCTCGACGGGTACGCGCGCTGGCTCGAGCGCGAGACGCGCTTCGGCGTGGAAGTGTGCCGCCGGGAGACCGTGCTGAAGCCGAGGTCGATTTACCTCGCTTCCGAGAACGCGCACCTCGTCCTCCGGGACGGATCCACCTTAGCGCCGTCCCGTGCCAAGCCGCACCGAGGCCACCGGCCGTCTCTCACCACGCTCGCGCGCTCGGCGGTCGAGCACTACCGGGGACCGGTCGCGGCGTGCGTGCTCTCGGGAGAAGGGCACGACGGACTGGAAGGGTTGAAGCTCTTGAGGAAGACGGGAGGGGCCGTTCTCGCCCAAGACCCCGAATCCTGTCTCATTTCCGAGACCGTCGATCACGCCAAGGCCGCGGGCGAAGTCGACTTCTTCTTCCCACCCGACGATCCCCGGCCGGCGCTCCTCCGCATGATTTCGAGCCGCGCCAAGACGAGGAGCGCGTAAGCGTTCGAGGGTTGATCGTTCCAGGCAAGTGTGTTTGACTAAGAGACTAACGATTATTCCCGTTCAAGGTTGAAGCGCGTCCGCGCTCCTGTAAGACCGACACAGAGGAGAAGAACACCCGATGGCCGCATTTGAGAGTCTGAAGCCGCCAACTGAAGGCGGTCGGATCGAGATTCAAAACGGTAAGCTTCACGTGCCGGACCAGCCGGTCGTTCCGTTCATCGAGGGCGACGGAACGGGACGAGACATTTGGCGGGCGTCGAAACGCGTTTTCGACGCCTCGGTCGAAAAAGCGTACAAGGGCAAACGCCGCATCGTCTGGTTCGAAGTCCTGGCAGGAGAAAAAGCGTTCAACCAGACGCGGAGCTGGCTTCCCGCCGACACGCTGACCGCGTTTCGGGAGTACCTCGTCGGAATCAAGGGGCCGCTCACGACGCCGGTCGGCGGTGGGATTCGATCCCTGAACGTGGCTCTACGCCAGGAGCTGGATCTCTACGTTTGCTTGCGTCCGGTCAAGTACTACCGGGGCGTTCCGAGCCCGGTGAAACATCCCGAAGACGTAGACATGGTCATCTTCCGCGAGAACACGGAAGACATTTACGCGGGGATCGAGTACGCCGCCGGCTCGGACGACGCGAAGAAGCTCCTTAAGTTCTTGCGGGACGAGCTGAAGGTGAAGAAGATTCGTTTTCCCGAAACGAGCGGTTTGGGCATCAAGCCGATAAGCCGCGAAGGCACGGAGAGGCTCGCGCGCGCCGCCATTCAGTACGCGCTCGACCACAAGCGAAAGAGCGTGACGCTCGTCCACAAGGGCAACATCATGAAGTTCACCGAGGGCGCCTTTCGCGATTGGGGCTACGCGCTCGCCGCCCGCGAGTTCCGCGGGGCCACGGTGAGCGAGCGCGAGAGCTGGATCCTCTCGAACCGCGAGGCGCAGGCCGACATTTCCGAAGAGGACAACGCGCGCGCGGTCGACCCGGGCTACGACCTCATGCCGAAGGAGAATCAAGAGGCCGTACGGCAAGAAGTGCGGCGCGTCGTCACGGAGCTCTGGGGGACGCACGGCGAAGGCAAGTGGAAGTCGAAGGTCCTGGTTCGAGACACGATTGCCGACGTCACTCTGCAGCAAGTGCTGACGCGGGCGAAGGACTTCGACGTCATCGCTACGATGAACTTGAACGGCGACTACCTCTCGGACGCGCTCGCGGCCCAGGTGGGCGGAATCGGTATCGCACCGGGCGGCAACATCAACTACGTCACGGGACACGCGATCTTCGAGGCCACCCACGGCACCGCCCCGAAGTACGCCGACAAGGACCAAGTGAATCCGGGCTCGGTCATCCTGTCGGGAGTGATGATGCTCCGTCACATGGGCTGGAACGAAGCCGCGGACCTCATCGAGTCGTCACTCGACAAGACGATCGCCCAAAAGCGCGTCACGTACGATTTTCATCGGTTGATGGAAGGCGCCACGAAGCTCAAGACGTCGGAGTTCGCGTCGGCGATGATTGAGAACATGTAGGAGATAGGGAGATAGGAAGGAGATAGGGGGAGAAACATGGAAAAGAAAGTGACCGTCGTCGGCGCCGGTTTCGTCGGTGCGACCACCGCGCAGCGGATCGTGGATCGAGAGCTCGCGGACGTCGTCATGATCGACATCTTGGAAGGCATCCCGCAGGGCCGCGGGCTCGACATGCTCGAGTCGTGTCCCATCATCAAGTCGGACGCCCACGTGCGCGGGACGAACGACTACAAGGACACCGCCGGCTCGGACGTCGTCGTGATCACGGCCGGTCTCGCGCGAAAGCCCGGGATGAGCCGAGACGACCTACTCATGAAGAACTTCGGCATCGTGAAGGACGTGACCCAGAGAATCGTCGAGCACTCTCCGGGCGCCATCCTGATCGTCGTTTCGAATCCGCTCGATGCGATGGTGCAAACGGCCTTCAAGGTGAGCGGCTTTCCGAGAGAGCGCGTCCTCGGCATGGCGGGCGTTCTCGACTCGGCGCGCATGCGCACGTTCATCGCCTTGGAGCTCAAGGTCTCGGTCGAGAACACGCACGCGTTCGTCCTCGGCGGGCACGGGGACGACATGGTGCCGCTCCCGCGCTACTCGACAGTCTCGGGGATCCCCATTACGGAGCTCCTCCCGAAAGACGCCGTGGACCGTATCGTCGAGCGGACGCGCAAGGGCGGCGGCGAAATCGTCGCGTACTTGAAGGAGGGATCGGCGTATTACGCGCCGTCGGCGGCCATCGTGGAAATGGCGGAAGCGATCTTGAAGGACAAGAAGAAGATTCTGCCCTGCGCGTGCTATTTGACGGGTGAATACGGTATCAACGGCCTCTTCGTCGGCGTTCCGGCGAAACTGGGGCGTCAGGGGATGGAGCAAATCATCGAGATCCAATTGACGGCCGACGAGCGCGTGGCGCTCCAGAAGTCGGCGTCGTCCGTGCAAGAGCTCGTCAGCAAGATTGGAGTCTAGATGAACCTTCACGAATACCAAGCCAAAGCGCTTCTCTCCCGCTACGCCGTGAAGACGCCCCGCGGGAAGATGGTGGAGACTGCCGGCGCGGCCGGTGCCGCGGCGCACGAGCTCGGGCTCCCGGTCGTCGTCAAAGCGCAAATTCATGCCGGCGGTCGAGGTAAGGCGGGTGGCGTGAAGCTCGCGCGCACGCTCGCCGAAGTCGAGAAGGTCGCCGGCGACATCCTCGGGATGACCCTCGTGACGCCCCAGACCGGGCCCGAAGGCCGTCTCGTACGGAAGCTCCTGATCGAAGAGGGACTCAAGATCAAGCAAGAGATTTACCTGAGCCTTCTCGTCGACCGTGCGGTCGGCCGGCCGGTTTTGATTGCCAGCAGCGCCGGCGGTATGGACATCGAGAAGGTCGCCGCCGAGACTCCGCAGAAGATCCTTCGAGCCGTCGTCGACCCGGCGATCGGGCTCCGCGCGTACCAGGCGCGTGCGCTCGCGTTCGGGTTGGGCCTCGAGGGGGACGTCCAGAAGAACGCCACCCAGTTCATGTTGGCGCTCTACGAGGCCTTTCGCGGTCTCGATGCGTCGCTCGTCGAGATCAATCCGCTTCTCATCACCGAGGAGGGGGAGGTCCTCGCGCTCGACGCCAAAGTCACGCTCGACGACAACACGGCGTTCCGGCACCCCGACCTGGCGGCGCTTCGCGACACGAGCGAAGAATCGCCGCTCGAAGTCGAAGCCTCGAAGTACGGCTTAAACTACGTGAAGCTTGACGGAAACGTCGGCTGCATGGTGAACGGGGCCGGTCTCGCGATGGCGACGATGGACATCATCAAGCTCGCCGGAAGCTCTCCGGCCAACTTTCTCGACGTCGGAGGCGGTGCGAGCGCCGATCAAATCAAGAACGCCTTTCGGATTCTCACGATGGACGAGCAGGTCAAGGCGGTCTTCATTAATATCTTCGGCGGAATCCTGCGGTGCGACCGACTTGCTGAGGGGCTCATCGCTGCGGTGAAAGAGCTCAACGTTCAGATGCCCATCGTGATTCGCATGGAAGGTACGAACGTCGAGCTCGGTCGAAAGATGCTGTCCGAGTCGGGCCTCAACTTCACGTCGGCGACCGAGATGAAGGACGGGGCGGAGAAGGTCGTGGCGCTCGCAGGAGGGAAAGGATGAGCGTACTGGTCGATCGAAAGACCCGCCTCCTGGTTCAGGGCATCACCGGAAAAGAGGGCCAGTTCCACGCAAAGGCCGCGGCCGAGTACGGGACCCACGTCGTCGCCGGTGTGACGCCCGGGAAAGAAGGCACGGCGGTCGACGGCGTTCCCGTCTTCAACACGGTTTCCAAAGCCGTGCGGGAGACGGGGGCCAATGCGTCCGTGATCTTTGTCCCGCCGCCCGGTGCTGCGGACGCCATTCTGGAAGCCGCCGACGCGGGGATCGCGCTCGTGGTTTGTATTACCGAGGGCATCCCCGTTCGGGATATGGTTGACGTCGTGCGGGTGATTCGTGGAAGTGGAACTCGGCTCATCGGTCCCAATTGTCCGGGAGTCATTTCCCCGGGCAAAGCCAAGATTGGGATCATGCCGGGCCACATTCACCTCGAAGGCAGGGTGGGTGTCGTCTCCCGGAGCGGCACGCTGACTTACGAAGCCGTTCACCAGCTCACTCAAAGGGGCATCGGACAATCGACCTGTATTGGAATCGGGGGTGACCCCGTCAACGGCACGAGCTTCGTGGACGCGCTCGAGCTCTTCCAGGGAGACCCCGACACTGACGCAGTGATCATGATTGGTGAAATCGGCGGAAACGCCGAAGAAGTCGCCGCGGGGTACGTGAAGGAAAAGATGAACAAACCGGTCGTGTCCTTCATAGCGGGACAAACCGCGCCGCCGGGCCGGCGCATGGGCCACGCGGGCGCCATCATCATGGGAGGCAAGGGAACCGCGAGCGACAAGATGACGACGCTCCGGGCCGCGGGTGTCCACGTCGTCGAGAGTCCCGCCGACATGGGGCGGAAGCTCGCCGAAGTGATCAAGAAGTAAAACAGAAGGAGTCGAGTTGAAGCAGCGAACGTTTTCCATCATCAAACCGGACGGCGTGTCCAAGAACCAGGCCGGCAGCGTGCTGGCGCGCCTCGAAGCCGACGGTTTTGTCGTGCTGGCGCTGAAGCTCGTGCACATGACGAAACGCGAAGCCGAAGGTTTCTACGCTGTCCATCGCGAGCGCCCGTTTTTCTCGAGCTTGACGGACTTCATGTCCTCGGGACCCTCGATCGTGATGGTCCTCGAGCGAGAAGACGCCGTCTCGAAGCTGCGGGAGATCATGGGCGCGACCGATCCCGCGAAGGCCGCGCCCGGCACGATTCGAAAGGACCTGGCCACGTCGGTCGAGCGGAACGTGATTCACGGCTCGGACTCTCCCGAGTCGGCCGCCGTCGAGATTCCCTATTTCTTCAGCGCGCTCGAGCTTCATTCCCGTTGAGGTACTTTCGCAGATAGAATACGCGCCATGTCGATCAAATCCGACCGTTGGATTCGCAAGATGGCGATCGAGCACGGGATGATCGAGCCGTTCGTGGATCATCAGGTGCGGGAGGGAGTCATCTCGTACGGGGTCTCTTCGTACGGCTACGACATTCGCGTCGCCGACGAGTTCAAGATCTTCACGAACGTGAATAGCTCGATCGTGGATCCGAAGAATTTCGATCCCCGCTCCTTCGTGGATTTCAAGGGCGACGTGTGCATCATTCCGCCGAACTCGTTCGCGCTCTCCCGCACGGTCGAGTACTTCCGCATCCCGCGACAGGTGTACGGCTTGACCATTGGAAAATCGACGTACGCACGGTGCGGCATCATCATCAACGTCACCGGCTTCGATGCGGAATGGGAAGGAAACGCGACCCTCGAGATCTCGAACACGACGCCCCTTCCGTGTCGCATCTATGCGAACGAGGGCATCGCCCAGGTGCTCTTCTTCGAGAGCGACGAGGTGTGTGCGTCGTCCTACAAGGACAAGAAAGGTAAGTACCAGGGCCAGCTGGACATCACCCTTCCGAGGGTTTGAGACGATGAATCTCGTCACGGGCGTCCGGCTGCGCCAGCGGCTCGAGGCCGCGCCTCCTCTCATCGAAGCCATGGTCGACCCGGAGAACCAGATTCAAATGAACGGCGTCGACTTTACGGTCCGTGACGTCGCGACCTTCGCTCTTGGGTCGGGTGCGATTTCCGTCCACAACGACCGTCGAAAGACGCCAGAGACGACGCCCCTCCTTCCGGACGGCGAGGGATGGTGGCGGCTCGAGAAGGGCATTTACTGGCTCGTGTACAACGAGATCGTGAACATCGCTCCGGACCTTTTTGCCCTCGCGCGCACGCGATCGAGCCTGTTGCGCAGCGGCGCGAGCGTCGAGACCGCCGTTTGGGACTCGGGTTACTGCGGTCGAAGCGGCTCGCTCCTCGTCGTGCACCACACCGGGGGCCTGCTGCTCGAGAAGAACGCACGGGTCGTTCAGCTCTTGTTTTTCGAGCTGGACGCGGCTGCCGACAAGCTCTACCAGGGTAAGTACCAGGGCGAGAACATTCCCAAGTAAGTTCTACTCAAGCCTACGATCAGTCGAGTGGGATCCCGATGGATCGCAAAACCCCTCGCTCGATCTGTTCCATCAGCGCGCCTGAGAGCTCTCCCCCCAGGGCATGGTCGCTCAAAAGCTCTTTGGGAAGTGTCGTGATTTGCTCGCACTTGAGGACGCAGTCCTGTGGGACACCACCCTGGCCCTTTTTCAGTCGTACGTGCGTCGGAGCGTCGCGCCGAACCGTGCTGGCCGGAACGACGAGAACGTCGCTGCCGAGTCTGTTTCGAGCGTTGACCGAAACGACCAAGGCGGGCCGCTTCTTACGCGTCGGCTCTACCGGGATGGAAACCCAGTACAAACAGCCCCGGCGTGGATGCGGATTCAATTCCAGGTCTTTCCGACCTGCCGGGCGCTAAGTTCCGCCCACTCTCGGTCCTCGACGGAGTCTTCTTCCTGCCGGTCCGCGTAGTAGGCGGCGATCTGCTCCTCCAACTTGAGACGGCGCCGTTCATTCAGCCAGCGCTTCAAAGCACGCTCCACGATTTCGCTTCTCGACTTACCCGCTGAGAAGCGGTCGACGCGCTCGAGCACGGATTGTTCTATTGTTACCGACACCTTCGCCTTGGGCATGAGACGATATGCTCCTTTTTGTACTACCAATCATACTACTTACTGTCGGCACGAGCAATCATTGGCTCTTCCTCGAGCTATGGTCTCCGTCGTAGGAACCTAGGGGGCCGCGAGCTCACACCCTGAGCCGCGTCTGCTGACAGCGGCGTAAGGGCGCGACCTGCAACTTCGGTGAGCGCGTCCGGATGTCCCACGGCTCGGAACACGTGTGCACGTTAGAGGCTCTCTTCAGCGAAGCCCGGTCCGCTCAAGAGCATCGACGCGAAGTGGGGCGCTCTGTAAAAGGGTCGAGCCGAGTAGCGGGATCTCCCCAGCGTTGATACAATAAGCGCACACACAGGCACAACCGCACTGACTGGTGTCTCAAGACGGGCGGTGTGACGCCGCTTCCAATCTGGTAAGCACCACCACCGAATCCGCCGCCCCAGCCGGGCCCGATCCCCGAGCCGCGACCCTCACCCGTTCCCGTCCCCGTGCCGGTTCCGGCGCCGCCTCCGCGGCCCGCCCCGGCCGAGGGGAGAGGCTCTTCCTTCCCCTCGAGCACTCCCTTTTCACTCACGTCGTTTGGCGCCTGCGCCACGACGGGAGCCTTCACGGAATCTTCCTCGCGCGGGGGTTCTTCTTTCTTGACCACCTCGTCGAGCTTCGGTCGAGGCTCCACTTCGACCGCCAATCGCGCGCGGTCTTTCCCTTCGATTTTCCTGACGGACGGAGGATCCACGGACTTTTCGCCGCCGCCACCGCCGCCGCCACCGGGACCGGGCTGAACGAGAAAGACGAGTCGCGGTACGTCGGGATTCGCTGGGGGCGCCGGCGGCGTGGGAAGGGACGCACCCCAGAAAACAATCGCGAGGAGGGCGCCGGCGTGAACGGCGAGCGAAATCCAGAGAGCGCGCGGTCTTCGTGGCGTGCTCCGACTGGGAGCGTCGAGCGGCTCACCGGTGAGAGGACTGAGCGGGACGTCGCCGATTCGGTTCCAGACACTCATGTTTCCAATGTAGCAAGAGGGCGGAGCGACCCCAAATCGGGCCCGATCCGTTCTGCTATACTCTTGCCCCACGATGGAAAAGAC
>Ga0247727_10015990_pt1 | contig 12195 bp, 10 predicted proteins | sample WisWelCaveWW1625_FD_202498 | JGI IMG/M metagenome (GOLD analysis project Ga0247727, IMG submission 202498) | Biofilm microbial communities from Wishing Well Cave, Virginia, United States - WW16-25 | ecosystem: Environmental > Aquatic > Deep subsurface > Groundwater > Cave microbial mat | place...
ATCTCGAACACGGAAGTTAAGCCCTCCAGGGTCGATGCTACTGCTGCTGTGAGGCAGTGGGAAAGTAGAACGCTGCCGGGTTATAAACAAAGCCCGCTGGTCGAAAGATCAGCGGGCTTTTGTTTTGGACTGAACAGTGGATCGGGCGGTCTTGGTAATCCCCTTGCTCGCGCAACGCGCGGCCTCAGAAGGCCCTCGTTGGACGCGCGCAGTTGGGGATCGCCCAGACCGCCCTTTTAATTTCACCGGCAGCGTTGGGGAGGGAGAGTGGCCAGTCGCTATTTGCTATCGATGGCGACTGGCTGTTGACACACCCGTCAGGTAAAAGTAGCCTATCGTCATCGTTACAACCCACATTGACCATTTACAGCGATGAATATCCTCGAAACATTCGAGAATCTTTCACTGAAACAACTGCGCGATTACGTTGCGAGAAGGCAGGAGGAACACTTATATCTTGATTTCAAGCTAGTGAACAATGCTTCATTGGCATCCACTGATGATAAACGCAATTTAGCTCGTGTCCTGTCTGGATTCGCCAATTCAAGCGGAGGTCTAATCATTTGGGGCGTTGTGGCGAGACTAAATGGGGATGGAGTCGATTGCGCTACTGCGCTGAAGGAGATTGATCGTATCGAACTTCTTTTGACGAGGCTTAACCAATTGACGGGTGATGGCGTTGATCCAACTGTTCAGGGTGCCAACATCGCATTATCCACAAAACAAGCAAAGGGAAGGGATTCGCTGTCTCATTGATTCCTGAGAGTGTTACAGGGCCTCACATGGCGAAGCTTGGAGAGGATCGGTACTACAAGCGGAGTGGCGCCAGTTTCTACAAAATGGAGCATTTTGACATCGCTGATATGTTTGCTCGGCGTCGCAGGCCAAATCTTGTCGTAACCACACTAGTTCATGGCACAGGCACTGATGCATCAATAATTGTTGGACTTCGAAACGACGGTCGCGTTACTGCAAGAGATCCCTATTTAGCAATTCGCTGTGATGGTCAATTTCGTCGAAGTGATTTCGGTCTCGATGGAAATCGAAATGAAGGAATGCCATTTCTTCGTTTTGGTACTACCGGTTATCCATGGTGTTATGGTGGAGGGGTAGAAATCGCCATTCATCCGGGAATGTCTTACAACATAGCCCGTTTAGACCGAGGTTTAAATCCGCAGCAGCTGCCATCGAAAGATGCTGTCCTTCACTATGCTGTGGCTTGCGATGACCAGGCCCTGCGGGAAGACTGCACGGTTGTGCCATTAAGCCAACTTCTCTGAGAGGATAGCTCGCCCATGAAGAAGGACTATTGGCTTTACGGAGTAGCCGGCGTGGTTGGAATCGTAGTGTGGGCTGTCGTGTCCACGGCCTCCGGCAGGAGGGAGGCATGGGATTCCCAGTGGTATTTTCTCATTGGCACTCCGGTGGTCTGTATCGTATCTGCCGTGCTCGGTTTTGTTGAGCCGAGCAGGCCGTGGCGATGGGGAGTCGCTCCACTTGCCGGCCAGTTTTTCTGGATGCTGGTCACCCAGGGCCCGGGGAATCTCCTGCCGCTCGGCGTGATTGTGTTCGGTGTGCTGGCGATTCCGTCAATACTCACGGCGTCACTCGGCGCGTTCCTGGGGAAGAAGCTCACACGCGCGGCGCCTGAATGAGTACAGCCCAAATCTCAACACGCTGCTGCATTGCGGGGGGTGGGCCGGCGGGGATGATGCTGGGCCTGCTGCTGGCCCGCGCCGGCGTCGAGGTGCTGGTGCTGGAGAAGCACGCCGATTTCTTGCGGGACTTCCGCGGCGACACGATCCATCCCTCGACGCTGGAAGTGATGCATGAACTGAGGCTGCTGGACGATCTGCTCAAGCTTCCCCATCACAAGGTGCCACGAATACGGGCGCAGTTCGGTGATCTGGCGCTGACGGTCGCGGACTTTTCAAGCCTGCCGGTGCAGTGCCCCTACATTGCCTTCATGCCACAGTGGGACTTCCTGAATTTTCTCGTCAAATGTGGCACGCGCTACCCGACCTTCAAGCTGCGCATGCAGGCTGAGGTCACCGGTCTTATCGAAGAAGACGGGCACGTGGTCGGACTTAAGGCGACGACGCCGGAAGGTCCTGTGGAAGTACGCACCGATCTTGTTGTCGGAGCCGATGGCCGGCATTCAGTCGTCCGGGACAAGGCCGGACTCACGGTTGAGGAACTGGGCGCGCCAATGGACGTGCTCTGGTTCCGCCTGTCCGGGCAGACTGGCGATCCGGGTGATCCAATGGGCCGCTTCGACGCCGGGCGAATTTTCATCATGCTGAATCGGGGCGACTATTGGCAGTGCGGCTTTGTCATTCCGAAGGGGACCCTCGAACAGCTTCGCGGAAAAGGACTGCAGGCGTTCCGCGAGAGTGTCGCCCGTCTTGCGCCATTTGCCGCGAATCGCGTCGGCGAGCTACAAGACTGGGAACCCATCAAGCTGCTCACGGTTCAGGTGGATCGGCTCACGCAGTGGTCCCGTCCCGGTCTGCTCTGCATCGGGGATGCAGCGCATGCGATGTCGCCGGTCGGTGGGGTGGGCATCAACCTGGCCATCCAGGACGCGGTGGCTGCCGCGAATCTACTGGCTGCGCCGCTGCGCGAGGGCCGGGTGACAACCGAGGTCCTGCATCGCGTGCAGCATCGGCGCGAATGGCCGACCCGCCTCACCCAGCGGATGCAGCTCTTCGTTCAGAATCGGGTCATCCGGCGCGTGTTGGGCACCACGGAAGCACTCACACCTCCGCTTCCCCTTAGACTGCTGGCGCGATTTCCATTCCTGCGCCGGATTCCAGCCAGATTGATCGGGATGGGCGTCCGTCCCGAGCATGTCAGATGAGGTGCACGATGAAACAGAAAGCCATGTTGGCAGCGCTGCTGTGGAATCTGGTGTTGAACGGATGTGCACTTAATCCGGAGGTGCGGACGACGGCCGACGATAATTCTGCGCTGATCTTCGGCTTTTACGATATGTCCGAGGCGCCGTTCGAGTTGGGCTGCGTACGCATCACGCAGGACGAGCGAGCGGGCATCGCCTACCGGCAATCCTGCATGACGACATTCGCAGGCGGCCTCTTCTTTCTCGAAAACGCTCCACCCATGAAGTACCACATTCCTTTCTTCTACGCGGGCGGGCGGCTTCACATGATCTCATCGGATCGAAAGGACCTCATCGACGTGCCGGCTGGCTCACTCTACTTCCTGGGTTCGTTCAAGTATAAGGTGCTGTACCGTGACCTTGGCGAGATCATGCGACTCACACCGGAGAAGTACGGGCTGGGTCCCGTGAAGAGCCCGGACGAGACGGCGGTGCTGAAGATGTTGTTGGAGAAGGTCCGGGATCCACGCTGGAAGCAGCGCATCAAGGCCCGTCTGGCGCAGACTACTCGCTGAGTAAGCAGGCCGCTTTTTTGTTTGGCCTCACGCGCCGCGCTCGAGATGAAAATAGGGTGGCAGGGTGGTGAGGCGATGGTCCTCGACCGGGCCGCCGGTGGTGAAGTGATAGAGTGATTGGAAGGTGTGGTCTTTGAGCGCGACGATCTCGTGCACCGGGTTGTCAAAGAAGCAGCCGATCCCGGTCGCGCGCACCCCTGCCGCTTCCGCCTCCAGATACAGCACTTGCCCGACAAGGCCCGATTCCCAGAACAGGCGTGGATACCACCAGGCGCCTTGCCGCACCCGCCCCTCGAACTCAGCCAGCATGCCCAGCGAAAAGGCGCTGTCACCGGCGATGTCCTGATGGCAACTGACTTGCGCGGCGACCCGTTGGGCATCTCCTTCCATGATCCAGTACAAGGGCAGGTCCTCTGGACAGCCGGGAGCGAGGACCCATTCCAGATGCGGATTCATCGCGTCCTTGAGGAGCGGGAGCTTGGCAGGGTCACGAACCAGAACGTACACGCCAGGCGTCAGGCCCTCCACGCGATGGACAAAGATCAATAGGTGAATCGCCGGATCCCACAGCAGTGTATCCCACGGCATGGGCCGCTCCGCTTGAGGGCGATCCGCGCCAGGCATCACGCGGGCCAGCATCCGATAGAACGTTGCAGCAGTAATCGATGTCTTTCCATCCAATGACACGGCACTGCGCCGCTGCCTGATGATTGTTCCTGCCTCCGGACCCACGTGGAGTATTCCAGATGGAGTGTGAGAAGGCGTGTGGCGTGGGAATGTCACGGACCGGCGTTCCAGGCTGGTTTTCTTCGTGGCCTCTGCCACGTCGTCAATAATCTCCCATGGGACCGGAGCATCATGGCTCAGCCGGTTGGCTCGCCCGTGCCAGCGGCCATGCGACAGGGCTCGGACCGATGTGGGTTCGAGCCAGAGGGGGATTGTGGTCGCATCGCCGACTGGCCACAGGACCGCCACGCAATCCGGGTGTTCATGCTCGGCGTCCGTAAAATCCTCTTTGCGATTCACGCCGAGCAGGGAGGCCAGCGTCGCCTGATCCGTTCCGTCGAGCAGTGCGAGATTCCATCCGAGCGTGGCGGCCGCGATCCGGGCCGTGCCGATGGCGTGGCCGACGTCATGATGGCAGTAACGAAAGGCCCGTTCGCCGTATTTCCAAGCTTCCCGCCAGATGATGGAAGTGCAGGCGAACAGAAAAGCCTCGTTGGGAAAAGTTTGCAAGAGGCGGGTGGCATCCTTTGGGGGAAATTCCGCTCGCAATTCCAGTCCATGATCGTGTGGCGCGTAGTGGTACAGGCCGTGATGAGATGAGAGTCCACTCATCGGTGGCAGCACCAGATAGCCTTCCGTCGGATGCAGATTTCCCGATGACGGATTACTCCGCAGCGCCCATTGAGTTTGCCCGGCCCGCTTCCAGGCGGTAATGGCCAGCGTAAGCTCAAGGAATCGGGAGAGTGTTCTGATTGTGACCGATTGAGGTGGAATGATTCCACGCTGATAGATCGTCTCGTAGGCTGGAGATACCGGTTCCTCTTGAGGCTTCAACATCGGCAGAGGGAAGAAGGGCGCGTCCACAAACCGTCGGAAAGGATTGGGTTGATTGGCCCAATCCAGATGTCCCAACGATCGGGCATAGCGGAAGAAATGATGCTTGGTCTGGTCGTGATAGCGGATTGCCCGGTCGACAGGATCGGTGTGCGATGAGTCGGGTGTTGTCGTGGAAGTGGAGGGAGGTGTGCTGGGATCCATGGCCACAGTGACGTCAGTCTACAGGGCCGTCCGAAACATTGTAAACACAGACGGGTTGCGGCTCGATTAGCGAAGAGCGTGGGAGGGAAGGGCCGAAGGGAACACTAGTACATCGGGTCTTGCGGTCCCCAGTGGAGTCCGGCCAGATCCGGGTCTTCGCCCTCGGGCCGCTGGGGCCGCTCGGCTTTCTCCACCTTGCGCTGTTCGCGTCGCGCTTCTTTCTCGCGCTGCTTCATCTGCTTCGATTTTTCACGGTCGCGCTTGGCGAGCGTCGTTTTGGCTGGCCGTCCGATGGTGTCCTCCTTTCGTGGCGTACGATTATCGGTAGTGTACCTAAAAACGGGGTCTCCGTTGAAGAAAAAAATGACGAACGGTGTTCCGGATAGGTCACGCAGGCCTGTCAGGAGGGGCAGGGAAAATATAAATTCGCATAGAATCATGCCTTTGCACGATGCCTGCGGCCCATGCGTTGACACGACGGCGTTCTGCCTATAGGGTGAGCGCATGACGTATTGTGCCGCGCCGACTGTCCTATCTCTCGCGTGTCCCGCTTCCTCCCTGCGCGTCTGATTCCCCGGTCTCCGTCGCTTCTACGCCGAAGTCGCTCCGTCATTCACGGGCCTTGAGTGTCCGCTGATCGGACTCAGGAAGCAGGTCTTTCTCGGTGTGCGACCTGGAGAACACCATAGGACTTCCGTGAACAAAGGGGAGGCAGTAACAGAGGAGTCTTCCCGGAAAGGGTCATTCATGAGCTACATGCAGACCATAGTCTACTGGTTCACACACAATCCGCTGTCGGCCACCGCGGTGTTCTTTGGCGGGGCCGTTGTGGCGGTGACGCTGTACACGCTCGTCTATGACTACCGTGCGTTGACGAATCAGGATTAGGTGCTGAAGCAATCAGGTGTTGGCCGGATGAGAAAACACAGGAGGGCATGATGAACCAGGAACAATTCGGACAGTTTTGGCGCCAACTGGAAGTACCGCTCAAGAAGCAGTGGGAAAAATTTACGGATGATGATCTCCAGAAGATCGAGGGTAATCTGGACACATTCAACCGCACAGTTACAACGAGGTATGGCGAGAAGAAGAACGAGGTCAGTGCGTGGGCAAATCGACGCTATGCCCATTGGACCGGCTTGTATCAGGGGTATGCCGATCCAAAGCCTGCCGTCTAACTCGTTTGCGTGACCGCCGAAGTAGTCCTATGCCCTTGGGGATTCCCTTAGAGTGCCTCAGCCAGAATTAAGAGTTGACGAATCGGGTTTCATGCTGTAGAGTGAGCCTACATCAATCATCGTGACAGTCCGGCGATGTTGATGTTCAACCATAACGGACTTCGCGATCGCATCGCGATTAGGTCCAGGCTAGAGCGGATTCCTTCCTGATTCTGTCTCCCCTCGGTTCTCTGATCCCGTTTAATGCGATCAAACTGAAAGGATAGTTTGTGCAGACTGCTACGTCTACGTTTAGCACCCTTGGTGTGTCCGAATCCCTCTTGCGGGACCTGACCAAGGCAGGTTTTATCAATCCCACGTCCATCCAGGAGCAGGCCATTCCGCATGCGCTGCAGGGGCGTGATGTTCTGGGATGTGCGCAAACCGGCACCGGCAAGACCGCCGCGTTTGTCATCCCGATCATCGAGCGTCTGGCGGCCATGCCGAAAGGCCAGCCCCACGCGCTCATTCTGGTGCCGACCCGCGAATTGGCGATCCAGGTTCAGGGTGTCATCGATCAACTCGGCCGCAGCATGCGTATTTTCGCCACGACGATTGTCGGCGGCGCCGATATGCAGGCGCAGGTGCGGGGTCTTCGCCAACGCCCGGATGTGCTCGTGGCCACGCCGGGACGGTTGCTGGACCATATGTGGAACGGCACGGTCAATCTGGCGCCAATGAAGATTCTGGTGCTGGACGAGGCCGATCGCATGCTCGACATGGGGTTTGCGCCGCAGATCAATCAGATTCTTGAAGCCATGCCGGAGGAGCGGCAAACGCTGCTGTTCTCGGCCACAATGCCGGCCGACTTGAATCAACTGGCTCGTGCCAACGTGAAGAATCCCGTATCCGTGATGGTATCCCGGCCGGCCACGACGTCCACTGGGGTCACGCAAGCGGTGCATCACACCACCCATGACAGCAAGGCCGACCTTCTGGTGTCGTTGCTGGGGGAGAACAAGGATTCTGTGCTGGTCTTTACCCGGACGAAGCATCGGGCCGACAAGCTGGGACGTGTCCTGGGCAGCGCCGGGCACAAGGTGGCCGTGATTCACGGAAACCGAAGCCTTTCGCAACGGCGAGCGGCGCTGGAAGGGTTCAGGCGCGGCACGTTCCGCGTGCTGGTGGCGACGGATGTTGCCGCCCGTGGCATCGACGTCGCGAACATCGGCCATGTGGTCAACTTTGATCTGCCGAATTGCCCGGAGGACTATATTCATCGGATCGGGCGCACGGCGCGCATGCACGCGACAGGGAAGGCCACCAGTTTCGTGACGGCCGAAGATCACGATCAACTGCGCGCGATTGAAAAGCTGCTTGGGAAGGTCGTGCCGCTTGCGGCAGGGAGCCCGGCTCCTGCGCCGTCCCAGAGATCGCGCCCGCCGATGCACCACCGGTCTGCACACGGACGTCCGGGTGGCCGGCATCAATCGGAGCGCGGGGCCTGGCGGGGAGCCTCACCGCGGTAAGTTGTCACTGCGCCGCTGAAAGGCGTGGCGAGCTTGAACGCCTGCCGGCACGTGCCGGCAGGCGTTTTTATTGCGCGCTGACGAACTGCTTGCGGAACGAGGTGACCTTGACCAGGTAGTCACGCGTTTCCTGATAGGGGAGGTTCTGGTGCAGCTTGTCGTAGACGGCGGGCGGCTCGAGGCTGTTGATCTGGTTGATGGCGGCGACCATATCCTTTGAAAAGGTCTTCAGTACGTTGCGCAGGCCGGTGTTGTAGGCGGAGATCGCACAGTATTCACGAGAGACCGTGTTGTCCACGTCTTCAAATTGCTTGTAGAGCAGGACGTTCAACAGGGCGGCCCCCAGCTCGATGTTGTTGTCCGCGTTAAACAGGTAGTCCCGTGACGGCGTGGTGTCCGAGCCTTTTGCGCGTCGATAGGCTTCCCGCCCGCCGCTCGTCGGCACGAGTTGCATCAGGCCGTAGGCCGGCGCACCGCTGACCGCAAAGGGATTGAAGTTACTTTCCGTCCTGATGATCGCGAACACCAGATTGGGACTGACCTTGTAGTGCTCCGCAAATTGGTTGACTTGGGGCCGGTACTTTTCCGCCTGTTTGTTGGCGAAATTCGGAACCATGTCCATCGTGACGGCATGCGCGGTCTTGGATCCGCTGTCCTGCGTGATCGTGCGTGTGCTCGATTTGCTCTTGATCAGGTCGTCCGCAAATCGTTCCGCTTCGGCGGGTGTGCGGATGGACTTGCCCTGCTGGTCCTGAACCAGTCCCAGGAGGTAGGGGGGCTTGTCGCTCGTGAGTGTGACGCCCTTGTCGGAAAAAAGATCCACGGAGCGGGGATCGTCCGGCGTCAGCAGGGTGGTCACGATTGCATTGTGCAGGCTTCCCTGCGGGTCTTTGGCGTCCAGCGTCTCCACCAGGATCTCTCCCTTGTCGAAGTCCACGATCGCGCGGCTTTTGTAGTTCTGGGTATATTTCACGTAGTGCGTACGGTCGGGGAGTTGGACCTCCTTCTTGCCCCAGGTGTTGCTCACCTTGCCGGTCAGGGCATTTTTCAGGGCCTCATAGTCCCGTTGCGCCTGGCGCAGATCCTTGATCAGCCGCACGGGATTGTGCGCGTAACTCTCCAGGCGTTTTCTGATCACGGCCTCGGGAGATTTGCTTGCGGCAATCCCGACGACGGTCCTGACTGTCGGGTTGACGATGGCCTTTTCCGCTGTGTTGAGAGCCCGGTCGGTCGTCTGGCAGCCGGAGGAAATGAAAAGAGTGGAGGCAGTCAGAATCAGAACGACGCGTGTCCGATACATGCTCACAGTGTATCAGACGTGCGGAGAAGCGGGGATTCTGAAGGTGGGGAACAAGGGAACACGCAACCGCGGAGCTATTCTTCTTTTGTCGAATACTGCAGCGTCACGCCGGCGACCTCGATCAAGTCGCCTTCCTTAAGGGCCATGGAACCCTGGATGGCATTGCCATTCACCAGCACTTTCTTGCCTTCCTCCGACATGGTGACCGCATAGCCACCGCCCTGGCGGTTCAACAGCGCGGCTCGTTTCGGAGCGAACCAACCGGCGATTTTCACAGTGGCGTTGTCCTGCGAGCCGATAATGCACACTGGACCGGTGAGCTTGTATTCCTTCTGGTCCGTTGTGCCGGCCACAACAGTGAGGACAATGACCTGCTTGGTTTGAGCCGCCGCCGCCGCTTTGCCGCCCTGCGCCTTCAGCAATTCGCGCTGGAGTTCCGGCGTCATGACCACGGTTTTGTCGGCATCGAAGGCGGCCTTGGGAGCAGATGGTGTGACGGCTTGCGCGGCGTCTTCCTGATAGAGCAGGGTATGCTGGCCGATCGTGACCTGGTCGCCACTGACGAGCTGCTTCCGATCGGTCTTTTTGCCGTTCACAAATGTGCCGTTGCTGCTGCCCGCATCTTCGACAAAAAAGACCGATTGGATCTGGATGATGCGCAGGTGATGCCCGGAGGCTGACTGGTCGTCCAGGACGATGTCGTTATCCGGCTTGCGGCCGATCGTCAGGCGAGACTTGTCCAGCTTGATTTCTTTGACGACGGCGCCGTGCGCTTTGAGGATCAGTTTAGGCATCCGCTCTCCTTAAAGTTGGCCGTAGTGTACTTAGGTGAGGTCCTGAGCGCAAGTCCGTAATGCCTGGGCCATCTCCGCCGCCCGCTGGTACCGTTGGGCCGCATCCTTCTGCAGAGCCTTGTCGATGATGGCTTCGCACGTTGCCGGCAGATCGGGGCGGACCTTGAGAATGGAGGGGTGCGGCTCCTTGGCGATTTGGAACATGAGCGTGGCCGCATTGTCGGACTGGAACGGTTTTTCGCCCGTCAGCATTTCGAACAGCACCACGCCCAGCGAAAAGATGTCGGCGCGGCCGTCCACTTTGGTGCTGGTGATCTGTTCCGGCGACATGTAACTGGGGGTGCCCAGCAGCACGCCGGTCTGGGTTTTTGACGAGGTGGTGATCCGGGCGATGCCGAAGTCCGTCACCTTCACCGTGCCGTCCTTCTGCATCATAATATTGGCAGGTTTGATGTCCCGGTGCACGACATCCTGGCTGTGGGCGTAGTCGAGCGCTTCCGCCACATCGGCGACGATCTCCAGGATCTGCTTGACGGGCAGGAGCGTGTCCTTGCGGCACCATTCCTTGAGGTCCTTGCCGTCCAAGACTTCCATCGCGATGTAGCCCAGCTCCTGTTCCTCGCCTGCATCGTGGATCGTCACGATGTGTGGATGGTTCAGGCGCCCGGCTGACTCGGCCTCGCGGAAAAACCGCTCCTTTACCTCGGCGACCAGTTCGGCGTCCACTTCGTCCAGGCGCAGAGTTTTGATGGCGACGAACCGATTGATTTTCGGGTCCTTGCCGAGGAATACCGTGCCCATTGCGCCGCGGCCGAGTTCTCTTTCGATTTCGTAGCGGCCGAGTGTCGGACGCGCGGCGCCACCGGTGACGATCACCGTGCCCTCCGCGCTGGTACGCTTGAGGCCGCCCCCGAAGGTCATCGTGGCTTCGGCTTCCTTCAGGCGGGCGGTACGTTCCTGGATGTCCTTGAAGCCGGGATTCTGTGTCGCGATGTGGTCGTACACGGCGACGGATTTATTGAACATGCGCTTGCGCTCGAAATCCATCGCCAGGTTATACAGCAGATCCATGACAGGCTCGTCCAAGGGGCATTTCTTGAATTTCTCGAAGGCCATGTCCAACATGCCCTGTCCCTGGAAGGAGAGCCCAAGCATTTTGTTCGACTCGATGCCGTCGGCCACGACCAGCTCCTGCTGCTTCGTCGTAACCAGAAACCGGCGCGCGCCATGCGTGGCAAAGCCGAGGACCAGGAGCAGGCTGGGGTAGAGCGCCGTCACCAGGTAGCCGTGACGGGTATAGGCCAGCGTGGTGCCTACAAGACATCCGGTTAACAGGATGGCTGTGACGATGCCGGCTGCGAGGGTCTTAAGCCGGGGTAGTCCTGCCATCAGGACCACTCCAAAGCCGATGAGCATGCCCAATTCGGCCATGAAGGCCCAGGGAGGCGTCGCGATCAGGTTTTTGCCAAGGGCGTTCTGCAGCACGTTGGCGACGACTTCCATTTCCGACATCCCGCGGGATGTCGGGGTTGTGAGGTGCTTGGTGATCTCGGTGGTGACCGGCCCCAACAGGACCAGCTTGCCGCGGAATGTTTCCGGCAACACCTGTCCTGTCAGCACCGCGTGGGCCGGCACCGCCTTGAACGTCCCCGCCGGTCCGTTGAAGCTGATGGGCATCCGCATCGCGGCGTCGACCGGAATCCGGACGGCTCCCACCGTCACGGCGCGCTCCGGCTGGATCGCGATCTGGCCGGGCGGGATATTGAGATAGATGCTGAGGATGCGCAGGGCGAACGATGGATACAGACGTCCACGGTGTTCGAGTACCAATTGTTCCTGGCGAACCTTGCCGTCACGGTCTTCGGACATTGTGAGATGGCCGACGGCCACGCCGTTGGGCAAAAACGCGGGCAATGGCGGGATCAGTTTGCTCGTCTCGAGTTGGAGGAGCGTATCGGTGCTCAGAGGGGGTGTGGCGGGCGCGATGGCGTTCGCCAGCACGGGCTTCACAATGTCTTCTGCTTCGCCACCCGGTTTCCCCGGCTCCATCAGCATCGGCAAGACGATCTGCGGTGTACGCTGGAAGGTGGCTTTCAACTTTGCGTCATGGTCCAGGCGCACCTCTGCTTCACCGAGCAGGTCGAGCGCCATGCGGAGTATTTCCTTGGAGCGGGCCTCGCCTTCGCGGGACTTCGAGCCTGGTTTGGGGTTCGGTATAGATTGGCCCTGGAGGGACA
>Ga0247727_10015991_pt1 | contig 12195 bp, 12 predicted proteins | sample WisWelCaveWW1625_FD_202498 | JGI IMG/M metagenome (GOLD analysis project Ga0247727, IMG submission 202498) | Biofilm microbial communities from Wishing Well Cave, Virginia, United States - WW16-25 | ecosystem: Environmental > Aquatic > Deep subsurface > Groundwater > Cave microbial mat | place...
ACCAAATCGCGAGAATGACGAACGGGATTAAAACAAAGATTTCCGCGCCGGCGGTAAATCGTTGCGTAAATTTTTTCGGCGCGCGCTGCCAAAGCCAGCCGACGAGCAATGCCGTGAGCGGCACGACGAGCAGCATCGCGAGCACGCCCGGCATGCTCGGCTGCACGCGCGGCGCGAGCCACAAGCCGGCGATGAAGCCGAGCACGACGGTGGGCAACGCGGCCATGACTTCGACCGCCGGCTTCACGAACGCGCGCAATTTCGCATGCATGAATTGTGAAACATAGAGCGCCGACAACACGCCGATCGGCAGCGCAAACATGAGCGCGTAGAGCGTGCCTTTCAGCGTGCCGAAAATCAACGGCACCAGGCTGAGCTTCGCTTCAAAATCATCCGTGCCGCTGCTGGATTGCCAAACATACTCTGATTTGCCGTAGCCCTCGTACCAAATTTTTCCAAAGAAGGCGCGCCAATTCGCTTCGGGATGCGGATTGTCGATGGCCAAATGCGAAAGCTTTTGCTGCGCATCGACGACGAACGCGCCATCCGCTTTCGGCGCGATGCTGATGAGGTTGATCGGCGTTGACGAAAAAGCGGCGCGATACAGCGTGCGTTCGTTGGTGGAAAAATGTAGAATGATCTCGCCGTCGTCGCTGCCGGTAAAAAAAGTGCGATTGCGTTGCGAGGCCGCGAAGGCCCGCACCGCGGCGCGATGTGGCGCCAACGCATGCGCTTGCCGAAATTGACGCTCGCCCGCGCCGGTGGCGTCGAAACTGCCGAACCACACATTCACACGGCCTTGCGCATCGCCAACCACGAGCGACCGCTCGCCGATCAGAAAACCGAGCGCGGTAATCGCCGCGCCGGAAGCTTGCAGCGTCTCGGCTAAATACGGATGCGGCGCACCCGGCTCTTGCACGTCATATTTCAATAACGCGCCGTTCTCAAATCCGACAAACAGATTGGCCAAAGATTTTTCGAGCGCGAGGGCGGTCGGCAAAGCGGGAAGCCGGCCGAGTTGCGCACACGTGATTACCGCGGCGCCGGAGCCGAAAAGCGAAGTTTCCGTTTTGCGATTAAACCATACGATTCGCCGATCCGCCGTCATCGCCGCCGCAAAAAAATTTTCACCCGGCGCGCCCGCCACGGCCAAATGCGTCAATGCGCGCGCCGCGCTGTCCATTTGCACCGGCTCGGCAAAAGTGACGGTGGGAGAAAACGTCCGCTGCGACTCGACGAACGTGGGCTGATAATCAATCGTGCCGTGAATCAATTGACCGTTGCTCGTGCCCACGGCAAAAGTTTCGCCGTCGTCGGCAAGCCATGCCGCCGTAATTTGTGCCGCGGGTGGAAGTGGAATATCGAAATGATTTAAAAGTTGCGCGGAGGGAATATCATAAAATTGCACGCGGCCGTCCGAGGTCACCACCGAGCCGATTTGCTGATACTCTTCGCAACCCACAGCCAAGACGCGCGCTTCCGTCGCGATCGCAAATTGCGTGCTCGGAACGAATTGCGATACGAGGCGAACTTCTGCTTCACGCCACAGCGGCGCAATCACCAGCACGAATAAGACAAACAGAGCGACGATGCTGGCAATGACGATTAATCCGCCGGCACTGACAACGCCCGTGGCGCAACGATCGAGTATTTTGCGAAAGCGATCACGTGGAAACTTCTGGAGAGTTGGCGCGGCAAGCACTCGCTCTTCGGTTTCTAGGTGCATTTAAATTGTTGTCAAAAAGGGAGTGCGAACTCCCGGCGCAACAACAGCCGGAAGCGTCGCACTCCTGGTCAGGGGGGTTAGCTACACCCCCTTGTCAATTGGCTTGTCCGTCTTTTGAACTTTCAGCAAATTGAAAATTTTAAATTGAAAATTTTAAATTTGCTTTTTGTCACCGCAATATCTAACGATCGTTATTCCAGTTTCTTCAGCTCTTCCGCCACGATCTTCGCCGACAGCGGCAAGTAGCCGTCTTTAATCACCACTTGCTGCCCTTCTTGCGTGAGGACGAACTTGCAAAATTCGCGCACGAGCGGATCAACCGGTTTGTTCGGCGCCTTGTTGATGTACAGATAAAGAAAACGCGCCAGCGGATATTTGCCTTGCACGACATTCTCGATGGTCGCCGTATAAGACTCGCCGCCTTCTTTCGCCGCCAACGGCACGGCGCGCACGCCGGAGGTAATGTAACCGATGCCGGAATAGCCGATGCCGAAACGATCTTCCGTCACGCCTTGTACGACCGAGGCCGATCCCGGTTGTTCTTTCACGGTGTCTTTATAATCGCCTTTGTACAACGCGTGTTCTTTGAAATATCCGTACGTGCCGGAGGCGGAGTTGCGGCCGTACAAACTCAGCGGCTTTCCCGTCCAACCGTCGGTCATATTCAATTGATCCCACGTGGTGATATCTTGCGCGAGACCGCCACGGCGCGTTTTGGAGAAAATCGCATCAACTTGCGGCAGCGTCAAACTGGAAATGGGATTGTCTTTGTTGACGTAAACCGCGAGCGCGTCAATCGACGTGCGAATCGCGGTCGGTTTGTACCCGTAAGCCTTCTCGAATTTATCGATTTCTTCCTGCTTCATCTCGCGGGACATCGGGCCGAATTGGGCGGTGCCGGCGATCAGCGCGGGCGGCGCGGTGCTCGAGCCTTTGCCTTCGACTTGCACTTTGACGTTGGGGTAGTATTTCGCAAAAGTTTCCGCCCACAGCGTCATCAAGTTGTTCATCGTGTCCGAGCCGATGCTGTTCACCGAGCCGGAGACGCCGCTGGTCTTTTTGTACTTGGCAATCGCAGCGTCGACCTTGACATTTTCCTGTGCGAACACCGCGCCGGCGAAACTAAGCGCCGTAAAAATTTGCAAAAAGATTTTCATAACTTTGCCTCCTAACCAAATTTAAAATTTAAAAAAAAGTGTTATGGCGCCGACCGTCGTGGCGTCCTTTCCTGTGGCTTGATAGCTTTCGATTTTCACGTTCGGAATGATGTTGACGTTTTTCTCCGGCGCAAAATCCAAACCGGCGATGATGAAAGTGTTGCCGTCATCAGCGAGATCGGTGTTGGGGTCGTAGCTATCGAAGCGCGCCAGCAATTTGATTTTCTCCGATGCTTTAACGGCGCCGAAGATCGAGAAACCGTTTTCGGTTTTGTCGGCGTCGTTGGCCAAAGCTTTGTTGCTCTTTTTCTGAAAGACTTCGACGCCGCCGTGAAAACCCGGCTTCTGCACGCCGGCAAAAAATGCCACGGTGTTTTTGCTCTTGCCGTCGGTGCCGCCTTCGTAATCAAAATACGGCACGAGAAAATACGCGCCTTGAATTTTGATCGGCGTGTTGACGTACACCCGTTTGTTTTTATCCGTTTCGCTTCGTGTGCCCGTGCCATTCGCCACCAAGACATGATAATTCAACACGCCCGCCTTGGTGAGCTTGCCTTCCAACGCGACGCCGAGATCGGCGGAACTGGCGATCCGGCGCAAATCCATCACGGTCTTCTCCACCGAACGATAACCCCAAACTTCATCCGCCACGTAAAACGTCGGCGTATTCGACAAACCGAACGACAGCTTGCCGTTGGGCACAAAATTATTCCAGTTCAAATACGCATGTTTAATGTAGGGCGTCAACTGGTCGCTGCTGCCAAAATCCGCGCGGTTGAACAAATCCGGACTATTCATCTCCAGACGAAAACGCACGGAGAATCTTTCCGACAAATTGCGATCGTAGGTGAAATACGCGCGCCGGAATTGAAAACCGTTGCGGTTGAGCGCATCGGTCGTCGCACTCGCGTTTTTAAACTCATAAAAATAATCGCCGAAAATGTAACCGCTGATTTTGCCGTCTTGCGCGGCAAGGCTGGAAAAACACAACAACAGGCATGCGATGGACATCGTCCACCGAAAGGTGGTTTGAACCTTCATGATTCCCTCTCCTGACCGAAAGGTTGAACTGACCAAAAACGCGTTATTTGTAGAAAACTAAATCTCGCAATAATTGCGCGCTTTATTGCGGAGTTAATTTAATAAACCAACTTGAAGCCAATGTCAAGCCAATATTAAGATTGTGTTAAGATCCAGCCATTCATCCGCGCGCTCCATTGAAAACAACGCCGGCAAAAATGATTATGGGCAACATCATTTTTCATTTGAAAAAACCAGGAAACGATGACGATTCAGCGGTTCGTTAAAAGACAAAAGTAATACTATAACAATGCCACAACATAGATTGAAAAATTCTTATCGGTTTTTAATGATTCGTTAATCACAACATTATTCCCGCTTCATGTCCATTCTTTATCTTGTGAACGAGCAATAAACGTTAAAAATTTTGACCTGATTTTAACGTGGTTTGCACCGAGCTGTGACAATGAATTGTTTTTTAAATTCGTATTTTGGAGCATAACGACTATTCAACTTAGGAGAATGATATGGAGAGTATGAAGATGAACAGGATCACGAGAGAGCTCGCGCCGGCGATTCCAATGCTGAATATGGCGGATTGGGATTGGACGCCGATTGCCAGCGTCGACTTGGAATTTGAGGGCGAGAAAAAAAGCGTCAATATTCGTTTGCAGGGCGCCATCGCCGGTATGAGCTCGGAGAATCTCGAGCAATTTCTCAAAGAGATTTCAAGCTTTCCCGCCAATCGCTGGACGCTGGAGATGCAAGACTTAAAAGTATTGAGCGGCCTCGGCGTGCGGAAACTGGTACGCTTTGCCAAATATTTGCGCCGGCGCGGTTTTGAATTGGAAGTTCGTGGCGTGCATCGCAACGTGTATGCAATTTTGCAAGACGCCAATTCGGTGCAGCAATTCGCGTGGATGAATTAACGGAGCGACTATGATCTTCATCAATAAAATTGACGCACCGACGGTGTTGTTGGTGGACGCCGATTTCGACCAAAGCCTCGCCAGCAAAAGCGAGCTTGAAGCGCAGGGCTATCGCGTCGTCTGCGCCTATTCCGGCGAAGAGGCTTTCACCACTTTCGCGCGCGAAAAAATCGATGCGATCGTCGTCGACGCGATGCTGCCGGATATGCACGTGCTGGACTTCGTCGATGAAATCGCCGCGACACGCAGCCGCAACACTTCGATCATCATCAACAATACCTATCCGGGTTATAAACAAAATTTTCGCTACTGGGCAGCAGACGCCGTTGTCGATAACGTTTTCGATTCGCGCCGCGAGCTTTCCGGGCTCGTCGCGGCGTTGAGATAGTATTATTCCGGAAAACGATCACGACTGCGAAGATTTACCATGACTTTGATTACGGTTGAAAAATCGAGCTGCGATTACCTGACCACCTCCACCAATCGAATATGAGACCTATGCACTTCAACTTTGCCGGAGGTTATTATGCGTTCGAAAAAACTATTTCATCGTCAAACGATTCTTGTCGAGTTGTCCATGATAACTATGCTGATCGCCGCCTCGCCAAGTCAAAGCATGCGAGCCGCGGAGGCGCATGATTCGACCGCCGAGATCGCTGCTACGAAACCCGTATTCAACATGGCGCGCGATCCGGCTTCGCCGTCGGATAAAAGTAAAAGTATCGCTCCTCTTCCTCTCCCCGGGAAAACTTCATCCGACAAGATCACCTCTTTCTTTGTCCGCGTCAACGATAGCAAACGCATTCAGCTCTCGATGCTCGTCAGTTACCAGCAAGAATTTACGCATGCGGTGCGGCAGTTGTTAGGCGAAAAGGTGACGCCGTTGTTGTTCTCGGTTTCCACGCTGCCCAATCGGCAGGAAAATTTTGATCCGGCTTTGCTGCGGTTCGAGCAACGCGGACGCGTTTGGCGGCCCAATCAAATTCGCCAGGCGCTCGACATTTGGCCGGTGGAAGCCGGCGGCCCATTTGGCGGCGCCGTTACGGACAGCCAAGTGCATCAAGGCGTGATTCTATTGCCGGAATGGTTCGAGGTGGAAACGCCGATTACGGTGCGTTATGGCGATTTTCATTATCTCGCGCGATTTGCTAACTAAACTTTGAGAAAATGGATGAAGCTCATGGAACGAGCAAAAATATTGATTTTCCAACAATAAACTCATAGGTGTTCTTATGCTTTCCCTTTCCATGCACCTCTCTTCGGAAGCGTTGAAAGGCGATCGTTTTGAATCGGAAGCCACGCCAATGGCGATTGCGGATTTTACCGTCGTCGAGAACCAGACCTGCGCGCTCATTACGCTCAAAGGCGTGATCGACCAGGACGGCGCGCTGATGATGTCAAAATTTTTCGAAGATATTTTAGCGCTGCCGGCGCAGGTCTGGCGGCTCCAATTAAAAGATTTGCGGCGCATCAGCACCAAAGGTCTAAGCCAATTGGCGCGTTTTGACCGCCATTTACGCCGCCGCGGTTTTACCGTCGAAGTTATCGGCATCGAAGAAGAAATGTATTATTATTTATTAGACGCTTCGGCCTTTTTGGTGTAAATTTTTCATTGCGCTTGAGGGGAATTTTGTTTACTTTGGTTTAGTTAATGCCGCCCCAATTATCCATAAATCGAGGAGGCGACTATCATGGTTGAAAACGATTTTTACGTTGAAGAGCGCGACATGACACTCGAAGAAGTCGTCGCAGCGCTAAAAAAATACGAACGCAAGTATGGGATGACTTCTGAAGAGTTTTACAAAAAATTAAAAAAGGGGGAAACCTATTTGGTTTCGGAGTCGGTGGATTGGAGTGGCTTGCTCGAGGCCTACAAATTTCTAAACGGTCAAAATCATAAGGCCCATCGAGAATAACATCATGCCGGCGATATACTCAGAGTACAAGAAGCATATTCGAGCGCTCTTGACAGAATATGGACGGCATGGCATTCTACCGGGTGTGATACCGGTGCGATTTTCGTCCGTAGAAGACATTCCAGCAGATGAAGGCGGAATCATACGGGCGCGTGATCCTGATTTGGTTTTTCGGGACGGCGCAAAACTGGCGCTTTATGAAAAGGTCCAAGTTGTCAACAACGAAATTCAATTATTGAAGTATTCCTATCATTACGAGCGCCCCAACGGTTACTTTTTCCGCTATGAGCGAGAAGACTCTGAAGAGCTTATTCGCAAGCCCGAATATCACATGCACGTCATTTTGGACCTGCCGCATTTTCCTGCGCCAGCGGTCAATCTGGAGCTTATTCTCAAAGTCATCGCCAACAATTTTTATTCGCAAGAAGTTTATTCCAGACAAATCGTCGGCCATGAAATTCATTTAACCGTTTGAGTACCGTGTCCGCGATCTTTTCTCGCGTCTTGATTGCCGCTTTCTACCTCACCACGCCTGCGTTTACCCAGCCTAAACATTTAACTGCATCAGCTCGCGAAGTTTTAAAGCGCATTTCGGGCGATTCGCTTTTTCGGCATATCACCTTTCTGGGAAGCGATTCTCTCTCCGGTCGCGGCACCGGAACGCGCGGCGGCGAAATGGCGGCGGCATATATTGCCCAGGAACTCGCCAAGCTCGGCATTCAGCCGCTCGGCGACGACCATTCGTATGAGCAGCAAATTCCTATGCACGGCAGCAAGCCGCTGCCGAGCTCGAGCTTGCAGATTTTTTCTAAACGCGGCTCAACCCAACTCGAATTAGGCAAAGATTATTTACTTTACAACACCGGCGCGCAAACGTTTGTCCCAAAGCCGGTGCCGCTGGTGTTCGCCGGCTACGGCATCGTGGCACCGGAATTTGACTATAACGATTATCAAGCGCTCAACATCGAGGGCAAAATCGTCGTTTTTCTTGCCGGCGAACCTGCTTCGGCTGATCCGGCGTATTTTGCGGGAATGCAGCCGACGCTTTATTCATTTCCCGAAACCAAACAAAAAACGGCGCTCGCCCGCGGCGCGGTGGGAAGTATCCTGATTCCGGCGTCGCCGCAAGAGCCGGCGCAAAGTTGGCAGATTTGGCAAAATGAATTTGCGTTTGAGGACATTCGTTTGTTTTATTCGGTATCCGGACATCTGAGCGTCGTCATCAATCCGCCAGCGGCGAGCGCCTTGTTTGAAGACGCCGCTTATTCCGTGCCGGAGCTTTTTGACCTGGCGGCGACAAATCGTTTGCGCAGCTTTCAACTCTCCGTTTCCGCATCGTTTCGCGGCAGTTTCCAACAACGGGATTTTCTTTCGCCCAATATCATCGGCCTGCTGCGCGGAAGCGATCCACCCCTTAGAGATTCTTATGTTCTTATTTCCGCGCATTACGATCATCTCGGCGTCGGGCCGCCGGTAAAAAATGATTCCATCTACAACGGCGTTTTTGACAATGCCGCCGGCGTCGCGGCGGTGTTGGAAATGGCGCAGGCATTTTCTGCCCTGTTAGAGAAACCGAAACGCTCGGTCGTTTTTCTTTTTACCACCGGCGAAGAAAAAGGCCTGCCCGGTTCCAGTTATTACGTCGATCATCCGATGGTGCCGCTTTATAAAACGATCGCCAATGTTAACGTTGATGGTCTCGCGATGTTCGACACCTTTAATGACATGGTCGGCGTCGGCGCGGAATTTTCGACTTTAGGCGATTTGCTAGAGCAAGTTGGCCTCGAATTGAACTTGCGCGTCTCGACCATTCCGGCGCCGTTTTCAAGCACTGTGGCGTTTGCGCGCTCCGATCAAATTTCGTTTGCCAAAGCCGGCGTGCCGGCGCTGCTGCTCATGGAAGGCGCAGATTATCGGCACACTTCGCGCGAGGACGGCTTGCAGCGTTTGATCAAATGGGGGCAACAGATTTATCATACGCCGTTCGATGATCTGCAGCAACCGATGAATCTTGCGGCCGCGCAGCAGCATGCGCAAATTCTTTTTGCCTTTTGTTACGCGTTAGCAAATCTTGACACATCACCGCAATGGAAAAAGGGTGTGTCTTACATCAATGCGCGATTACAAACCATGGCGGAAAAAAGATAAGACAAGGTGAAGTCGGACTTGGTCTTGAAAATTTCTAAATTTGCAAAATCGTTATGACCAAGTCCGACTTCGCCACTTGCTATTCGAATATGAAAACGCAAAGACTTTTCTATTTCTTGCTCGGTTTGATTAATTTGCTCGCTTGCAGCTCAACACGCACGGTTTCGACAATCGCCGAGCCCGTGATCCGCCTCAAAGGCTCGGATACGATGGTGATTCTCGCACAGCGTTGGGCGGAAGAGTTTATGCGGCAATACGGCGGCATTGCCGTTTATGTCGAAGGCGGCGGCTCGCGCACCGGCATCGAGGCGTTAATCAAAGGTGAAATTGAAATCTGCACGGCCTCGCGACCGCTGCAAGCTGCGGAAGTGCAGCGCTTGGCGCAACAGCAGCAAAACGTCGGCATTGCATTTCAGGTGGCGAAAGACGGCCTGAGTATTTATCTGCATCAGGAGAATCCCGTTCGCGATTTGCGCCTCGACCAAGTGCAGGACATTTACCTCGGTAAAATTAAAAATTGGCGCGAGGTCGGCGGCAAAGACGGGCCGATCATTGTCTTCAGCCGCGCGCCAAGCTCCGGCACCTATCTTTATTTTCAAGAACATGTTCTCGACGGCCAACCTTATGGCGAGAATATCATCACGATGCCGACGACGGCCGCGATCGCTGCCGAGATCGAAAAAAATCATCACGCCATCGGCTATGGAGGCTTGGCGTATGGCAAGAATCTCATACACTGCAAAATCAACGGCGTCAGCCCGACGGAGGAATGCGTGCGCGAAAACAAATATCCAATCACGCGCTATCTGTATTTTTACACTATCAAAAAACCGGAAGGCGTCGTCAAATTGTTTATTGATTGGGTATTGAGCAAAGAAGGTCAACGCGTGGTTAAAGAAATCGATTACATTCCGCTCTTTAATCTAAAATAAGGAAAGTTCTATGTCTCAAAAAAAGCGCGTCATTTTCATCTGCACGCATAATTCCGCCCGCAGCCAAATGGCCGAGGGCCTGCTGCGCCATTGCGCCGGTGATTGCTACGAAGTTTTCAGCGCCGGCACGCAATCAACCCGCATCAATCCGCTGGCGATTAAAGCCATGGCGGAAAAGGGCATCGATATTTCTCACCACACTTCGGATCATCTCGACAAATATATGGGGATGGAATTCGATTATGTCATTACCGTTTGCGATAACGCGAACGAGTCTTGCCCCTATTTTCCCACCAGCGAAGCGAAGTGGCATTGGAGCTTCGAGGATCCCTCGGCGGCAACGGGAACGGAAGAAGAAAGATTGGCCAAGTTCCGCGAAATTCGCGATCAAATTGAGCAGAGACTCAAAATTCTACTCTAATAAAGATTTAAAAACAATTTCTCCAACGGATGAAAAACGACCAACGGATAAAAACTATTATAGCAAAATAATTGCTGGCAAAATGATTAGCGAATTATTTTGCCAGCAATCATTTTGCCTTAAGGGCTCTTTTCACATAATGGCGCAGTTACAGGTGGAGAAAATGTCATTCAGGATGAATCCTTTTTCAATCCAGCACTGTGCTTGCAACAAAAAAAGATGCTTCCAGCATGACATGGGTAGTAGTCCACCCCGATAATTGAGGGAGTACCTTTTCACCGCCTTGTATAATCCACCAACCGCCGCTCGTATTTTTCATTCATCAACGGCGACGAGATCATAAAATCCGCGGTGGCGCGATTGCACGCGACGGGGATGTTCCATACCACGGCGATGCGCAACAGCGCTTTGACGTCGGGATCGTGCGGATGCGGCTCCAGCGGATCCCAGAAAAAAATCAGAAAATCGATTGCGCCTTCAGTGATGGCCGCGCCGACTTGTTGATCGCCGCCGAGCGGGCCGCTGTGAAATCTCGTGATTTCCAGACCGACTTCTTCGGCGATGAGGCTGCCGGTGGTGCCGGTGGCAAAAAGATCATGGTGCCGCAGAAGATCTTTATTGTATTTTGCCCACTCCAACATGTCCTGCTTTTTGTTGTCGTGCGCGATGAGCGCGATGCGCTTGCGCGGCGACATGGGGATGCTTTTTTGCAACATGAGGAAACTCCTTTGGTAAAACGTCATCGAGTTTAAACGTAAAATTTAAAACGTAAAAGTAAAGCGTAAAATAAAATGCCCGAGCTTCATACGGACGGCTCGGGCACTTAGCTAACGCGAGAGAAAGGATGAGAAAAATTTAGAATTTCAGCGACAATCCCACCCCATACGTCGAGCCTTTGCGATTGCCTTTCACTTTGCGATCCGCTTGGAGAAACTCTTGTTCTTGGCTGAGAATGTCTTTGGCCGTGAGCTTCAACTCATAGCGCTCCCCGAAGCTTTGCGCAAAAGTGAAGTCAAGGAGATCGCGCGGGATTTCGATAATGTCGTCGTCATATAACGAGCCGACTTGCGCGATGCGCTTGCCGAAGCGATTGTAGAGCAAGCTCACCGAAGTGCCGTGGCGAGTATCGCTATAGAGCAAACCGAGATTGATCATGAAGGGCGATTGCCCCTGCAAGCGGCGATCTTTCTTCGCGATCGAGGTGGTGGAGCCGCGCAAATCGACCTTCGATTGAATCCACGAATAATTGCCGGTCATCGAGAGATTGGGGGTTAAAAACTTCAGCGATTTTCTCAGTTCCAATTCAAAGCCGTAGTTGCGCGCTTTATCGGCGTTGCCGTAGCTGCGCGTCAATTCCGTGGTCGGCACGATCACTTCCTCGATCGCATCGGTGAAGTTTTTATAAAAAATGCTCGCCGACAAAATTTCGCCGATGTTGGGGAACATCTCAAAGCGCACATCAAAGTTGCGCACCAACGCCCGCTTCAATTCCGGATTGCCATAAACCACGCTGATCGTGGAAAAATCATAAAAAGCGAAGGGCGCCAATTCTCTAAACTCCGGCCGCGAGACGGTTTGGCTGAATGCCGCGCGAATGTTGGTCGCCTCGCTTAAATTATACGTCAAGTTCACCGACGGCAAAATATCCTTATTTTGCAAATCGACTTTGACTTCACGATTTTGTTGATCGAAGGAGTTCAATTTTTGCGTGTTATTTTCAAGACGCACGCCGGTGATTAAACGGAGATTTCTGCTGCCGAGGTGGAAGGGAACGTCGATCATCGCATAGCCGGCATAGAGATTTTCACTCGCGTCGTATTTATCCGATTTATTAGTGATCTCGTCGATCTCAAAACCGCGGCCGCCGATGTGTTGCGGCGCAAACAACGTGTCGAGCGCGGAGTAGAGCAGTCGCGAATCGGTTTGCGACGTCGTTTTGAAGCCGA
>Ga0247727_10015992_pt1 | contig 12195 bp, 12 predicted proteins | sample WisWelCaveWW1625_FD_202498 | JGI IMG/M metagenome (GOLD analysis project Ga0247727, IMG submission 202498) | Biofilm microbial communities from Wishing Well Cave, Virginia, United States - WW16-25 | ecosystem: Environmental > Aquatic > Deep subsurface > Groundwater > Cave microbial mat | place...
CTTCTTCCTCTTCCTCCCGCTCGCGTTGCTCATCGGCCTGCTCCCCATCGTCATCACCTCGGGCCTGGTGCGCATCCGGCTGGCGGGCCGCGAGGCCACCATCTGGCTCAACGCCGCAATCTGGACCGCCGTCTACCTCGCGCTGCAGAGCGCGACTTGGCACGCGGCGCCGCTCCTCCTCCGGGGACGCCACTTCGGCTACGCGAGCGAGGCGGTCTGGGCCGAGAACCTCCGGTGGCTGGCCGCGCTCGCCTTCGCCGGCTGCGCGGTCGCCGGCCGATTCGCGCCGCCGCCCCTGCCGCCCAGGCGCTGGCTCGAGTCGATGGCCTTGTCCACGCTCTGCTTCGCCCTCGCGTACCTCGTCGCCAACGTCTACAGCCGCTGAGGTGGGCCGGGATTGGGTTAGGCTCGCGTCGTGCCCGTGGTCCTGATCGTCGACGACGAGCCCGCCATCCGCGAGAGCCTGGGCTTCGCCCTCGGCCGCGACGGCTTCGACGTGCGCGGCGTCGGCACCATCGGCGACGCCGGCGAGGAGTGCCAGGGCGCGGACCTGATCGTCCTCGACCTCATGCTGCCCGACGGCAGCGGGGTCGATTTCCTCCGCGAGCTGCGCCGGCGCTCCGACGTCCCCGTCATCGTCCTCACCAGCCGGGACGACGAGGCCGATCGGATCGTGGGGCTCGAGGTGGGGGCCGACGACTACGTGGTCAAGCCGTTTTCGCCGCGCGAGGTAGCGGCGCGCGCTCGCGCGGTGCTGCGCCGCGTGCGCAAGAGTGCGCCCGAGCCGGCTGCCCAGGCGCTGCGCGGCGCCGAGGGCCTGCAGCTCGATCCCCGCACGCGCCGCGCCGGCGTGGGCGGGCGCGAGATGCCCCTGAGCCGCACCGAGTTCGACCTGCTCACCACCTTCCTGCGCGCTCCCGGCCGCGTCTTCGATCGCGGCCAGCTCATGGACCTGGTCTGGGGGCCGGACTGCGTGGTCGGCGATCGCACCATCGACGTCCACCTCAAGGCGCTGCGGAGGAAGATCAAGGAGGCCGGCGGCGACCCGCTGGTGCTGGAGACGGTGCGCGGCGTGGGCTACCGGCTGCGCGAATGAACGTCCCGCGCGACGTCGTCCTCCTGCTGGTCGCGGTGCTGACGCTCTTCGGCGGCGCGGCCACGGTGGCGCGGCTGTTGCGCGCGCGGCGCCACGGGCTCTCCATCCGGCTGCAGATGTTCCTCGCCACCGCCTCGACGGTGGCGCTGCTCAACGCCGCTTTCGCCGCCATCGTCATCGATCGATTCCAGGCCCGCGCCGCCCTCTTCGCCCGCCGGGCGGCGGAGGATCAGGCGCGGGCCGCGGCGGAGGTGGTGGCGGCCTCGCGCGGCGGCCAGGGCTTGGGTCGGGCGCTGCAGGGATTCGCGCAGGCTGCGCACGTGCGGGTCCTCGACGCCTCGGGGGCGATGGTCTTCGAGGCGGGGAGCGCGCCTCCACCCACGGCCGTCGCCTCGGTGCCGGTGGCGGGCGGCGGCTCGGTGCGCCTCGAGCTGCCCACCTTCGGCATGGTCCAGGTGATGAGCGACGTGGCACCGAAGGTAGCGCTCCTGGCGGTGCTGCTCGCCGCCGCGGCGGCGCTGGCGGCCACCGTCATCGGTCGGGCGGTGGGCCGGCCCATCGAGCGGCTCACCCGCGCGGCCGAACACGTCGCGGCCGGAGAGCGGCAGGGCGCGCTGCCCGTCCCGCAGGGCCGCGAGGTGCGCGCGCTCACCGAGGCGCTCGATCAGATGCGCCGCGAGCTGGAGCAGCGCCACGCCCTCGAGGCCTTCGTCGCCGACCTGTCGCACGAGCTGAAGAACCCCATCGCCTCGATCCGCGCGTCCGCCGAAGTGCTGGAAGAGGCCATCGCCGCCGATCCCGATGCCGCGCGCCGTTTCGCCCGGCGCATCCAGGACTCGGGCGCCAAGCTCAGCTCGCTGGTGGCCGACCTGCTCGCGCTGGCGAAGCTCGAGGCGCACGGCCTGGCCGAGCGGGCGCAAGCGGTCGACCTCGCCGAGCTGGCGCGGGCCGCCGCCGAGGCCCACGCCGCCCAGGCCGCCGCCCGCGGTGTCCGCGTCGACGTCTCCGCGCCCGAACACGCCCCTGTCCGCGGTGATGCCACGTGGCTCCGCCGCGCCATCGAGAATCTCCTCGCCAACGCGGTGGCCTTTTCGCGGGGGCCCGTCGAGCTCGGCGTGGCGGCGAGCCCGCGCGGCTGGGAGGTGACGGTCAAGGACGCCGGCCCGGGCGTGGCCGAGGTCATCCGCCCCCGCCTCTTCGAGCGCTTCGCCACCACCCGCGGCGCCGAGGGCGGCACCGGCCTGGGCCTGGCCATCGTCCGCGCGGTGGCCGAAGCGCACGGCGGCAGCGCCGGGCTGCGCACGACGGGGCCGGAGGGATCGACGTTCGTCCTCTTCCTCCCGGAGCGCCGGGCGGGTTGAGCGTCGTCGTCAGCCGCGCCCGGCGGCGCTGACGATCCACCGCTCCACGTTCCGCCGCAGCACGGGCAGGGGCAGCGGGCCGTACTCGAGGACGCGATCGTGGAACGCGCGCAGATCGAAGCGCGGGCCCAGCTCGCGTTCGGCCTTCTCCCGCAGCGCGCGCAGCTCGAGGTAGCCGATCATGTAGGAGGTGGCCTGCCCGGGCCAGGCGAGGTAGCGCTCGATCTCCGACTCCGCCACGTCGCGGGGCGCGCCGGTGCGCTCGAGCAGGAAGGCCACCGAGCGCTCGCGGGTCCAGCCCAGAGCGTGCAGCCCGGTGTCGACCACCAGGCGGGCCGCGCGAAAGGCGTGCGACGAGAGCATGCCGGCGCGATCGACGTCGCCGCTGTAGAGCCCCAGCTCATCCGCCAGCTTCTCCGCATAGAGCGCCCACCCCTCGTTGAACGCCGCGATGGGGAAGAGGGACAGCGAGGGCGGCGTGCCCTCGCGCATGGCGATCGAGATCTGCAGATGGTGCCCGGGGATGGTCTCATGGAAGGCGATCGATTCACCGCCGCTGCGCGAATGGCCGGCCGCCTCGTACAACCGGATCCGATATCGCCCCGGGTCGCGCCCGTCGGCCGACGGCGACAGGTAATGGTTGGCGACGCTCTTCTCCTGATAATCGGGAATGGGCTCGATGACCACCGCCGCCGCGGGCAGGATCCCGAAGGCGCGCGGCATCGCGGCCTGCGCGCGCGACAGCGCGGAGCGCGCCTGCTCCAGCATCGCCTCGCGGCTGGCATGTCGATAGCGCGGGTCGTCGCGCAGCTTCGCCAACAGCTCGCGCACGCCCAGGCCGCCGAAGCTGCGCGCCGAGAGCGCGGCGAGGTCCTTCTCCGTGCGCTCCAGCTCGCGCATTCCCAACGCGTGCACCTCGTTCGCGTCCAGCGGAAGCGAGGTGTTCGCCCGCAGCCGGGCCCGATAGCAGGCGGCTCCGTCGGGATTGTGCGCCACGCCCTCCTCGTCGCGCGCCGAGGGCGCATATCCGTCGCGGAGGAAATCGCGATACCGGCCCAGCGCCGGCACGATGCGCTCGCGCACCAGCTTCTCGAACGGCGCCGCCAGCTCCGCATCGCGCAGCCCCGGCTGGAAGAAGGGCGAGCGCCGCGGCGGAAGCGCGAGCATCGTCTCGAGCTGCTTGGACGCATCGAGCGCGCTGCGGCGCGAGGCCGAATATCCGCGCCGGAGCCCCTCGCGCAGCGTGGCGACTCGCGCCTCGACCAGCGCGGGCAGCGCCGCGAAGCGTTCGACGGCCTGCAGCCGCGCCTCCTCGTCCCCCACCGGCTGCGCCTCGGCGGTGGCCGAGATCCCCAGGTGCCAGGCGGTGTGCGACGGCGTGATCCCGGCCCACAGCTCGGTCCGGCAGACGCGCCCGAGGCGGTGCGTCTCCAGCTTCTCCGCCACCAGGTCGTAGACGACCGCCGCGGGCGTTCCCTCGACCGAGGCGCGATCGATGGCGCGCAACTCCTCGGCCTTGCGCTCGAGCTGCGCGTCGAACTTCGCCATCCCCTCCGGCGTCGTGTCGGGCCAACGGTCGTGGATCATCCCGGGCAAGCGGCGCCGCGCCGAGAACGACGGGCCGCGATCGAGCATGGCGATGGCCACCGCGTCGCCGATGCGCAGCACGCGCAGTTCGGCGTCGCCAGGCCGCCGCGGGCCGTGCGCGCAGGCGGCGAGGACCAGCAGCGACGCGACGGCCCGCACCTCAGCGCCCCGGCCGCGAAGCGATGTTGGAGAGCGGCCCCGTGAGCGTGAAGAGATAGCTGCCGTCCGGCTGCCGCGCGTTTCCCACCGCCGAGAGCAGTCCGCGCAGCATCGGGTTGGCGTTGAGCCAGGCATCGCTGGGCTTGAAGCGGACGTTCAGGTCGGCCTGGGAGAGCGACAGCAGCGGCTTCATCCGGATGGTGCCGGAGACCTCGGCCTCGACGTCGCCGTTGCGGGCGGTGGTGCGCTCGATCTTCGCCAGGCCCTTCTCGATGGTGGCGCCGGCCTCGACGTCGCCCAGCGACAGCTTGGGGAGCGTGAAGCCGCGCACCGCCCCGCCGGTGATCGCCATGCCCTTGAAGGTGACCGCGGCGCGGCCGCTGGCCTGATCGGGCGGCAGCATCTGCGGCAGGTCGACCTTGGCCGCGACCCTGCCGCCCAGCTCCAACCCGATCAGCTCGCGGGCGGGAAGCTTCTGGACGTCGAGATCGGTGGTGTCGAGCGTGAGGGACTCGAGCGGCCCGAGCCTCTGGTCCTTCGCCAGCGCTCCGCGGCCCCGGGCGCGGCCGCCGTATCCCTCCACGGCCCAGGCGAAGGACACGCGGCGCAGGAGCAGCGGCAAGAGGTCGACGCGCGCGTCGACGCGATCGAAACGCAGCTCGGGGCTGGCTTCGACCCCGGGCGCCGCGGGCAGCCGCAGCTTCACGCCGCGCGCGGTGACGCCGAGGAGCCCGCCAGCGCCGAGCTTCTCGATGACCAGGTCGCCGCCGGCGGCGCGCGCTTCCTGCTCCAGCCGCCGCGCCAGGTCGTCGTAGGGGAAGCTCCAGACGACGAAGAGGACGAAAGCGGCGACGAAGAGCAACGGGGCGGCCAGCTTGCGCAGCGCGGGGTAGCGGGCGAGCGGGGCGGCTGCGGTCACGAAGCCGTCCAGGTGGAGATGGAGATCGAGGCGTCCAGCGTCTCCTTGTTGTCGTAGGACTTGCGCAGCCGTAGGCGGCGCACGCGCACCACGCCCGGGTTCTGCTCGATGGCCTCGAGCAGCCGCATCAGCTTGTCGAGCGGCACCTTGCCCAGGTTGACCTCGACCTGCGATTCGCGCGGGCGCCCGCCCTGGCCTCCGGCGACCACGCCCCGATCGGTCATCGAGCCGATGTCGATCTGCTCCTGCCTGGCGAGCCCGTCGACGTAGCTCATGAGCTGGCCCGGGCTCTGCCGCAGCCTCTGCTCGAGCGATTGCCGCTCCATCTCCTGCGCCCCGTAGTTGGCCGCCAGGCGCTCCACCTTCTCGAAGTCGTCGCGCTTCTCTTCCAGCGCCGCGTTCCGGCGGCGGATGGCGCCGGAAAAGCCTGCCCAGGTGATGAGCCCCGCGAAGATCGCCACCCCCGCCACGGCGAAGGTCATCAGCCGCTTCTCGCGCGGCGAGGCGGCCGAGAGGTACTGCGCGAGGTCGGCCACGAGGTTCCGGATGCGCTCCATCACGCCCCTCCCGCCGATTCGCCCGAGCAGGTGTACGCGAACTCGATCGCGAAGCCGACCTTCTGGCTGTCGCGCTGCTTCTCCACGCGTGGCTGCTTGATCTCGCCGAAGCAGCGGTCGCGCTTCAGCGCGGAGATGATGCGATCGACCTGGCCGAAGCCCTCGGCCACGCCCTTGATCAGCACGCGGGTGGTGGTGATATCGACTTCCTCGAGCGCGGGCAGCGCATCCTCGGGCAGGTGCCTGGTCACCTCGGCGAGGATCTCGGTGCCGGAGACCCGCGGGATGCTGGCGGCGCGCGAGTTGCCTCCGCGCAGCGCGGCCAGCGCCTCGCGCCAGTCGGTGTGGCACTTGCGGAGGATCTTCTCGGTCGCGGCGCAGAGCGCTTCGTCGTAGGCCGCGGTGAGGCGGTTCAGCGCCCCGAGGCGCGCGACGCCGAGGCCGACCGCGAGCAGGAGCACCAGCCCGCCCAGGGCCGCCAGCCTGGCCGCCACGCCACGGAGCTGCGAGACGTCCTTGGTGAAGGCGAACTCGCCCTTGCGGAAGTTGAGGCGGCCGCGCGGCTGCTGCGCCCGGAGCGCCAGGCCCAGCGCCAGCGCGTGCGAGGCGCCGCCCTCGGGCACCTGCGCGCCGGGCGCGAACTGGAGCGTCACGGCCGGGAAGCCCAGCTCGGCGGCGAGCATCCCGGCCGCGCCCGGGAGCCGCGCGATGGCTCCGGTGAGCAACAGCCGCGCCGGTGGCGGCAGCTTCTTGCCGGGGAGCGAGCGGAGCGTGATCTTCAGATCGCGCACCAGCGGGCCCAGCAGCCTGGTGAGGTCCTGGCCTTCCCACGCGGCCGCGCCGGCGGTGGGGAGCGAGCGCGCCAGTTCGGCCCGGCCGTCGCGCAGCACGCAGAAGTCGGCGCGGTCGGGCCCCGCGTCGAGGATGGCCAGGACGGGAGCCTCGCCACCGGCGGCCGGCATGCCGTCGAGCAGCCGCCTCTCGCCCAGCGCCGCCAGCGCCAGGGGAGCGAAGGTGACCACCTTCGGATCGACGCCCGCCTCGGCCAGCGCGGAGAGGGCGTCGCGCAGGGATTGCTTGCGCACGACCGCCACCAAGAGCTCGCTCTTGCCGTCGCGCTGCGCCAGCACCGAGTAGTCCCAGACCACGTCGTCGAGATCGAAGGGGATGGCGCCCTCGATCTCGGCCGGCAGCACCTGCTCGATGCGCCGCGCGTCGGTGAACGGCAGCGTCATGGGGAACGACGCCACCTGCGCCCCCGGCAGCGCGACCGCGATCGAGTCGCCGGCCAGCCCGAGCCCGGGCAGCGCCGCCTTCAGGCGCTCGCCCGGCGGGCTCTCGCGGGTCAGCGGCGCCTGTGCGGTGCGCGCGATGGAGAAGCCGCGGAAGCCGCTCTCCAGCGCCACCAGACGCACCGAATCGCCCGCGAGGTCGAGGCCCACGATCCTGTGCATCACTCTTCCTTCCAGTAGAGCAGCTTGCCCAAGAGCTCGTCGTAGCGCACCACCGCGGTGATCTTCTTCTCGATGCGGCCGGAGCGCCCGGTGGCGACGATGCGGAAAGTATCGCTGGTGTCGGTGAAGAACTGGTTGGTGTTGGTGGCCTGCATCAGCTCGGGCCGCACGGCGATGCCGTTGGCGGTGAGCGTGCCGATGAAGTCCTGCACCGAGAGCCCGAAGAACGAGACCATGCGGCGGAGCTGCAGCTCCTGCATGATGGTGGCGAGCAGCCGCGGATCGGAGAGGCGCGGATCGTTGGGGTTGGCGGCCGCGGCCACGATGTTCGTCACCATCACCAGGGGGTCGCTGGTGTTGATGTTGATGCGCGCGTTCTTGTCCAGCCAGACCGTGAGGCGCTCGCCGAAGGCGGCCATGAAGCGGTCGTTGACGCCGCGGACCATGTACAGCTCGTCGAGGCTGTCGAAACGATCGTTCTTCGCCTTGTAGCGCGGGGTGTAGCGATCGTAGGCCCCGTTCTCGTCGCCGAAGCCGGCCGCGAACGGCGCGCGCGGGTTCAGCGGATCGAGCACCGAGCCGCGTTCGTCCTCGTCGACCCAGTCCTTCAGGGCGATCAGGACGTCCTCGCGGCGTACGCGGTCGCGGTTGGCGTCCTCCTCGTCGAAGATGAAGTCGTATTTCGTCTCCTGCAGCAGCGCCCGCAATTGCAGGAAGGCCGGGAGCTGCTGCGCCGAGAGGCCGGCCAGGCCCGCCACGTTGATCCGCGTGTTCTCGTCGCTGACCTTGACGCTGTAGCTGCCGTCAAAGGCGCCGAACTGCGAGCGCGGCTCGCGTCTCTTGTCGTGGTCCGCCCCCTGGATCTCCGCCGGCGTCCCGCCCGAGAGCAGCGAACCGAAGACGTTGGAATCGACCGGGACGATCTCCCAGAGACGGATGCCGAGGCCGGGCCCCGGCTGGCCGCCCGCGCCCTGGGCCTGGCCGCCGGGCGTAGCCGGCACGGCGCCGGGCGGCCGCTGCCCGCCGAGCACGCCGGCGATCTGCGGAGCGAGGGTGGCCAGGGCGGGCGCGAGCTGGCCCGAGGCGGCGTCGAGCTGTTTCTGGAAGTGGAGCATCAGCCGCGCGAGGTTGAGCCCGGAGCGGGCCAGGAAGTGCGCCCGCATCTCGTCGCGGACGTTCTCGGCAAGGCGCAGGTCGATGCGCGAGCTGTAGCTGAAGTCGACGCCGACGGCGGTGAGGATGGCGAGCGTGGTGAGGACGAGGATGAGCGCGACGCCGCGGCGGCCGCGCAGGTTGCGCGCGCGGGTCCTCGCTGGCCGGTGGTCGGGAGCCGTCATCTCAGTAATCCAGCGGCTGCGTGAGGAAGATCTTGGTCTGCGTGGTGAACGTCCGCTCCTTGCCGCTTTCGTCGCGGATGGTGAGCGCGATCTTCACCCGCGGCGGGATGGGGGCCTGGCCTTGCCGGTCGGTGCTGCCGCTGTCCCATTCGTTGACCCACTCGCGCTTCTTCGGGTCCCAGCAGCTCACCTCGAAACGGACCACGTCCTCGGCCATGGCCGCGCGCGTGCCGCCGCGCTCCCACTCCTCGTCGATGATCGACTTCGAGCGGCGATACAGATTCGTCTGGCCCGAATCGGAATCGCGGCCCAGTTGATATTCGAAGATCGCCTGGTCCGATTCCTTGGCGTCGATCTGCAGCCGCTCGTGCGCGAAGGAGGCGAAGAGCAGGTCGTCGTCGCCGTGGCGGCCCTTGAGGCGGAAGCGCGTGGGGCGCTCGCGGAAGCGTTTGCGATCGTAGTGGTCGGAGACGAACGCCATCGACAGCTCGCGGGTGATGCGCGTGAGCGCGGCGCGCACCGTCTGGTCCCGCTCGGCGGCGCGCTCGATGCGCGACTTCAAGGAATAGGTGGCGTCGAACGAGCCATAGGTGAGGCCGCCGATGAGGCCGAGCACGGCCACGGCGATGAGCACTTCCATGAGGGTGAAGCCGGTGCCCGGTGGCCGCATCATTTCGCGGTCCCCCCGCGTCCGATCCGCGGCTGGCCGATGGGTATGGGCGGGCCCAGCGGCGTCGCTCCCGGCACGCCCGGCTGCACCGGCGCGGCCAGCGTCGGACCCTCGACCTTCCCCACCATGTCGGGGAGGATCACCACCTGCTGCACGGCGGAGAGGCGCCGCTGGCTGCTCCCGTCCTTCCAGGTCACGGTCACGCGGATCTCGCGCACGCTCTTCTTGAGCTTCTCGATGAAGGTGCGCGCCTGTCCCTGGAGGATGCCGCTGAGCGCGCCGCCGGCGCCGGCCATGGCGCCGAACGCGCCGCGCATGCCCAGGCCGGCCATGCTCGCGAGGCCGCCACCCGCGGCCGCCGGACCGGCGGGGCCAGGCGCGGGCCCGCCCGAGCCGCCCTGTTTGGTGGCGTCGAGCCCCAGCATCCCCAGGAGCGCCCCCTCGTCGAGCTGCACGTCGGGCTTGAGGATCTCCGCGCGCCAGGCGTAGTCGGGCGCGCCGTCGTCCTCGAACGTCCCGTGCTTCTCGTCGTCGAAGTCGCTGGGGCCGTCCTTCTGCAGTTGGTCCTCGACGTCGAGCATCTTCCCGCGCAAGAGCAGCGTGGCCTGCGTGGCGCGCCGCGCGTAGTAGTGCATCTGCACCGCGCCGCCGTTGAGATCGGAGAGGGCGACCAGCGCCACCGCGAGGATGGCCAGGGAGATCATGACCTCGAGGAGGGTGAAGCCGCGCCTCTTCATCTCTCTCCCGGCGCCTCCACCCGCCCGTTCACCACGCGCACCTTGCCCGTCAGCGGCGCGACCAACAGCGTGAACACGTCGTCGCCCTGCGCCAGGCGGATGCCGGCCGCCTCGGTCAGCCCGCTGGGCCAGAAGTAGAGGAACGCCTGGCCCGCGGTGTAGCGCTCGACCTGGTGCTGGACCCAGACGTCGGCGAAGCGCACGCCGCGGCCCAGCTTGACGCGCGCCACGTCGGGCACGGCGGCGGCGGAGAAGGCGCTCTTCGCCGCCAGCTCGGCGCGGACCTTGTCGCGATCGCTCAGATCGCGGCCGCGCCCCTGTTCCTCGGCCAGCCGGGCGGCCAGCTCCTCCTCCGGCGTGGCCTCGCGCGCGCCGCCCCGCGAGCGCTCGCGGTCGCGCCCCAGCCGCACGGCGCTCTTGGCGCACTCGGGCCAGAAGGCGCCGGCGTCGAGGTCGAACACCAGGCGGCAGCTCCTGCCCGTGACCGCCGAGTAGCCGAACATGGCGCGGATCGATCCGGCCAGCTCGCCGCTCTTGCCGCGGAGCTGGGCGCGGGTGACGGCGGAGAACGCGGGCACGGCCAGGGCGAGCATCAACGCCGCCACCCCGAGGGCGACGCCGATCTCGATGAGCGTGAACCCGCGCGGTCGGATCATTGCGACGCCTTGGCCGTATCCGCGCCGCCGTGGATGACGATGTCGTCGCCGCCGCCCTGGGCCTTGTCCGGCCCGTACGAGTAGACATCGAAGTTGTCGCCGGAGCGGACGTATTTGTACTCGTTGCCCCAGGGGTCCTTGCGGATCTCCTTGAGCACCTTCGGCACCAGCTGCGCCAGGGAGTCGGGCAGCGAGCCGTTCTCGACGCGGTAGAGGTCGACCGAGTCGGAGATCTTCCGCAGATCGAGGCGCGAGGTGTCGATCTGCGCCGCCTTGAGCTGGTTGAAGACGTTGTAGCCGATGGCCCCGGCGATCAGGCCGAGGATCACCAGCACCACCATGATCTCGATCAGCGTCATGCCCTTGGGCGGCAGGCGCCGCCTGGGCTTGCGGCTTGCGGCTCGCGGCTTGCGGCTCGTGTCCATCGCGTTCCTCATTTCGTGTAGGCCGTGGGCAGCTCGCCCTTGGAGCTGATGTCGTCGGCGCCGGCCATCCTGTCGGGCCCCAGCGAGCGCACCTCGCAGCTCCCCGGCTCGAGCACGAAGTCGGAGCCCCACGGGTCCTTGGCGATCAGCTCGAGGTGCTTGGGCACCAGCTCGTTGAGGCGTTCGGGATACTTCGCGGTGTCGACGTGGAACTGCTCGCAGGCGGTGGAGATCTGCCGCACCTGCACCCGCGCCACGGCGATCTTCGATTCGTTCTGGCGCGGGTCGGGCCCGTGGGCGCAGCCGAGCGCGGCGAGGAACGACGAAGCGATGATGGATCGCGCAACCATGGGCGTCACCTCGGCACGAAGGTGTTGAGCTGCATGATGGGCATGAGGATGGAGAAGACGATGAAGGCCACGCCCGCGCCCATCACCACGATCATCACCGGCTCCAAGAGCGAGGTGAGCGCGGTGATGCGCACCTCCACCTGCGAGTCGTAGCTGCGCGCCACGTTGGCCAGCATCTCCTCGAGCTGGCCGCTCTTCTCGCCCACCGCGATCATGTGGTGCACCAGGGGCGGGAACTGGCCGCTGCGCTTGAGCGGCGCGGCGATGCTCTCGCCCTCGCGGATGGCGTCGCGCGCGTTCTCGATCACCGAGGAGAGCAGCGTGTTGTGGACGATGTTCTTGACGATGTCCATCGAGGTGAGGAGCGGCACGCCCGACTTGAGCAGCGTGGAGAGCGTCTTGGCGAAGCGGGCGATGGCCAGCATGCGCACCAGATCGCCCAGCACCGGCACGCGCAGGACGTTCCGATCCCACCAGGCGCGGCCGCGCGCCGTCTTCACCCAGCGGCGAAAGCCCCAGATCGACCCGGCCAGCATGGCGATGGTCAGGTACCAGTAGTCGCGCGCGAAGGAACTGGTGGCGATCAGGAGCCGCGTGGTCCAGGGCAACGACACCTGCATGTCCTGGAAGATGGTGGTCACCTTGGGGATGACGACCACGAAGAGGATGCTGACGATGCCGACGGCGACCACCACCATGATGATCGGGTAGAGCATGGCGCCGATGATCTTGTTGCGGAGCTGCGCCTGCGCCTCGGTGAAGTCGGCCAGGCGCACCAGCACCACGTCGAGCGCGCCCGAGGTCTCGCCGGCGCGGATCATGTTGACGTAGAGGTTGGTGAAGACCTTGGGGTGGTCGCCGAGCGCGTCGGCCAGCGAGGCCCCCTC
>Ga0247727_10015993_pt1 | contig 12194 bp, 7 predicted proteins | sample WisWelCaveWW1625_FD_202498 | JGI IMG/M metagenome (GOLD analysis project Ga0247727, IMG submission 202498) | Biofilm microbial communities from Wishing Well Cave, Virginia, United States - WW16-25 | ecosystem: Environmental > Aquatic > Deep subsurface > Groundwater > Cave microbial mat | place...
CTCGGTTCCATCGGTCATCGTCATTTCCGCAATTTGATCGCGCTCGGCGAAAAAGATATTATTCTCCTGCGAAGCCATCGCGCAACTTTATCTGATGATGAACTCACGGGCTATCCTGTTGAAACCGATATTCATGAAGCTTTAAAAAAACACAAGCCTGATGCGGTCATTGTTGCGAACCCAACTGCACTGCATCTTGATGTTGCGATCCCCGCGGCAGAGGCAGGTTGTCACATTCTGCTGGAGAAGCCTGTATCGAATTCGCTCGAACGACTCGATATACTGCAACAAGCCGCGCGAAAAAGCGGCAGTAAAATTCTGGTGGGCTTTCAATTCCGCTATCATCCCACGCTCAACAAAGCGCGTGAGTTAATTCAATCAAACACTCTCGGAAAAATATTAACTGTCCATGCGCATTGGGGTGAGTATCTGCCGCAGTGGCATCCATGGGAGGATTATCGTCAGGGCTACGCGGCGCGCGCCGATCTTGGCGGCGGTGTGATCCGCACGCTCACGCATCCGCTCGATTATTTGCGCTGGCTCATCGGCGAAGTTGAGGCGTTGTGGTCGTTCAATGGGCATATCTCGCCGCTCGAATTGGATGTGGAAGATGTCGCTGAAATTGGATTGAAATTTTCAAACGGCGCACTGGGCGGCATACATTTGAGTTATGTTCAAAGACCTCCACGCCACACATTGGAAATCGTCGGAATAAATGGAACACTGAGATGGGACAATGCCGACGGAATTCTCCACTTCTCCAATTCCCCCGCGCCTTTCGGTTCTTATTATGACCCTCCGCCTGCTCCTGTCACCCAAACATTTTCGCCCCCTCAAGCCTTCGAGCGGAACCAGCTCTTCGTGGCGCAAACGCGTCATTTTATAGAAACAGTTCGCGGGGAGTCCGAACCGGTTTGTCGTCTCGAGGACGGAATCATTGCGCTGGAGTTGGCACTGGCGGCGGTAGATTCTCAATCCACATCCAGAATCCGAATCTTAAAAGCCGGAGGATAAATTATAGGAATGTTATCCAAGAGTCGGCGACAAACTGCAAAACTGCTTTTAGGTATGATTGCGATCACAGGGATATATATCCTGGTTTCTTTTCTGCGACTGCCTTCCGAACCGGAAAATCAGTTCTTGTTTGGGTTGTCACAGAAACGCCTTGCATTGGGGATGGTTTTATTTGTTATTTTGGTTATGAATATTGGGGCTGTCTTTTGGCTGGGTTCAAATCCAAAGGACTGGCAGATAGATATCGAAGATAAGGTCAATGCCTGGATCACCAACCACATCGAATTTGGGATGGTGACACTTTATTTTACAACCCTGGCAACCGGTTTATTATTACTGGTTGTTTTTCAGCCTGCCAGCAGAGCGTTTAAGTTTTTTGAACCACTGCGCGAGTTGCTCGGCGGGCCAGCTCTTTGGCTGGCATTTTCCAGTTTACTTTTGACTATATTTTTCAAAGTAAATTATGGTGAGCTGATTCGCAAGGACAAGTTCATGATGGCAGTTGACCATTTCCTGCTGGCGGCATTTGTTTTCCTGACCATATTTTATTCGTACAAACATTTATTGATCTGGATGAGCGCGGGAAACCAGCCGAGTTATACCTATTGGAATTTACTTGCGGATGAATTTCTAAAGGGGAAACTTTATCTGGAAAATCCGGTTCAAAACCATGACCTTACTTTGTATCAAGGGAAATGGTTTGTTCCCATGCCGCCTCTGCCCGCCATTTTGATGTTGCCGCAGGCTTTTTTGTTTGGGGGTCAAAATATCAACACCAGTAATTTTTCGATTTTTTTTAGCGCCATTAATGCAGTATTGGTTTTTTTGATCCTTGAACAACTCGTCAGGCGAAAATGGATCAAGCTTTCGCCCCTGCCCGTCAGCCTGCTTTTGCTGGTTGCGCTTTTTGCATTTGGGAATCCACATTTATGGGTGGGCATCATGGGCAGGGCATGGTTCGTAAGTCAGATCGTGTCAGTGACTTTTCTGGCTCTGGCTGTGCTTACAGCACTTAAATCATGGTCGCCCTGGCTGGTGGGCATCAGTCTTGGGCTTGCCATTGCCGCGCGCCCAAACGGAATCATGACCTGGCCGTTTGTTTTCGCCATCGCAATGCAGATCATAAAAGAGGAGGGCGGCGCAATCGATTGGAAGAAAATTTTGAACTGGTCCGTCAAGTCGCTTCTGCCGATGGGTGTGGCAGTGACAGGTTTATTGGTTTACAACTATGCACGCTTCGAGAATTTTTTTGATTTTGGTTATACTACGATCAAGGGCGACCCCGGCATTGTGGCAAATGCACAAACGTATGGCATTTTTTCAACTCATTATATTCTCACGAATATCAAGGTAATGTTGTTTTATTTCCCCGCCATACAGCCTGGATACCAATGGCCCGTTCTGCCATCCACTACAGGGATGAGCATCTTTCTGGTCACACCTCCGCTTATCTATCTGTTTCGTCGCTACGAACGCAAATGGTGGATTACAGGCGCCTGGGTGTCTGTCCTTTTTAATTTTGCCCTGCTTGTTCTATATCATAATACTGGCGCACACCAATTCGGATATCGCTACATCCTCGATGTTAGCGTGCCGCTTATCATGTTGTTAGCCACGGCATTGGGCAAAAAACTTTCGTGGCATTTTATGATATTGTTGCTTTTTAGCATCCTGTTCAACATCTATGGCGCATATTGGTTCATCACTGGTTGACGATCTTCAGTGTCGCAAACGCGTCATTGATAGAAATAGTGCGCGGGGAGTCCCCTGCGGGGATGATATCTGAACCGGTCTGTCGTCTCGAAGATGGTATCATGGCGTTGCGTCTCGCGCTGGCGGCGCGCCAATCATCCATTGCAGGCCAGGTCGTTGAATTTCGATAGACGTGAGGTCTCGAATGCGTAATCGTAATTATCAAATATGGATCGAATTAATTTTGATGCTGGTCGTATCCGCGGCGATCTATTTGCCGTTCATCGCCCAATTTGGATACTATAACGATGATTGGTATTCCATGTATGCCGCGCGGGTGGGAGGGACGCAGGCTTTTCACGAGATGTATGGCATAGACCGACCGGGGCGCGCGTATGTAATGATCCCGCTTTACAAACTTTTTCAGGGAAATCCGCTTTACTACAATATATCCGCCTATGTCTTTCGAGTCGCGGGGACGGTGAGTTTGTTATGGCTTTTGCGCCTGCTCTGGCGCGAACAAAAACGCGAGACCTTTTTGATCGCGTTTCTGTTCCTGGTCTACCCCGGTTTTCTTTCCATGCCCAATGGCATAGACTTTCAGTCGCATTTGATCGGCATTCTTTTGGCTTTCATTTCAATTGGTATGAGCGTTTTGGCGATTCGTCCGCAGTCTTTGAAAAAGCGCATTGTAGTATGGGCGGGCGCGGTTCTGAGCGGCTGGGCATACCTGGGCCAGATGGAGTATTACATCGGGTTTGAAGCCGCCCGTCTGTTACTGTTTGCGATGCTTGCCTGGCGGGATAACCCGATTTGGAAAAGAACGCTTACCAGGACTCTGTTGACCTGGCTTCCTTATTCGATTGTTCCCGTTTTTTATCTTGTCTGGCGGCTCTTTATCTTTGACAATGAACGGGCAACCACAGACGCCGAGTTTCAATTAGGCGTGTTGACCACTGCGCCGCTTGCCACACTGTATGATTGGATCGGGCATTTCATCCAAAGTTTTTTAAACGTGACCCTGCTGGCGTGGGGCGTGCCCTTATCCCAATTATCGTTTTCACTGGATACATCCAACAGCATCCGCGGTATAACGCTGGCTATGGTAGTGACACTGGTTTCCTTGTTGGTCATTCGTTATGTAACACGTAGTTCTCCAGATAATGATCACCCAACCGTTCTTTGGCGTCAGGAAATGCTTGTAATCGGCACACTGTGGGCAATTGCGGGGTTGGTGATTGTGGTCCTGGCAAACCGCTCTGTAATCTTTCCGCTTTATTCCCGTTATGGCATGGTCAGCGCGGCGGGCGCGATCATGGCTCTGGCGGCAGGGATTTCATATATTGCTGAAAAGCGGATACAGATCGCATTGATAAGTTTCCTTTTCTTTTCCGCCGCTTTTACCCATTATGCCAATGGAGTTCAGCAGGCGCAGTACGCCCAAAACATGCGCGCATTCTGGTGGCAGGTTTCATGGCGTATTCCCCAATTTGTTCAAGGCGCGACGATCATTGTGAATTATCCGAATAGCGGAAATCGTGAGGAATCATTTGTGTGGGGACCGGCGAACCATATTTATTATCCGTACAGGATCAAGCCTAATACAATCCAGGCTGGCATATATGCCATCCAGCTTGACCATGATGCGGTTGTAAAAATCCTGTCCAGGGAACGCCAGGTATTTCGCAAGCGTATCATCGTGGACACTTATAAGAATTACAGGAATTTTGTGATCCTTACTCAACCCACGCCCTGGTCTTGCGCGCAGGTGATTGACGGCAGGCAGCCGGAATTCTCGCGTTTCGAAATTGATCCGATCATGGTCGCTGGTCCTTATTCGGAACTCGAGCATATCGCGCTGGATGGATCATTTAAGACACCGCCGCAATTTTTGTTCGGTTCTGAGCCAGCGCATGGCTGGTGTTATTACTATGAGAAAGCCGCTTATGCGCGCCAAAAAGGGGATTGGAATGAAGTGCTGGATATTGGCAGGCAGGCTTTTGCGAAAGACCTCTTCCCGCAAGACCTGGTCGAATGGATGCCCTTCCTGCAAGCCTACGCACAAGCCGAAGATGTTGACCGCCTCACCGAACTGGCTCCCGTTGTCAGCGCAGATATTTACATTTCCCTGCAAGCCTGCCGGATCATTGGCTCCATGCCTGGGCTTTCTGTAGCTGTAATTGAAACCATTGACTCACTATACTGCCCTGAATAAGATGTGGAAACAAGTTCCAAAATTCACCCACTGAATTTTAGGATATAATACCGCCCTGCGTCTGAAAATTCCAGACCTCGGAAGTCTCTCCTCGTTAAATCCTAACCATGAGACTCCAAAGACTTCCGAAGTCTTAATATGAAACAGGAGAAATAATGACAAAAGCGAATCTCATCACCCCGTATGGGGGCAAACTGGTGAACCTGGTTGTGGAAGGCAGGGAGCGCGAAGAACTGCTGGCGCGCGCCGCCAAGCTCCCCTCCATCAAAATCACCATGCGTAATCTTTGCGATCTTGAATTGATTGCCACCGGCGGGTTTTCCCCGCTGAACACGTTCATGGGCAAGGCAGATTATGACCGCGTGCTTCGGGAAATGCGCCTCGCAGACGGGACGCTCTTCCCGCTCCCCATTACGCTGACGGCTGACCCGAAAGAACTGCCAACCGTTGGCGAGGACCTGGCATTACGCAATAGCAACTTCGATCTGATCGCCGTGATAACCCTCGATGAAGTGTATCACTGGGATGCAGAGATCGAAGCCGCACACGCCTATGGCACGACTGACTCAAAACATCCAATGGTTTCCGAGATGGCGCGCTGGGATAAAGTGTGCATTTCTGGTCCGCTGCAGGTGGTCAACCTGCCCAAGTATTATGACTTTGTCAATTTGCGTCACACGCCCGCGCAGGTGCGCGCCATGCTCGAAGAAATGGGACACGACAACGTCGTCGCATTCCAAACCCGTAATCCCCTGCACCGCATTCATGAAGAACTGACCAAGCGCGCCGCCGCGCAAGCCAACGGTTCATTGATCGTCCATCCTGTTGTAGGCATGACCAAGCCCGGCGATGTGGATCACTATACGCGAGTCCGCACATATCGGGCATCGGTGGAGAACTACTACGACAAGAACAGCACCCTGCTCAGTCTGCTTCCGCTTGCAATGCGTATGGCAGGACCAAAAGAAGCGATCTTCCATGCCATCATTCGCCGCAATTATGGCGCGAATCATTTCGTCGTTGGGCGCGATCACGCGGGACCCGGAAATGATTCGAGCGGCAAACCGTTCTACGGTCCGTATGACGCGCAGGAGTTGATGACCAAATACGAAGCCGAACTCGGCGTCAAGATGGTTCCGTTTGAAATGCTCGTCTATCTTCCCGATGAAGATCGGTATGTCGAAGAAAAGGATGTGCCAAAGGGCGCGAAGGTCGCCAACATCTCCGGCACCCAGGTTCGCGACGAGTATCTGGCAAAAGGCAAACTCCTGCCGGAATGGTTCACCCGTTCCGAGACCGCTGAAATCCTGCGCGAAATGTATCCCCCGCGCCACAAACAGGGTTTCTGTATTTGGTTCACGGGCTTGAGTGGTTCCGGCAAAAGCGCCACGACCGAAGTACTCACCTCCCTGCTGCTCGAACGCGGACGCGAACTCGCCGTCCTGGATGGTGATGTTGTCCGCACACACCTCTCCAAAGGTCTTGGTTTCAGCAAGGAAGACCGCGACACCAACATCCTGCGCATCGGCTTTGTGGCGGGCGAACTTGTGTATGCCAGCGGCGCGGTCATCTGCGCGGCGATCAGCCCGTATCGCTCCACACGCAACGAAGCCCGCAAAATGGTTGGCGAGAACTTCATCGAAGTCTTCATGGACACACCCGTTGAAGTTTGCGAACAGCGCGATGTCAAAGGCTTATATGCCAGGGCGCGCCAAGCCATGCAGGAAGGTCACCCGATGGGCTTCACCGGGGTGGATGATCCCTACGAACCGCCGATCAATCCCGAAATCACCCTGCACGGCTATAACTCGACTCCCGAAACAAATGCCCGCGCGATTGTCAAATATCTTGAAGACCAGGGTTATCTGAACAGCATCTAATCAGAAATCAATACGCAGTCCCGCGTGGACGCGGGACTGCGTACTTCTTTGCCCATGACGCGCCAGACTTATCTCCGCCTCGCTTCTTTCCTGAGCCTGTTCCTGCTTGCTGTGATCGGAACCTTTCTCATCCTTCAAACGACTCCCGAAGGACTGGGACTCTCCGATGACTCGATTGCCTACATTGCCGGCGCGCGCAGTATGCTGGCCGGGGATGGATATCGCGAAGCTTGGCTAGCCAGCAACGGGCCGGTAACGCACTTTCCCCCCGGCTTTTCATCCGTATTGGCGTTCTTCGGCTTGTTTGGTTTGGACCCATTACGCGGCACGCGCTTCGTCAACGCGATTCTGTTCGGCTTGAACGTGGGCTTGCTCGGAGTCCTTGGCTGGCGTATGACTCCCTCACTTACTGCCGGACTCGTCCTGGCCGGGTTGTTTATCGCAAGCGGTGAGATGTTGCAGGTGCACACGGTCGCGATGAGCGAGCCGTTGTTTATCTTCCTCGCGCTGTTGTCATTTTGGATGTTCGATCTCTATTTCGAATTCCCGCCTTCCTCTATTGGCAAAGGCATCGCCGGCGAATGGTGGTGGCTGACGGCGTGCGCGGCATTTGCAGGGCTGGCATTTCTCACGCGCTATGCAGGCCTTGCGCTTGCCGCGACCTTTATCGTTGCCATCTGCATCCTACGCACCAGCTGGCGCAAGCGCTTTACAAGCATCGGAATTTTCCTCGCAGGTTTCCTGCCCTGGGTGCTGGGCTGGGCAATACGCAACCGGCTCGTCGCAGAGAACGGAACTAATCGCGTCTTTACCTGGCATCCCATCAGCTCCGAAAACTTGAATATTGGTCGTTATGAAATCTCACAATTCTTCATCCCGGTCGAGGCGTGGCGCAGTGAAATATTCAAACAACCGTATATCATTGAAGCCATGCTTATCATCATCCTCGGCATTGCGCTGGTTTGGACCCTGCTCAAGGCGTGGACATATCTATCGAAACCGAATCAGATGTCGGCTTTGGGAAGAGGCGGGCGGGCGTCGCGTGAAGTCATCTCCTTCACGGTTGCCCTGTTCATCTTTGCGTACCTGGCGTCCATCATCGCATCCATGACCATGTTCGATGCCGCGACCAAATTCAGACTCCGCATCCTTGCGCCGGTCTTTGTTAGTTTATTCATTCTGCTCGTCTACGCTGGTATATGGCTTCGCAATAAAAACCGCGCCATCGTGGTCGCGCTCACGTTTGTCTGCCTGGGTCTTTCTGTTTACAAACAATCCATCACGATCCCTGAATGGCAAAAGAATGGGCTTGGATATGCATCGTTCAAGTGGTACGATTCAGAAGCCATGGCCTATTTGCGCGGACTGCCCGCTGGGATTAAAATTTATACCAATGAACCCGGCGCGGTGTATTTGTATGTTGAACGCGGCGCAGTGGTCCTGCCTGATCGTTACGACGCCGCCACCGCGCTGCCACGCGCAGGTTTTGAAGAAGGCGTTGCTGTTATGCAAAATGAAATCAATGCCGGCAAAGCCGTGCTGGTTTTATTCGAGCGCGGCAATAATGTTGCAGGGGATGTGCCAGCATTGACTGCCGGCTTGCATCTTACATTCAAATCACAGGACGATCTTATTTACACAAAACCGTAAAGGGCGAACATGATCATCCAGGAAAAATTTGACTTGACCGGGCGCGTCGCTGTTGTAACAGGCGGCGTGGGATTGCTCGGCGCGGAATTTTGCCGGACGCTCGCCGAAGCCGGCGCGGCTGTTGCCATCGCGGACTTGAACGCTTCCGCCGCGCAAGGGACGGCTGATACGCTCACGAAAAGCGGATTCAACGCCCAAGCCTTTATCACCGACATCACCCAGCCTGACTCTGTGAACGCGCTGGTCGAAAATGTGCTGTCTGCTTTTGGACGAATCGATATCCTCGTGAACAGCGCGGCGCTCGACCCAAAGTTCGATCCCGATGCGGTGAAAAAAGGCATCACGCCCGGCGCGTTCGAAGATTATCCGCTCGAGCAGTGGAATGCCGCGCTGAATGTGAATCTGACCGGCATGTTTCTGGTGACTCAGGCTTGTGTAAAACCCATGCTTGCGCGCGGCAAAAAAGGCAGTATCATCAACATCTGTTCCACCTACGGACTCAACGGTCCCGACCAGCGCATTTACATCAAGGACGGCGAGCGCGTGGCGTATAAGCCTGTCTATTACACAGTAACAAAAGCGGGTGTACTGGGTTTCACCAAATATCTCGCCGCATATTATGCAGGCACAGAAATCCGCGTGAACGCGCTGACGCCCGGCGGCGTGTTCAATAATCATGAAGATTATTTTGTGAAAAACTATTCTGCAAAGACTATCATCGGCCGCATGGCAAAGAAGGACGAAATGAACGGCGCGTTGTTATTCCTGGCCTCGGATGCCTCTTCGTATATGACCGGAAATAATCTTATCGTTGACGGAGGTTGGACGAGTTGGTAAATATTTGTAGGGGCGGGGTCATCCCGCCTTGGGCGAGAGAACCGCGCCCCTACGGGAAATCACCATGACTCACATTCTCGCACTCATCCCCGCGCGCGGCGGCTCGAAAGGCATACCGCGCAAGAACATTCGCAGCTTCGCAGGCTTTCCGCTGATCGCGTGGAGCATCGCGGCTGGCGTGCAGGCGCATACCGTCAACCGCGTCATCGTCTCAACCGATGATGAAGAGATCGCGTCGGTCGCGCGTGAATATGACGCAGAAGTACCCTTCATGCGCCCGCACGAACTCTCGCAGGATCGCACCACCGACCTGCCAGTCTTTGAACATGCGCTCAAATGGCTTGAAGATATCGAGGGCTACAAACCTGATATCGTCATTCAACTGCGCCCCACTTCGCCCATCCGCCCCAGGGATTGTATTGATAGCGCGGTCAAGACCCTGATGGAATACCCCGATGCAGATAGCGTACGCGGCGTGGTGACAGCCGGGCAAAACCCCTATAAGATGTGGCGCTTCAATGGCTATGACAAACCCATGAAGCCCCTGCTTGAAGTGACAGGCATCACCGAGCCTTATAATGCGCCGCGCCAGATCCTGCCGCCGGTCTATTGGCAGACAGGTCACATTGATGTGATCCGCACAGGCACGATCACTCGAAAACATTCGCTCACCGGGAATGTGATTTATCCGCATGTAATTGACCCGCGCTATACAGTGGATATTGATACGTTAGCCGATTGGGCAAAATACGAAGCGCTCGTTTATCACGGCGGGTTGGATATGGTGACACCAAACAACAGGTCACGGCGCAGGATGCCGAAGAAGATCGAGTTGATCATCTGCGATTTCGATGGCGTCATCACCGATAACAAAGTGTGGACCGACCAGGATGGGAGGGAGACCATCGCCGCCTATCGCAGTGACAGCATCCGCATTCGCGAGCTGCGTGAACTGGGCATGGATGTGATAATCCTTTCCTCGGAGCCGAATCCGGTTGTGCAAGCGCGCGCTGAAAAGCTGGGGGTGGAGGCAATTCATGGAGTCGGGTTACAGGATAAAGGGCGCGTGATGCTTGAAGTCCTTGAGCGGAAAAATATCAAGGCAGAGAACGTCGTCTATATCGGCAATGACCTCAATGACCTGCCGTGCTTTGAAATTGCGGGCTGGTCTGTGGCGGTGGCGGATGCTTATCCTGAAGTGGTCCGCGCCGCAGATTATGTGTTAACAACAGCGGGCGGGCATGGCGCGTTGAGAGAGTTGTGTGATTTGATCTTGAAATAATTTGTAGTAATGCCATTGCGAACCCCGAACAGAGTGAGCGGGTGAAGCAATCTCCAAATTATTATGAGATTGCTTCGGCGAAAGAACACCGCCTCGCAATGACATGAAACAGGGAGCACAAATGGCTCGTGAAATAAAATTTGGAAACCGCACGGTGGGGGATGGTCAGCCCGCGTACATCATTGCGGAAGTGGGCATCAATCATAATGGCGATATTGAGATCGCAAAAAAAATGATTGATGCGGCAGTACATGCCGGGGCGGACGCGGTGAAATTCCAGAAGCGCACGCCCAAAGTTTCCACACCGCCCGACCAGCAAAAACAAATGCGCGAAACGCCGTGGGGTTACATCACGTATCTGGAGTATCGTCATAAAGTTGAATTCAATGAGGAGCAATATCGCGAGATTGACCGCTATTGCAGGGCAAAGAAAATTGACTGGCTGGTTTCAGTATGGGATGAGCCTTCGATTGATTTCATGGAAAAATTTAAAACGCCCGCCTATAAAGTTCCATCCGCATCGCTGACCGATCATAACCTATTGAAGCGCGTCCGCAAGACGGGCAAGCCAATTATTATTTCAACCGGCATGTCCACGATGAAGCAAATTCATAATGGCGTACATGCTGTCGGTGAAGATAACCTTGTCATCATGCACTGCACGAGCACCTATCCGTGTGAACCTGAAGAATTAAATCTGCGTATGATCGAAACGCTCCGCGCCGAATTTCCCAATAATCCCATTGGCTATTCGGGTCACGAAGTTGGGCTGGTGCCCTCGGCGATTGCAATCGCGTTGGGCGCATCCTCCATTGAACGTCATATCACTTTAGATCGCGCCATGTGGGGCAGTGACCAAGCCGCGTCGGTTGAGCCGGGTGGATTCGAGAGACTTGTGAAATACATCCGCGTGACCGAAGCCTCGCTCGGTGACGGTGTGAAGAAGATATACGAGAGTGAGAAGTCTTCGATGCAGAGGTTACGCCGCGTGGTGAATGAATAAGGTTTTACTAATTGCCAATTACGTAACATAGTAATTGGCAATTGGTAATAGTGTTCTGATGAGATTGACCCAGCAACTTCGCCGTGTTCTTCGCCCAGCCGGGAAAACCGCCCAAGCCATCCTGCGCTGGAAGCGCTTTTCTTTTCACGAAGCTCCGCCCATCTTCGGCAATTCCAAACCGAAGAGCGGGTCACATTTGTTATTGCAGATACTCAATGGCTTTACGCGGATCATGCCGTACAAGTATGTGGATGCGGAACCAATTCGGACAATTGAAAAAGATGGGAGAAGAAAGACAGGAGAAGAGATCATTGGAGAATTGGAGAATTTACAACAGGGTGTGATCGGCTGGGGATATTTGGAAGCGACAAAAGAAAACGCCTCTTTCTTAACCGAGGCTGGGCGCGTGAACTTTTTCATTTACCGCGACCCACGCGATTTGCTCGTCTCACAAGTATTCTTCGCGACCGACATGCGCGAAGAACATGGGATGCATGAGTACTACAACTCGCTCCCTGACTTTGGCGCGCGACTCAAAGTCGCCATTACCGGCATTGATAAAAATGGTTTGAAGATGGTTAGTGTGAAACAGAGGTATGAAGCCGTCTTCCAATGGCTGGA
>Ga0247727_10015994_pt1 | contig 12194 bp, 17 predicted proteins | sample WisWelCaveWW1625_FD_202498 | JGI IMG/M metagenome (GOLD analysis project Ga0247727, IMG submission 202498) | Biofilm microbial communities from Wishing Well Cave, Virginia, United States - WW16-25 | ecosystem: Environmental > Aquatic > Deep subsurface > Groundwater > Cave microbial mat | place...
CAGTGGAGAGGTGGCCGAGTGGCCGAAGGCAGCAGTTTGCTAAACTGCCGTAGGGGGAAACTTCTACCGAGGGTTCAAATCCCTCCCTCTCCGCCACAGCTTGCTTCGAGGGCTCTCTCAGAGAGTGGATGACTAGATAGCTTGATTTTTCTCGGATGATCCCGTAACAGTGCCTCGCTCTTCTTGCCGCGAACCGTGCCGAGGTAGCTCAGTTGGTAGAGCACAGCCCTGAAAAGGCTGGTGTCGACAGTTCAATTCTGTCCCTCGGCACCATTTCAACAACTTACGCGGTACTAAATTAGTTCTAGTTAGGCAGGTGGCACTGAGGTGGCTTCTGGGGAGGTTTGGGCCTCTTGAACGTGCTCTAACCCTACCTCTTTTTCCTCCACGAAATGTGCGTTGGCTCACTTCTACCCGTGAAGGCTCAGATCAAAGTTTGGCGCAATTGGACCTCGTTCGGTCTCAATGGCCTTGAAACCCTGGTCACTTTCGCGTGTGAAGCGAAGGAGTGGATCTCCGCTCATGCCTTGAGGCGCTGAGCTGTTCCAAGGGAAAGCCTCCGGTCCTCCGGGGGCTTCCCTTCGATCCATCTACTCTTCTATCTCTTTGCGAGGTGAGTCATAGCTGTGAGTAATTTGGATTGGGTCTGGGGGTTCCCATATATCCAGATGCTTGCCCTCAACTTCAAAGAGCTGTTGCGCACTGAAGATATGCTCCACTTCCTTGGGACAGGACATTTGCACGACCCCGAGGCCGAGGGAGTGACCATCTGCATCCCTCACGACCTGCGCTGACTCCACAGCTCCGAACGGGGCGAATATCCGAAGGAGCTGCGCATTGGAGAAAGAGAAGGGGAGCCCATTGATATGGATTCTTGATGCCACGCCCTACCCTCCTTGTAAGAGGATGGCATTGTCTTGGTGAGCAGGGGCAGGAAAATAGGCCCAAGAGTGGGACTCGAAACGGGGCTTCTTTAGGAGCTCTTGCGCAAGGCAATGTCTGCCTTAACGGTGATGGAACAATTTTCAGGCTAACTGTAAAATGAGCGGACGTCAAACAATTTGATAAAACGGGCGTGGGTCAATAAACCTCGTGCTGCGAAGCGATCTCTCCGTTATGGCATTCAGAAAGGACGGCCGTCGCCTTGTTGGCATAGACACCAAAGGCGTCAGCAATAATCCCTTGGGTTCCATCATCACTCTCTATGGCATAGACGACAGACATGTCATCTGGATCGCTTGCTCCCTCGAATCGGTAGTGTTCCACGATTGTCAGGTCTTCAGCCTTTAAGGTTCTTCCGCTGTCTACATCTCGGAACGCCTTATCGAGAAACTCGAAATTTGCTGTGAACCCTCTCTTCTTTAACTCCTGAATGGCTCCGGCCATACTCGTGTAAAGCTTGGCGCTCATGGCTTTCCTTCAGCATGAGACCGTCAACTCTCGAATCCAGGATGAGGTGGCTCCCAGTCACCACCGGGCACGCCCGTACTGTGGCTCTGGGTGAAACGTGCGATTCTGGAGAATGATCGGGTCGAGGATTTCTCCGCAGATCATGCAGCGCCACCCCGTAAAGGACGACACGCTGGGACTGACCTGTAGATCCACGAACGTCTCTTTCACCATAAGATTGTGACAGCGTGGACATCCCATCACGAAGTCGGATTCTGTCGCACACCTACTCACGCCTCTCCCTTCGAGGCAACCGCTCGAGCCTCCCTAATGCAACAGATGCAGCAAGAGGGTCAGGCGAAGCTTTTGCCTTGATCGACGACGAGCCGCCAGTCTGTGCGGAACGTGCCACAGAAGCCCAGAATACAGCCAGGCCAAAGCACCACAAAGAGATCGAGAAGGATGTCGCGCGTCAGCATCATCACCCTCCTTTGCAAAAGGTCTCTTGCGTGTGGCGAATATCACTAGAGATGATGGGGGGTTCGTGTTCTTTTCTCCTTATTCGGCAGCCAGATTGTATACGCCCCCTTGCCCATCGCCGTCATCCGCACCTGCCCTGTTCGGCTCAAACGATCGACTTCGAGAAAAACCTGGTTCCAGGTGAGCTCTGGTAAGCTCAGCACCAAGTCATCGAGCTGACAACCAGGAGCACAGTGCACCGCGTCGAGGATCCGGTCAGCAACAGTCCCTAGCTGTGACATGGCGATCCCTCTCTTCTACGCATCCGAGTGTCCCAAACCTGCCCCTTGGCGGAGACCATTCTTCTCACCCAACCCTCCCCCGATACGGGAAAGGATGGGCCAGAGGAAGTCCCTTCCCTCTGGCGCGAACAGGGCGCTACTGCTTGGGCATGCGCGTCGCCTCAGTGACCGGCGGCTCAATTTTGATGTTCGGCCCTTCAACCGTCGGCAGTTGACCAGCTCCCTGCGGCTTCACCAGCCTGGCATTACTGGGATCCACCAGCTTCTGGCCCGTGTGCGCATCCTCTGACACGGCGGCGCTGCTGAGGGATTGCTCAACGGTCAGATTTTTTTGCCCGGTATCGTTGGCATACTCTCCGCCCGATGGATACCCGGGATGCTGGGGCAGCATCGCCGGATTCGCGGAGGCGAGCGAGGCAGCTCCGACCAACACAAGCCCTGTCATCACGATTGTGGAGAATTTCATGGCGGCCCTCCTTTCATTGAAGACACCACCCCCTTCTCGGCCAGGGATGATCCCGATACCGAACCGGAAAGTCTTCCCTGTCAGAGCTGCGACTCGCTGAAGCAAGAGCCGGCAGTCGTGATGTCCGACATCAATGAGTGTCGCGCTTCAGAAAGAGGCTGGCGTAGGAGCTGCGGGGACCGTGGGATCCATCGCGCGGGGGAGAATGCAAGGCGCGTAGGAGAGAGCAGTCGAGGTAACTGGTACGTCAGGGTTGGAGGCTACGCGGATAAGGTGAGTCCCGTCAAGATGCGAGAGTTCCGTAAGAACTATTTACATCATGGTAGTTCAAAAAATTTGTTTGTGGGGACGGCTTGCAGATTCGCAGACGCTCGCTAACAGCCTTCCGGTAGACCCACGGCGGCACCGGCTGGGGATCGGCCCACACGCCTTTCCTCGCCTCTCGGGCTGTGTTTTCTAACCTTTCCAGCACCGTATCCCCCGGTGCATATTTTCGATACCACCAGCACCAGCCGTCTTTCACCAGTGAGTGATTGGCGCTAGCTAGTAATGGCTATCTCCACACTGCTAGTTGCCTTAAACAGGCTTTTGTGGTATCAATGCATGCGGCATGCGGCATATGGCGCTACCGAGATCAACCGATTCAGAGGAAACCATCGTCGAATCCACCATCACCCTAGGAGGTTATCATGGAAGCACTCATTATCCCTGGCTTCTTAGTCGCCGTGTTCTTGGGGCTGTTTGGTCTGATTATGGGGATTAACAATCCCAATTGATGGCACGCCAGAATGTGCGCCTCCGCATTCTTACGATTGAGCGGGTCGCGCCGTTCTTTTGGCAAGCCATCATTCATCGAACGAACTCACCAGGCTCGCAGAGGCTCACCAGACTGTCCATTACTCCTTGCCGGACGTACCTCGCCACTCGATCTTGAGCGGTGTCAGCGGCTACGAGGGTTTCCATGCCATACTCCGGGCCCCGGACCCAACGTACGATAGCAGCAGCCACAAAGATGCGTTGTTGGTTCGGCAAGTTGACGATCAAGGAACACGTCTGTCCGACCCGCAGGGCACATCGCCGGAGAGACGCCACCCCTTCACCGAAAGATTCCAGACAATATCTTGGCCCTCAAACAAACCCGCGTGGTAGGTCACAGGACGACAGACAGGAAAGCGACGGTGCGGGCGAATCGAGAAGGGCATGGGGGCCTCGCCGGGAGGCGTATTCTAGGAAGGTGCGAAGGACAGCGCAAGGGCGATGTGATTGTCTACCGACTCACTGGTCCCGTTGATGGCGGGATCGGCCCGCGCCAATGGGCTCTCGGCTTCGCAACGGGTTGGTCTTTGTCAGGCCACCAGACGGTCAGTTCCCCATTGGTCTCCCGCATGATGTCCCGAGATGGGGGGTCACGCCGAAACCAGTAGCAGCCAGGTTGGGTGAGCGGCTCTTTGCTCCATTGGCTGTCCGTCGCTCTGAGAGAGGGTGTATTGACCTTCGCCGGTGAATCCATTCCGTGACTCGAAGAAGCGTCTCTCACTATACTACAGAGCACCCTGGCTATGCGACTAGGGCAACCCGTTGAGATTCTCTTATCCAAAGTGCCATTCAGTGCCGGATGGCGGTACGGTCCTGCACCAGCGCCGGGAGCACCACGGGCCCCATCACCAGGCGGCACAACCGATCGGCTTGCGCTTGGAGCGCGCGATCGACGGCCTTGGTATTCACTCGCGCATAGATGCTAGTATGGGCCACGCTGCGAGGGGTCGGTTCATTTTGAATCGTAGGAGACTCGTCACCAAAAAATCCTGGAATTTCCGCGGTCTGGTCTCAATTGCTCAGTAACTAGACTCCGGAGAGCGTATCGTTACATGCATACGTGTACATCTCACCGAGGAGGCTTCCTATGGTATCAATCCCAAAAGTCGTCGGGGTCTTGTCGTGTGGATTCTTGCTGTGCCTGGGGTTGTCCACGGTGGTGCACGCCGGTCAGGCCGATGAGACTGGACCTAGCCGCCTAGAACGCGCCAAGACGATCACGGGCGAACTATTGCGCGTCGAATATGGTGACTATTTCGTCAAAGGGCAGGACGGCAAGGAAGTACGTTTGACTACAGATAAAACGACTCAGATGATGGGACAACTCAAGAAGGGTGATCGGATTGAGGCGAAGGTGAACGAGGAGAATCACGCGCTGTTGATTCGATCACTCCCCTGAGCAGGAAGTCCGGGCCGTACGAGTAGGCGCACCACTCTAGCTTCGTCATTTCACCCCGGCCACTCCTGCACCGGCTCGCTCACGCGGACGACGGGCACCGGCACATGCCCCAGCATCCGCTCGGCGTGGTCGTCGAGGGCCAGGCGGACCGGCGCGTGCCGCAACGTGCCAGTATCATTGAACTATTCAAGCCCACATTATACTACTTGACTCCCGTACTCATTGCGCCCAGGGTGATGGTGTCCGGTGTGAAGCTCCGCTGACTGTCCTATCTCTTGCGCTTCCTGATCCGTCCCGGCGTGACCGATTCCTCAGTCTCCGCCGCTCCGATGCCAGAGTTTCTCTGAACGGCTGCATGTCTTGTGTCATGGTCTGCTGATGGAGGCGGCCGGGGCGCCAGCCATGCTCCAGAGGACTGTTCGACTCACGCCCGAATTCCATAGAGAGGAGAGCCATGCTCTACTGTGCACTCGTGTTTCTGGTGGTCGGCGTGATTGCCGGTGCCCTGAATCTCGCCGGGGTGGCCGCGGTCGCGGTCCAGATTTCCTGGATTCTCTTCCTGATCGGGATCGTGTTGGTCGCGATCCATGTGGTCACGGGGCGCTCCGCTCGGGTTGCGTGACCGGGGCTGTCGGGCTGTCCGACAGGTTCCCGGCGTGATGACCTGGCATCAACGTAAATCTGTACATAGGAGGAGGATCCGATGAACGCTGATCAACTCAAGGAGAAATGGATGCAGTTCAAAGGTGAACTGAAACTGCAGTGGGGCAAGTTTACCGATGATGACTTGCAGCAGATCGGAGGGAGCTACGACAGATTTGTCGGCAAAGTTCAGGAACGGTATGGCGATAAAAAGAGAGAGCTGATGAAGTGGGCGGAGGCGTGGCATCAGAAGTCGGCGCCGAAAGCCATAGGGAAAAAGCCGCGCTGACGCGACGTCATCAAGAAGAGAGAGATGGATCACCGAGTAATTTCACATTATCAGTTAAGGAGATGAAGCCATGAACACACTTTTACGGTGGGACCCTCTCAGCAGAACTCAATGGCATCCTTTCAAGGATCGGGATGAATTGGAAAGCCGGTTGGCGACGATGCTTGCCACTCGGGAGGCGACCGGGAATGGGGGGAAGGAGGCCATGAGGGTGGCTCAGTGGTCGCCCCTGGTGGACATTACAGAGGATGAGAAGGAGTACCTCATCAAGGCCGAATTGCCGGACATGAAGAAAGAGGATGTGCGACTTACGGTGGAGAACGATGTCGTGGCGATTTCCGGAGAACGGACATTCGAGAAGGAAGAAAAGGGGAAAAAATATCATCGGATCGAACGCGCCTACGGAAGCTTCGTGCGCAGCTTCACCCTTCCGGAAGATGCGGATGGGAGCAAGGTGTCTGCCGACTTCAAGGACGGGATGCTCCAAGTACATCTCCCGAAATCCCAGAAGGCGAAGCCGAAAACCATCGAGATCAAGGTAGGCTAGTGCTGCATTGACCGAATGATGAGGGCGTCAGGGAAGGTGTTCTTACGCCGACGCGATGAGGGAGCCTTACTGACGCTCTGTGCCAGCCGCGCTCCGGGCTGCTTCCGTTTCACGACGCGGCATTCCTAAAACGCGGATCGCGCGTCTAGACTGCCAGCGCACCCCCGTCACGTCAGGCCAGACCGCCACTGAGCGGGCGGCGTAAGACGAATGAAGAAAGTCTGAATGAGGTGCCGACCATGATGATCCTTGCCCCCGCCATGTTTTTGCTGACGCTGGGGCTCGTGGCCCTCTACCTCTATGTGTCCGGCGTGTTCACCAATCGGAGAGCGTTCCAGTTTGGTTTTTCTATCCTGTTGGTCTTCTTTGCGCTGACCATCGGGATCGGCATTCATTCCTACCAAGGCTACGACCTCCCGGCAACAACCCCGGTGTCGTTGAGTGAGGTTCTGCCCGAACCTTAGGCAGCTCTGCAACAAACCCGCCGAACTCCGCCATGGGACTGCCATGCCGCCCCTCAGGGACCAGCACACAGGGATGCAAGGGTTCACGGCGGTCTTCACGGTCCTGCGACTGCTGACACCGTTGAAGATGTCCCATGACGCCGCGAAGAGGCGGGCCGAGCCATATACCAAGATCGTGGAGGCACTCCCACACATGCGACGCGAGACGGTACACGTGGTGCGACAGGCCGCCAGCGAAGGCCGACACGCGTATGTGCTGGTCAACAATCGTGCTGAGGGCAATGCCCCAGTGACGGTGCAGGCACTCTCAGGGATGCTACGAGGCTAGAGCGGCGAGGGAAGCCGCAGGCCGGAGAGGATAGAGGGGGGGGGTAGTGGTGGGTCAGTTTGAAAGGGAATCGTAGTGATTGCGGACAACACATTCACCGCACACAATGCAGTAGTAGTTGTCCGCCGAATGGCCGAGGGCAATCCCTTCCAATTCCAGGTACCGATGTTCACATGGTGAAGGAGTCGCCCGTTGTTCCCACTTCACTCTTAATGTAGCAGCGCGAGCCTCCGTCATCACATCCCCCTCTGTTGTCCCCTTACTCATTGTACGGCCCACACGCCGAGGAAAACAGGAAATGATTGCCGCCAAAATGTGAGAACCCATACGAGATACCGCTTGACTAAGCTGCCCTTCACGCGCAGTATAGGTGACAGACGTTTCAGCCCCGCTGGCTGTCCCATCCTTCGCGTTCCCTGGTCCTTCCTCACGCGACCGATTCTCCAGTCTCCGCCGATCAACGCCAAAGTCCGAGGGTGTGCTGACACTTTTAACTCTGACGAGCCCAGGGGATGGTGCCCTTCTGAATAGAAGATCGCTCATGCGTCGGATCAACTGAATCTTAAGGAAACCCTCGAAACGACAATTCGGAGGAGTAGGAACAATGCCGGTCTATGAGTACGGGTGTGAAGCAGGCCATCGCTTTGAAGTGACCCAAAAGTTCAGCGATCTCCCCATCACCACGTGTCAAGCCTGCGCCCAGCCGGTCTCCAAGCTGATTTCGGCGCCGGCGATCATGTTCAAGGGGTCCGGTTGGTACATCACGGACTATTCGGATAAGCTGAAGCCGACGGTCGCGGAGGGAAACTCAGAGAGCACCACCGGACTGAAGAAAGACGGCTCAGAGAAAAAGGCTGCTAATCCCGCATCCCTGCCTTCTGCTTCCGCGCCAGCACCCTCCCTAGTCTCCGCCGCTTCGATGCCTTGACCCTCTCCCACAAAACGAGGCTATCCAAATTTGAATAATCTGTGACTGACGTTGCACGGTAAAACTGAGGGTAGTGGGTCAATTTGGATTGCGGGATTATTGGACAACGGAGGGCATGAAAATGGATGAATATTATAATAGTCACAAAATTACATTGAGGTCAGGCCACCAAGATGCCGGGAAGTGGACATGTCAGTATGTGATTGTGAAATTTGGCAATACTGATATGGGAAAGCGAAGTGGCTATGCAGATGGTAGCTTCGGTTCCCGCCAAGATGCAGAAGCAGCCGCTCTAGCAAAGGCCAAAGCTTTGATTAATTCAAACTGACCCACTACCGAAGGCCGGGCTCTAGAGGACTGGTTGAACGCGGAATCACAACTGCTTGGACGTGCGATTCAAGGTCAGGCATGAGTATCCATCTATAGGCCTATAGGCGCCGGTCGTCTCGCGCTTTCCTGCTTCCCTCCAGGAAGTGCCTCATGCGCGCTTCATTCTGGCGACGGTGCTGCCACTGCGGTGCTTCATCCTCTTGCGCTGCACGGTCGTGCTCGTTCGGCCTGCTCACCGTGTTCCGAGGCATACACCTGCGTCGTCCCCACCCGCGAGCCATCACGGCGGGTGTCGGTCTCACCTGTCTCATCGCGACGCTCATGAACAAGTCAGAACTCGTCCGAGTGCAACGGCAGCATCATTCATCCGATCCTTGACATCTGCCACGGGCGGCCATAGAAGTTCTAGCGTGCCAACATATTTTTTTCGCAGCCTGCTAAGGAAGAGACCTCACACGTGAAGGTAAGCAGCAAGATCAATCTCGGAAGCTTGCTCCATTTCAGGGCAAGCTTCCCCGAAAACGACTTGGCGGAAAAGTACGCCGGTGGCGAGCCACCGCTACGTTCTGAACTATACAGTGGCGACCAGATGGAGCTGCATGGCAAGACTCTTGCCGGCCTACACCGGTTGAGCCTAGGGCAGGTTCCGGACCAGTTGCTGAACAGGCTGGCTGAGAATGAAGGCGTCCTGATTGGAGTCCGCGATCTGTTGGCCGAGGCGGTGAAGGCGAACCGCAGGATTACGCCGGCCGGGGAATGGCTGCTCGATAACTTCTATCTCATCGAAGAGCAGGTTCGCATGGCCAAGAGACACTTGCCCAAGGGGTATAGTCGTGAACTGCCTTGCTTACTAAATGGCTCAACGGCTGGACTTCCGCGCGTATATGACATCGCGCTCGAAACGATTGCGCATGGCGATGGACGAGTCGATCCGGAAGGCCTCCGCAGTTTCGTTGCCGCTTACCAGACGATCACCGACCTCACGTTAGGGGAATTATGGGCCATCCCGATCATGCTCCGCCTGGCGTTGCTCGAGAATCTCCGGCGCGCGGCAACGCGAATCGCCGCCCACAGGATCGACCGCAATCGCGCCGACTACTGGGCGGATCAGATGATGGACATCGCCGAGAAGGATCCGAAAAGTCTGATTCTGGTGATTGCGGACATGGCGCGGTCGAACCCTCCGATGGCGAGTGCGTTTGTGGCGGAACTCGCGCGCCGGTTGCAGGGACAGAGCCCCGCGTTGGCATTGCCGCTCACCTGGATCGAGCAGCGGCTCTCCGAGTCCGGCCTGACGATTGAACAGTCGGTGCAGTCGGAAAACCAGCAGCAGGCCGTCGACCAGGTCTCGATCAGCAACAGCATCGGTAGTCTCCGATTTCTGGGGGCGATGGACTGGCGCACGTTCGTTGAGACGATGAGCGTGGTCGAACAGACGCTGCGTGAGGATCCCGATGCAGCTTACGGCAAGATGGATTTTGCCACTCGCGACCGCTACCGTCACGAGGTGGAGCGGTTGGCGAGGAGCAGCCGGCTCTCGGAACGCGAAGTGGCGCGCCACGCAATCCACCTGGCGCAGCAGGGCGCGAGCGGGAGCGGCGGTGGAGGTCGAGCAGCCCATGTGGGTTTCTACCTGATCGATAAGGGAGTGCCCCAGCTCGAACGAGCGGCGGCGGTGCGCCTCTCCACATCGGACGCGCTTCAGCGAACGAGCGGCCGGTTTCCGTTGCTCCTCTATGTCGGCACGATCGTCTTGATGACGGGGGTCTTCACCGGCGGCTTATTGGCACTGGCGTATGCCGAGGATGAGGAGGGTTGGTTCCTCGCACTGGTCGGTCTCCTGTCACTCCTCTGTACCAGTCAACTGGCGGTCGCGCTGGTGAATTGGCTTACGACAGTGTTGGTGACGCCGCATGCGCTGCCGCGAATGGACTTTTCCGAAGGCATCCCCCCGGAATCGCGCGCGCTAGTCGTGGTCCCGACTATGTTGCGCAGCGTCGAAAACATCGAGGCGCTGATCGAAGCGCTTGAAGTCCGGTTCTTGGCCAATCGAGACGACCACCTGCACTTCGGGCTATTGACCGATTTTCGCGACGCACACGAGGAAACACTTCCGGAAGACGAGCCTCTGTTGAGGCTGGTCCAGAAGAGGATCGAAGAGCTCAATGGAAAGTACAAAGAGGCGACTCGCGATGCGTTCTTTTTGTTTCATCGCCCGCGCCGGTGGAATCCCGAGGAGCGGATCTGGATGGGGTACGAACGGAAACGAGGCAAGCTTGCGGATTTGAATGCGCTTCTGCGCGGCGGCGCCCTGAGTAAAACAGGGGACCGCTTCGCACTCGTCGTCGGTGAGACTGCGGTGCTGGCGACCGTGCAATACGTGATCACCCTCGACACAGATACACAACTGCCGCGCGATGCGGCGCGGCAGTTCGTGGGCGCGATGGCGCACCCGCTGAATCGTCCCCGGTACGACGAACACAAGCAGCGGGTCTGCGAAGGATACGGCATCCTGCAGCCACGCGTCGCCGTGAGTCTCCCAGGCACAAACCGGTCGCACTATGCGCGACTCAACGGGAGTGAGCCGGGCATCGATCCCTATACGCGCGCCGTCTCCGATGTATACCAGGACCTGTTCAGTGAAGGCTCGTTCATCGGCAAGGGGATCTATGAGGTGGACACGTTCGAACGCACACTCGCGGGTCGCTGTCCCGAGAACCGGATTCTCAGCCACGATCTTCTGGAAGGGTGTTACGTGCGGGCGGGGCTGTTGAGCGATGTGGAGTTGTACGAGGAGAATCCTGCTTGCTACAGCGTGGATGTGAGCCGTCGGCACCGCTGGATCCGTGGGGATTGGCAGCTTGCGGGATGGCTCCTGCCGCGCGTTCCAGGTCCCGGAGCGCGGCGGCAGAAGAATCCGCTCTCTGGACTGTCCCGATGGAAGCTCTTCGACAACCTTCGCCGTAGTCTCGTACCGTCAGCATTGACCGTCCTGTTGCTGCTCGGCTGGACGGTCTTGTCGCCGTTCTGGATGTGGACCTTGTCGGTGATCGGAATCCTCCTGATTCCTCCTGTGCTTGCCGCTATTCTGGATCTGTTTCAGAAGCCGGAGGATGTGTTGCCGAAGCAGCATTTCGCCGCAGCGCTACGCTCGGCCGGCCGGCACGTCGTTCAGACGGTATTGACGGTCGTGTGCCTTCCCTACGAGGCGTTCTTCAGTTTGGATGCGATTGTGCGCACGATCTGGCGAATGTTGGTCACGCGTACACGACTGCTGGAATGGAGTCCGTCAAGCAATCAGGACCGCGATCGCCGCACAGACCTCGTCGCCTACTGTCGGACGATGTGGATCGGGCCCGTTCTTGCCACTGCCGCGGTGATCTATCTGACGTTGTCGGAGCCGGGCGCGTTAGATGTGGCTATGCCTATTCTGGGTCTCTGGTTCGCCTCCCCCGCTATCGCATGGTGGATCAGCCAACCGATCACTCGGCGCGAAGCTTATCTGACGGGCGACCAGACTATCTTTCTCCGGAAGCTTGCCCGAAAGACCTGGGCGTTCTTCGAGCAGTTCGTCGGTCCAGAAGATCATTGGCTGCCGCCTGATAACTATCAGGAGCATCCCGTTGCCATGGTCGCGCATCGCACGTCGCCGACCAATATGGGACTCGCGCTGCTAGCAAACTTGTCCGCGTACGACTTCGGCTACATTTCGGCCGGACAACTCATCGAACGCACGACGAATGCGCTCCACACGATGGAAGGGTTGGAACGTCACCGAAGCCACTTCTACAACTGGTACGACACGCAATCTCTGAAACCGTTGCTGCCAACCTAT
>Ga0247727_10015995_pt1 | contig 12194 bp, 10 predicted proteins | sample WisWelCaveWW1625_FD_202498 | JGI IMG/M metagenome (GOLD analysis project Ga0247727, IMG submission 202498) | Biofilm microbial communities from Wishing Well Cave, Virginia, United States - WW16-25 | ecosystem: Environmental > Aquatic > Deep subsurface > Groundwater > Cave microbial mat | place...
CTTCAGTTCCTTTTCATCGTTGCCTTGGCGGTATTCTCGTCATTCTTCATCCTTTTAATAATAGACAAGCTCAACATTCTGGCGAACGTAATGAAGAAGGTAAATGAGAAATGAGGCTATTTTTCAAGTCTCTGAATTTCATCCAATTTAAAAATAGAAATGACTGACCAAAAGCAACACCGCACTGAAATCAGCCGGCTTGGCGAATTCGGGTTGATTAAGGTTTTAACTAACCGCTTTAAAAACATTAATGCTTCCACCATAAAAGCCGTAGGCGATGACGCTGCCGTGATTGACACCGGAAATAAATACACCTTGGTCACCACCGACCTGATGGCGGAAGGAATTCATTTTGATTTGATGTATTGCCCGCTGAAGCATCTCGGCTACAAGTCTGTTGTTGTGAACCTGTCAGATATCTATGCGATGAACGGAATTCCCAGACAGGTTACCGTTTCACTGGCAATTTCAAGCAAGTTTTCAGTGGAGGCGCTGGAGGAATTGTATGAGGGCGTCCGCCTCGCCTGCGAGCAATACAACGTTGATTTGGTTGGAGGCGACACGAGTTCATCGGTGAAAGGCTTGTTTATCAGCGTCACTGCAATCGGAGAAGTTGACAAGGATAAGGTCACTTACCGCAGCACCGCCCGTGAAGGCGATTTGCTGTGCGTGAGCGGTGATTTGGGAGGAGCGTATCTCGGCTTGCAATTACTGGAGCGGGAAAAGCGGATTTTTTTGGAGAATCCTCAGGTGCAGCCTGACCTTGAAAACCAGCAATATTTAATCGGGCGGCAGCTCAAGCCGGAAGCGCGAAAAGATATCGTTGAATTGCTTGCTGAAAAAGGAATTCTCCCCACTTCGATGATTGATGTTTCAGACGGCTTGTCGTCAGACTTGCTGCATATTTGCACTCAGTCGAATGTCGGATGCCGTTTGTATGAGGCGGATATTCCAATCAGCCAGGAAGGCAACGAGCAGGCTTTAAAATTTAATCTCGACCCGACCGCATGCGCCCTGAGTGGCGGGGAGGACTATGAATTGCTTTTCACCATTAAAAAAGAAGACCGGAAAAAATTAGAGAACGAGTGGGACTTTTCTGTCATCGGTGACATCGTGAAAAATGAAATGGGAGTGAAACTGCTTTCAAAAGGCGGCAAGCTGCATGATGTCACAGCGCAGGGTTGGGATGCGTTGAGAAAAGTGTCTGAACTGTGATTCTTGTGATTAAATGATTTCCGTGATTGCAGGGGGATGATAACTTAATTCAATTAACTATGTTCGAGCACAAACGCGAGCCGCTCATCACGCGCCATGAATTCGTCATCAGGATTGCGAAATACTTTTTTATCTCAATCGCCATCCTCGGCTTCTCTTTACTTGTTGGAATGCTCGGTTATCATAATTTGTGCGGCTTAAGCTGGATTGATTCGCTGCTGAACGCTTCCATGATTCTCACCGGCATGGGTCCGGTCGTGGAAATGAAAACCTTTGCCTCCAAGCTCTTCGCTTCATTTTATGCGCTTTACAGCGGCATCGCTTTTCTTTCGTCAGTATCCGTGTTGCTGGCTCCTGCACTGCACCGGTTCATGCACGTGCTGCATTTGGAGGATGAGTAGTCATTGCTCTAAGGACTTCAGCGATTTTCTTCAGGTCCACTTTTTCAATCTGATGGGGCGTGTTTTTCAGCAGCAAAAATTTTCCGTCCGGTAAATCTTTTGCCGCCTGCTCTGATTCCTTTTGCGTCACCATGTTATCTTCATCACCAAGGCAAATGGTGACCTTGTTTTTAATATCGTTGAATTCCTTTTTCGTTAAAAGCGGTTCTTTTCCAAGCTGCTTCAGCATTTCCGCAGTTTTTGAAAGCAGCTCTTTCCAGTCATTGGGTGCATGGCATTTTTTAAGCTCAGCGGCAAAAGCCGGAGTTTTCTTTTCAATTTTTTCAGGTTGGAGCATTCCTGATTCTTTTTCTGCCGTCTCCGTATTCCAGCCAAGCTTTGTTCCGAGCGTGATGATGTCGCCCAGCAAATCGGGGAACTTGCAAGCCAGCCGCAGCGCCACATATCCGCCCATGCTGTATCCGAACACGCGTGGATGCTGAAGCTTTTTTGTCCGTATGAAATTTTGCAGCTCCCAGCAGAAAACTTTTATCCCAAAGCCTTCCTTGCGAAACGGCTGCCCGCCATGTCCCGAAAAATTCAGGCTGTGAACCTTAAAGCCTTGTTTTTTCAAATCCTTTTCCAAAGGCTTAAACTGCTCTTTTGAGCCGAGCGCTCCGTGAAGAAGAATGATTTCCATATAATGAGATTGGTGTCACAAATTACGAAGGAAGCTCAATTCTCCAAAGAGGAATTAATCGTTTAAATGCTCGAGCATGTCCTTCGTCATCTTCTTTAAATCAAATTCGGGCTTCCATCCCCAGTCAACACGGGCGGTGCGGTCGTCAATGCTTTGGGGCCACGAGTCGGCAATCGCCTGGCGGAAATCGGGCTTGTATTTTATTTTGAAATCCGGAAAGTGTTTTTGAATTTCAGAGGCAAGTTCTTCGGGTGAAAAATTGACTGCGCCAAGGTTATAGCTGGAGCGCACTTTTATTTTGGATGAATGCGAGTTCATGATTTCAATGGTCGCACGAAGCGCATCGGGCATGTACATCATGGGGAGGCAGGTTTTTTCGGACAGGAAGCAGGTGTACGATTTTTTTCTGACGGCTTGAAAAAAAATATCCACCGCATAGTCGGTCGTTCCTCCTCCCGGTTGTGTTTTATAGCTGATAAGCCCCGGGTAGCGCAGGCTGCGCGCATCCACACCGAATTTTTGAAAATAATATTCGCACCAGCGCTCGCCTGCCAGCTTGCTGATGCCGTAGGCGGTCGTTGGGTCGGTGACGGTGTTTTGCGGAGTATTTTTTTTTGGAGTGCTCGGTCCGAAAATTGCGATGGAGCTGGGCCAGAATATTTTTTTGATAAATCCCTCTCTCGCCAGTTCGAGCACGTTAAAGAGGCTTTCCATGTTCAGCCGCCACGCGAAGTGGGGATTGTCTTCCGCCCTTGCCGACAGGATGGCGGCAAGCACGTACACCTGGTTGATTTTATATTTTCTCACAATGATTTTCAGCCGCTCTTTGTCCAGCACATTCAGATGCTCATAGATGCCTTCGTGATTTTTAAGCGTGCGCCTTTCCACGATGTCGGATGCCACTACCTGCTTCTCTCCGAAGATTTTTCTGAGTTCGGTTGTCAGTTCAGAGCCGATTTGCCCGAGAGCGCCTATGATGAGGATGTTGTCGTGTTTCATAAAAATTTGCGGGCGAAAGTTATGTAGAATGAACCGATTCCATCGCTTGAAGCGATGGAATCGGTATGTATATTTGTGGAAAACAAAAAACAATGTTTGAAAAGGCAAAAGACATGCTACAGCAAGAATTGAAGGAAATCCGGGAATCCGGTCTTTATAAAAACGAGCGCATTATCACCACTCCGCAGGGCGCTGAAATCAAAACGACATCAGGAAAAACAGTCATCAACTTCTGCGCGAATAATTATCTCGGCTTGTCATCGCACCCGAAAGTGATTGAAGCCGCGAAGCAAGCGATTGACTCGCACGGCTACGGGATGTCGTCCGTACGATTCATCTGTGGCACACAAGACATCCACAAAACACTCGAAAAGAAAATTGCTGATTTCCTCGGAATGGAAGATTCCATTTTGTATGCCGCCTGCTTTGACGCGAATGGTGGTGTGTTCGAGCCTTTGTTCGGTGAACAGGATGCAATTATTTCCGATGAACTAAATCATGCTTCAATCATTGACGGCATCAGGCTTTGCAAGGCACAGCGCTTCCGTTACAAGCACAATGACCTTCATGATTTGGAAACTAAGCTAAAGGAAGCGCAAGGAGTAAGAAGTAGAATAGTTGTCACAGATGGCGTGTTCTCAATGGATGGCACCATTGCGCAGTTGGATAAGATTTGCGAGCTGGCTGATAAATACGATGCGCTGGTGATGTCGGATGAATGTCATTCCACCGGCTTCATGGGAAAAACCGGGCGCGGAGTGCACGAATATCGCGGGGTGATGGGACGAATAGATATTATTACTGGAACACTCGGCAAGGCATTGGGTGGCGCGCTCGGTGGATTTGTTTCTGCGAAAAAAGAAATCGTGGAGATTCTGCGGCAGCGTTCCCGTCCCTACTTATTCTCTAACACACTTGCTCCATCCATTGTAGGTGCTTCCATTGTTGTGTTAGATATGCTTTCAGAAACAACAACCCTGCGCGACAAGCTCGAGTGGAACACAAAATATTTCCGTGAGAAAATGACAGCCGCAGGATTTGACATCAAGCCGGGGGAGCATCCGATTGTTCCGATTATGCTGTATGATGCACCGCTCGCGCAAAAATTTGCAGAACGATTATTGGAAAAAGGAATTTATGTGATTGGATTTTTCTACCCGGTGGTGGCAAAAGGACAAGCGCGCATTCGCGTGCAGGTTTCGGCTGTGCATGAGAAACATCATCTGGATAAGGCGGTGCAGGCGTTCAGTGAAGTGAAAAAAGAATTGCAGGTAGCTGAAAAAGCATAATCACTTCCTTCCCAGCGCCACAATTAGCGCCAGAGTGATGAAGCAAGCAAGAAAGTTGAGCGTTGACACAATTCTGAAAAGCGTGTCATTCAAAATGAAAAAGCTGTAGAGCATAGCGATGAACGTGGCGAACGTCCACAAGCAGTAGGAGTGAAGGTTGGCGCTCGGCTTCTTGTGAAGGTAAAGGTCTTTGATGGTAGGCAGGTAGGCGGCAAAACCTATCACACCCACCAAGCCGTAAGCGTATTTGATAACGTCTAAGAATAATTCTGGCGGAATCAATCGTCATTCACATTTTAAGCACTTCCTTCAAATCAATTTCCTGATTTGAATAAGAAAGGGGCTAAAGCCCTCAATGATTCTGGATTTCATAAACCCGACCTGAAAGGTCGGGGCTATGGATGTTCTAAGTTTACATCAGTGTTAGTCTTCGTCTTCCTCTCCACCGTGGTCGGCAATCAGCGCCCACTTGGTTCCCTGCTTCTTCAGGATGTCAGTCCATCTGCCGGATGCCCATTTCTTTTCTCCTTTTGAATCTTCAGTGTGCATCGAGTAGTAATAATGGATGATGGCAACATCGCCCGTGATGATAATGTTTAAAGGAGTGATGTGATGGAACAGTGTTTTGCGTTCGGGCAGTGAGTAGGAAATATATTTTGAAGATACCTGCTTGTTCTCCGGCACGGGGGAGTTGGTTGACCATCCGACATAGTCATCGCTGAAATAAGAGAGGAAATCCGCCACATCGCCTTTAGCATAGGCAACCCAGTAGGCTTCCACGTTTTTTAATACTTCTGCCTGTTGTGCATTCCAGGTTTGCGCGAATGAACTCAGATTCATTCCCGCGATAGCAATCAGGACGATGGAAAATAGCTTTTTCATAAAAAGGGTTTTAGGGGTTAATAATCAATTGCCGGGCTAAGGTAAAAAAATAAACCGGGGATTATTTCATCTGCTTCAGCGCATCCTCCACGCTTGTCACCGGCAGCTTGCAGGTTTTGTTGCGGCAAACGTAGATGGTGGTTTGTCCTTCCACCAATTTGTTTTTCAGCAAGGGGAGAAAGCCTTCCTCTTTTCCACCGAGCAGCAAGGCGTTAGGCAGGAAATGTTCATCCAATTCCAGCCGTATCTTCTCAAAATCATTTCCAACGATTGCGATTTCATAAGGCTCTTCCGCGAGGAGGCAAGCCAATGAAGCCCAATTCGCATAAAAGGAAGCGTGTTCCAGCATGTCGGTTTTCATATTGTGAACCATCTGCGCGGACATTTTCATATAATCTTCAGGATTATAAAATAATTGTCCGAGCGTGAAGATGTTTTTCGCCATCACCGAATTGGAAGCGGGAATCACGTTGTCGCTGATTTCCATTTTGCGCGCGATTAAATCTTCGTGCTCATCGGAAGTGTAGAAGAACATGCCGCTTTGAGCATCGTGGAAATGCAGGAGCGCATAATCTGTCCAGCGCTTTGCATGAAGAAGCCATTGCTCATCGAAGGTGGCTTCATATAAAGCGATGAAGGCTTCAATCGTGAGAGCATAATCATCCAGAAAGCCGTCAATGGTTGCCTTGCCGTTTTTGTAGTTGCGGAACAGCTTGTCGCCCTTGGATACTTTGGTGAGAATGAACTGAGCATTGGCAAGGGCTTTCTCCAAAAACTTCTTTTCACCGAAAGCGCGATACGCATCTGCATACCCTTTTAGCATCAGCGCGTTCCATGAGGTGAGAATCTTGTCGTCCAAGCCGGGGCGGATGCGCTTCTCACGCTCTTTGAAAACTTTTTCCTTCAGCGCTGAAATTTTCTTCGCAAGCTCATTCCCGGTCAGCTTGTTTTGCTCTGCGAGCTTCCGCTCATCGTTTTTTCTCCGCAAAATATTTTTCCCTTCTTCCCAATTTCCATTTTCACTTACATCAAAAAAATCCATGAACACCGCAGCATCCTCTCCGAGGATTCTTTTGATTTCACCAGCCGTCCATGCATAAAATTTTCCTTCCTCGCCTTCGCTGTCGGCATCGAGCGAGGAGTAGAAGCCATTTTCCTCTGAAGTCATCTCGCGCTCCACCCAGGCGAGCGTTTCATACACTGCCTGCTTGTATAACGGTTTCTTCGAGAGCTGATACGCATGGGAATAGAGGCTCACCAACTGCCCGTTGTCATACAGCATCTTTTCAAAGTGCGGCACGTGCCAGTCTGCATCAACGGAATAGCGCGCGAATCCTCCGCCAAGGTGGTCGTAAATTCCGCCAAGCCTCATGTGGTACAATGTTTCATCAACAGCTTTCAGCGCGTCATCTTCCTTAGTGAGATGGTGATAGAGCAGCAGGAATTCATAATTCACCGGCATAGGAAACTTGGGCGCGCCCTGCCTTCCGCCTTTGCGGAGGTCCTGCGTGATGATGAGATGCTGAAACGCGGTGTCAATGTCCTTCCGCGTCACGAAGTCTGCGGGGGCTTTCACGGAAATCAACTCCACCTTTTGGATTCCCGCCTTTAGCTGTTCGGCATATTGCTCTGCCTTCTGAGGGTCTTTCGCGTAATAATCATGCACCTGCCGCAGCACATTCACCCATTGCGCTTTTGGAAAATAGGTGCCTGCAAAAATCGGCTTTCCATCGGGCAGGGCGATGGCGTTGAGGGGCCAGCCCCCGCTGCCGTTGATGAGCATCGAGGCGTTCATATAAACCTGGTCAATGTCGGGGCGCTCTTCGCGGTCCACTTTGATGGAGACGAAGCTTTCGTTCATCACGCGCGCCACCGCGGTGTCTTCAAACGACTCGTGCTCCATGACGTGACACCAGTGGCAAGCGGCATAGCCGATGCTGATGATGAGCAGCTTGTTTTCGCGCTTCGCTTTCTCCAAGGCTTCCTTGCCCCACGGATGCCAGTCAACGGGATTATGGGCGTGCTGGAGGAGGTACGGACTGCTTTCGTTGATGAGATGATTGGTGTAGGCGTGTTCCTTGGTCATAAGCTGGTTTTGCGCGTTGGTGCAGGAAAAGAACGGATGAATTCCGCAGAGCAGGATGGCTGCAATGGTAATAGATTCTCTCACTTGATTTCCGTGCGTATAAAGATAGGAAAGAACGGAGGAGGGGATTTGAAAATTCGATGATTTGAAGATTTGAAGATGAAACGCTAACCGTTCATTCCAGTAATCTACCGGGAGATTCCTGTAAGTTATCGGTTCCTTCCAGAAGGTTAGTGGTTCCTTCCAGTAACTTGCCGGTTCATGCGTGTGAGTAATCGGTTCACGCGAGGGACTTATCAGTTCACGCGAGTGGCTTACTGTTTCACGCCTGTGAATTAACGATTCACTACTGTGAATTATCGGTTCATTCGTGTAAATAAGTGATTCATTCCTGTGAGTTACTATAGGGCAGTTCTAAAAATCGCTTTTTTTACCACCTCTCCCTTCCCTCTCCCAGAAGGAGAGGGTGTCAGCGGTAGAATTTTTAGAACTGCCCTATAAGATTCGCGGGACTTTTTTCGTTATGCTAACCTATAAACAGGAAATGCATGAGGGGATTTGGTTTGACCTCTAAATCCACATTAAGGTGACTAACTGGAGGATTTGAAAATGAGAAAATTAACAAGAGAGGACGCTGGAAAAATAAGGGTGAAGCCTGACCAGCGGGGCGGGCTGGCACGGGGTATTTTTCTTACGATGGGCATCGGGGAGATTATCCTATTAGAGCCGAAGGACTGGAAACGAAAGCGGCAACAGCCGAGGACTTATCTTCTGCAATTAGAACGGGAGACGGGCAGGAAATGGAAGTGCATGGTGGCTCTTGACGGTAGCGGGTGGGTGGTGGAGAGGGTGGGGTGATGTTTAGAGCTTGCGGTTTAGAGTTTACAGTTTTCGGTTTTCAGTTTACAGCTATGAGACGTTCGGTCATCATTATGGCTTAGCTCCGTTAGGTCTTCAGCGATAGAAGCGCCCAAGTCTGCCCTGCTCAAAAGCCGAGCAGAAGACCTTGAGCGAACAGGGGGAAATATGTAAACCGCTAAGGACGCAAAGGGACGCGAAGGACGGTAGGATGCCTGAGAATAGCTGACACTTGCCGGAGGCAAGCGACAGCGGGGGGACATTCATTTAATTCTGTTTCGGGTGTTGTTGTAATTTCGGTATTTCTTATGGGGAATGTGATGAAGTAATTAGGCATAGCGATGAACATGATGGGTTGTGGCGTCCCTATACCAGTTGTGGTTTGAAGGCAAAGATGGATGACCGATATTGGACACCTGCTCGATGGCGTTGCCCATCGTGTTGTGGTTTGAAGGCAAAGATGGATGACCGATATTATCACCGTGCCGGGGTGCGGGTTGAAGATGGTTGTGGTTTGAAGGCAAAGATGGATGACCGATATTTATTTCAAAGGCGTCTCCAAAGCAATCATCGTTGTGGTTTGAAGGCAAAGATGGATGACCGATATTGCGCGAAGGGGAATGAACAGGCGCTCATTCGTTGTGGTTTGAAGGCAAAGATGGATGACCGATATTCAGTTTCTATTGTTGGATGAGAGGCGTCCCGTTGTGGTTTGAAGGCAAAGATGGATGACCGATATTTTGTCCAAATAATCATCATCAACGGACTTGGTTGTGGTTTGAAGGCAAAGATGGATGACCGATATTTGGACGCAGGATGATATACAATGGCTTAAGGTTGTGGTTTGAAGGCAAAGATGGATGACCGATATTTCATCCTTGCCTCCTTTGACATTGTGATTGGTTGTGGTTTGAAGGCAAAGATGGATGACCGATATTGGAATCCAACACTTTCACAATGTTCGTTGCGTTGTGGTTTGAAGGCAAAGATGGATGACCGATATTTTCACTACCAAATGGGTAGAGGCTGCGAATGTTGTGGTTTGAAGGCAAAGATGGATGACCGATATTCATTATCATTATGACTTTCGCTTGGCGCGGGTTGTGGTTTGAAGGCAAAGATGGATGACCGATATTAACTTTTGGTAACTATATACCTATTCAACCGTTGTGGTTTGAAGGCAAAGATGGATGACCGATATTGCAAAAAGCCAACCTTGGGTATGCCAGCGGGTTGTGGTTTGAAGGCAAAGATGGATGACCGATATTATATACAATGGCTTACCCGGCACTCTAAGGTTGTGGTTTGAAGGCAAAGATGGATGACCGATATTTGGAGATTGCTTTAGAACAAATTGAAAGTCGTTGTGGTTTGAAGGCAAAGATGGATGACCGATATTAGTTGATGCCACTATCTTCTAATATCCAATCGGTTACAAGGATTTCGGTCTTAAGAAAATGCTCTGAATCATTCATTTGAATCAGGGCATTTTCATTTTTTATGGATGAACGCAAATCCCCCTTGCCCCCTTTGGCAGGCGCATAAGACTTCCGCACAAGGGGGATTAACAGCTACGAAACTTCAAAAAAACTCCAATTGCCGCGGGGTGGGGGACAATGGTGATGTTCTGATGCCCCAGAAGTTGATGATGTTGCCGTATTGCTTGTCGGTGATTTGCACGATGCTCACCTGCCCTTTGTCGGGCAAAAAGCTTCTCACCCTTTTCACATGCACCTCAGCGGATTCGCTGCTGGGGCAGTGCCGCACATATACGGAATATTGCATCATCGTGAAGCCGTCATTCATAATGCGCTTGCGGAAATCAGAATAAGCTTTACGGTCGGCTTTGGTTTCGGTGGGTAAATCGAAGATGACGAAGAGCCACATGATGCGATAGGCGTTTAAGCGGGTGAAACGGTCTTTCAATTGACGAATGACGATTTACGAATGACGAATAAAACGTCATTGCGAGTCCCGGCTTTGCCTTGCGGGTTGCACGGGACGAAGCAATCCACTCAATCAAAACATTCCTCATTCATCAGGGGATTGCTTCGGTCGTTCCTCCCTCGCAATGACGGGTAGATTAAACTTTTTTCTGTTCCTTCAAAGCATTTTGCAAGGTTTGCGCTTACGGTGTTCAGTGCGATTGACAGAGGGCTTTTTTCTTCATTGAGCACCACGTCAACCGATAATGCCTGCAACAGCGCCACTTTATCATTTCTTGTAATCTCCATGTCAACACCTTGCTGCGCCCGTTCCCACACGATGCGGTCAACGAACGGGCGGAAAGGTTCCATAATGTCGTCAGCAAGGCAAAAGGCGTTGTACTTATTATGATGGTGAATTCCCAAAGCGGGAAGCAAGCCGGAGCCAACGAGCGAGCGGGCTGCATTCGCCCTTAGAATTGCGTAACCATAATTTAAAAGATTGTTGGGCGGTTCACCGTAGCGGTCACGCTTGAATTCGTCACCGAAAAGATTGCGCCAATAGTATCGGGCGGCAACACCTTCCACGTTGGTTGTATCACCGCTTTTCACGCGGGTAGCCCATCGTCTTAGTGGCTCTCCACTTTTGCCAATGGAGTCCAGCATGTCAGCCGCATTTCGGAGCTTGGCTTTGATGGTTTGCTGCCAGAGTTGTTTTCTGAGCGGTTCGCCTGCATCGAGTTGCTGCCTGAGTCGTTGATTGGGGAGGTGGTGGCTTTCGAGGGGCAGCAGCATGGAAGCGGGCAGATGCTTTTCATCGCAGAAAACAACCGCCACGTTATTTAATGTGAGTTCTGAAATGGCGGCTTGTGTGAAGGTGATTCCCTGCTGGTCGAGAAGGAGACAGCCGATGTCTTCAATGGGTGATTGCTTTCTTTCGCCTGTATCTTTATTATCAAGAACAAGCTGCTTGTTCTTCACGCTGAGGTGGTGGGGGTTGGAGATGACGAGGGTGCGCTTTAGCATGGAATGATTAGCAGATTAGCGGATGTGCTGATTAGCTGATAGATAAATGTAATAAGGAGAGGCAGCTAAGTCAACGAAAAAGGGTGAAACTGCGAAGGGACTGAAAGGACGATGGAGACGAAAGGAAAAGAAAACTTAAGGTGCACTATTTTCCCTGACAGATTCTTTTATCAAGGATATTTTACCTGTTGGAGAGAGATGCACTTTTATGGGATTGTAAGTGAGCCATCCGGTTTTTCCTTTTCCAAAATTTTTGATGTAAACGTAGTCGGCTTTTGCTTCTTTATCAGTACGCGCATCGAGGTGTTTTCGGAAACAGAGTTCCATAAAGTAGTCGCCTCCCGCAGTTTTTTGGACCTTATGGAGGTATTTGCTTAGAAAATCGTTATCGGTGTTATTCCAATCAATATTTTTCTCCTGAATACCGAGGAGGAACATATCGTTGATTTGAAGGGTTGTAATGATGCTGCCTTCACGATCGGTTTCGGGAAGTTGGATAAGGGGCTGTCCTTGTTTTTTTCGTTCAACGGCTGTCCAAAATGAAACGACATCTTCTTTCAGATTACCGTTTGAGTCTTTAAAGATGAGGACATGATGATTGTTTCTGGGATTGACGTATTTGTTCTGGTTTTCTTTTAATGGTTCGGCATTTCCGATGGTTTCGCGTATGCGCACTTTGTAAACGGGAACAGGATTGCCTTGTTTGTTGGGGAGATGAATCATCGGGATGCGGTTACCGCTATCTGAAAAGGAGAAAAATGTCCCTTTGGGCACTTTATCTTTTTTATCGCCTTCGTAGCCCCCTATTTCCTCGATTCTTCTTTCAACAAGCTG
>Ga0247727_10015996_pt1 | contig 12193 bp, 10 predicted proteins | sample WisWelCaveWW1625_FD_202498 | JGI IMG/M metagenome (GOLD analysis project Ga0247727, IMG submission 202498) | Biofilm microbial communities from Wishing Well Cave, Virginia, United States - WW16-25 | ecosystem: Environmental > Aquatic > Deep subsurface > Groundwater > Cave microbial mat | place...
TTTTCGACAACACCAAAATCAAGCGCCTCGTGCCGGATTTCGTGGCGAGCATTCCCCTCAGCCGCGGCGCAGAAGAAATGATTGCCTGGTATGACAGCCATCCCGAAGCTCAAAAAGTGGATGCGGAGTTAGATCAGTTGATGGACAAGATGATCGCCGCGTATGAATCGATTTGGCCGACGAGTCGATGATCTTTCTGCTGCCCGACTCAATTTCAAAGACGGAAAACCTGTTTCGATCAGGATGAAAGCAAAACCCCCTGCGCGTAATTAATTCTTGCGCATGGTTGCCGCTAATTTTATATTTGATTCGTGGCTGGCCTGAGTGACATACTTAAACAAATTAGGGAAGCAGCTGAGAAGAAGATCCTTTTTCTTCCACATGCCATCCGCCAAATGTCGCTGCCTGAAAGAATGATTGCAGCCGCGGACGTTCGTGAAGTAGTCAGTCATTTATAGGGAGGTACATGGGATCATTCATTTCATGGGTGTGGAGTTTTATCGCGGGAATCGTATCAGTGATTTTGCTGGTCGTCGCATGGGGTGCTTTAATCTCGGTATTTTTCGCAATCATAGGTAAATTTCGAGGCCGCTGCAAATGGTCACCTATTTTCATTTATTTACTTGTAAGCATTGTTGCGTCTCTTGTTTTCAGATCAATATTTTGGGTGTCAGATCGGCTCATGAAACCAGATACTCTTAGCACAGTATTGTTCTGGGGTTCCATTTTCATCGCAGTACTCGGAGCTATTAAAGAAGTCCCTCGCTTGCTCAAAGAAACCTGGGTAGCGACAAATGGCAAACCAATATAATGCCTAACCCGCGGCTCAACTCGGACGCGGCTCCGCCGCGCCGGGTACCCGTATAGTTACTGAAGGAGAAATAATCGAGAATTATCCGGAGGACGCACGCGGACACAGTTGTTTAATGCTTGGGTTTGGAAACGACCAGCAGCCAATCCATGTGGTGTGCTCGCCGAAAGAGGATTATTTGGCGATTATTACTGCCTATCTACCCAACCCCGATGAATGGGATGCTAATTTTAAAAGAAGGACAAAGAGATGAAATGTATTCATTGTAAAGGGGAGATGGAGCGAAAGCCTGCCCCCTTTCACATCGACAAAGCTGGGTATCATTTGACTCTAGACGATATCCCAGCCTGGGTTTGTAAGCAGTGTGGTGAAGTCTATTTTGAGGAATCCGAGGTAGAGACCATTCAAAGCGTGGTCCGATCTGTGGACGAACGAACAAAAACGCTGCAACAAGCAGCCTAATCCTCTCGAACCTCCCACAAAAAGCTCCATGCCAGAAATCAAAGTCGAAATTCGCCGCGGTAGTTATTATGACTCCGTGGCCCTGATGCAATTGCAGTCGGAGTTGCTCCGACAGCCGGGCGTGACCAATGCCGGCGTGATGATGGGCAACCACGCGAACAAAGCGCTGTTGCAGCAAAACGGCTTGCTGACCGGCGACGCACAGCAGGCGCTGGAAACCGATCTCATCATCAGCATCGCGGCTAATCACGCCGATGCCGCCGATGCAGCTTTAGCCAAAGTCGATGAATTGCTGAACCGCCGACGCAGCACCGGCGATCAGGACTACCGGCCGAAAACTTTGGAAGCCGCAGCGAACATGTTGCCCGAAGCCTCGTGGGTATTGGTGTCGGTTCCCGGACGTTATGCGGCTGGTGTCGCGAAAGAAGCGTTGCGGCTGCGCAAAAATGTCTTTTTGTACAGCGATAACGTCCCGTTGGAAGACGAGATTTCTCTGAAAAAACACGCCGCCGAAAACGGTCTGCTGGTGATGGGGCCGGATTGCGGCACGGCCATCATCAATGGCATTGGACTCGGCTTCGCCAACAAAGTCCGCAGCGGCCCCATCGGACTGGTGGGGGCGTCCGGCACCGGCTTGCAACAAGTGACCTCCCGCATCCATCAGTTGGGCAGCGGCATCACCCACGCCCTTGGCACCGGCGGACGAGATTTGTCAGCAGCAGTTGGCGGGATTACTGCCATGCAAAGCCTCGATCTGCTGCTTCGGGACGAATCCACAAAAGTCATCGTACTGATTTCCAAACCGCCGGCGGCGGAAGTGACCGCGCGACTGCTGCAAAGGGCGCGGCTGGCGACCAAGCCCATCGTGATCAATTTCATTGGTTACTCGCCGGTGAAAGATCCCACCGCCAGCCATCTTCATTTCGTCAGCTCGCTCGATGAAGCCGCCGACGTTGCCGTCGAGTTGTCGAAATCAAAATCCAAAATCAAAATTCCGGCAGAAACGAAAAAGGCGGCATCGGAAAGTTCTCTATACTTGCGGGCGCTGTTTTCCGGCGGAACGCTGGCTTACGAAACGCTGTTGATTCTGCAAAATTATCTCTCGAACATTTTTTCAAATGTTCCGTTGAAAAAAGAACAAAAATTGGACGACCCGCTGATCAGCCGTGAGCACACCATTCTCGATCTGGGAGAAGATGAATTCACCGTCGGCCGTCCGCACCCAATGCTGGACAACACCCTGCGCCTCGAACGTTTCCACAAAGAAGCCGCCGATCCACAGGTTGGATTGATTCTGCTGGATGTGGTTTTGGGATACGGCGCGCATCCGGATCCGGCAAGTGAGCTGGTGCCCGCGATTGAAAAAGTGCTGAAAGATGCCCACAAAACCGGACGCGCATTGGAAGTCACGGTGTTGCTGGTTGGCACGGATGAAGACCCTCAGGATTTGGCTTCGCAACTCGAGCGCTTCAAAGCCGCCGGCGCGCGAGTGGAAACGAGCCCCTCGCAAGCGGCATTTTATGTTGGCCGCCATTTTCAGAATTCAACGGTGCAGCCCAATTGGCCGCCGGTAGATTTGGACTTCATTCAAAAGCCGGTGCAGGCCATTAACATCGGGCTGGAGTCGTTTCAAGCCAGTCTGTCAGCGCAGGGCGCAACGGTCGTGCACGTCGATTGGCGCCCGCCAGCCGGTGGCAACGAGAAGCTGATGTCGATTTTGGAACGCATAAAAAAAACTTAACCACGGATTACACGGATTTGGAGAATGACGTGCCACGCACTTCGGAAGTGCGTGGCACGTTCCAATTTCAGAATTGTCATTTCGAGACGGAGCGCAGCGAAGTCGAGAAATCTGTCGAAGAATGAACTCGACGAATGCGCTCACGACTGATTCGAAATATGAGCGACCAATTTGTTGCCAGATTTCGAGCCTCGACAAAACAACCCCCCTGACCCCCCTTTTGTAAGGGGGAAAACGTCGGGATTCGGAATGACAGTCCATTTGAATAATCCTGTTAATCCTGTCAAAAAAGGATCCTAAATATGAACATCGAAAAAGAAAACACCGAAGCCACCACCCGCATGATCGAAGCGCGGGCGACTTTGATCGGACTGGGCAAAGCGTTGGATGTGATTCCGGGAATGAAAGAAAATCTGCTGCTGCACGCCGGGCCACCGATCACGTGGGAGCGGGCGTCCGGGCCGCTGCGCGGAGCCATCACCGGCGCGCTGATTTTCGAAGGCAAAGCCAAGACCGAAGCCGACGCGCAAAAGCTGGTGGAGAGCGGCAAGATCAAACTTGAGCCCTGTCATCACCATCAAGCCGTCGGGCCAATGGCCGGAGTTACCTCGTCTTCGATGTCGGTTTACATCATCGAAAACTCAACCCACGGCAACCGCGCCTTCTCGAATTTGAACGAGGGCTACGGCAAGGTTCTGCGCTACGGCGCGTACGATGACGACGTGCAGAAACGCCTGCGCTGGATGGAAGAGGTGATGGCGCCGGCTCTCAAAGCGGCCATCGAGTCGAGCGGCGGCATCGATATCAAAGCGCTGCTGGCGGAGGCGCTGCACATGGGCGACGAAGGCCATAATCGCAACAAGGCCGGCTCGATTCTGTTTCTGAAAGCGCTGGCGCCGCATGTGGCGAAGGTCAGCAAAGACCGCCAGACCGCCGCGGCGGTGCTGCAGGCCATCGGCGATAACGCGCTGAGCGTGCTCAATCCGGTGATGGCCGCGTGCAAGGCGATGGCCGACGCTGCGCACGGCATCGAGGGCAGCACCATTGTTTCCACGATGGCGCGCAACGGCACCGACTTCGGCATTCGCGTCAGCGGACTCGGCGAGCGCTGGTTCACCGCGCCGGCGCAAATTCCCAAAGGACTCTATTTCCCCGGCTACGGTGACGCCGACGCCAACGCCGACATCGGCGACAGCACCATCACCGAGACCGCGGGCATCGGCGGGTTTGCCATGGCTGCTGCGCCGGCCATCGTGACCTTTGTCAGCGGCACGCCCAAAGACGCGGTAAACGCCACGATGGAGATGTACGAAATCACTTTTGCCGAGCACAAATATTTCACCATTGCCACGCTGGATTTCCGCGGCACGCCCACGGGCATCGACCTTCGCAAAGTCATTGAAACCGGCATTACGCCGCGGGTGAACACCGGCATAGCGCACAAAAAGGCCGGCGTTGGCCAAATCGGCGCGGGACTGGTTCGTCCGCCGATGCAGATTTTCGAAGAGGCGCTGGTGGCGTTCGCGGAGAAGTATAATATATGAAGCCAAGAGGGTTTGGAATGGATTGTTGGTAGTGGATTAATTAATAAGAGTTGATGGAGTATGCAAAAATTATGTTGACATTCATTTCTGGTTTTTGTATAAATCGCAAGTGCGTGCGGGATGTCTCTCCTCGGAATTTACAAAATTAAAACTGAGACTCTAAATGAGCAAAGCTATTAAAGTTTTCTGATCATGCTTCCTATGATGATGCTCATTTTGAGCGGCTCTTTACTCGCTCAACACGGGATGAAGTGCAAAATGTCCGGCGCGCAACCCGCTGGTGAAACGGTCACGCTGAAAGGTGAAATCACCAACGTACTCCTGCCGCTCGCAAAGCTTAAGTCTGAAGACAAAGAATACACCGTACACCTCGGCCCGATGTGGTATTGGAAACAAGAGAACCTGAAATTAGAAAACGGTGTGGTGGAGATAAGTGGCGAAAAGGAAGAGGTGAAAGGCGAGCTGCATTTTTATCCCAACAAAATCGTACAGGGAAAAGTCGAAATCGTACTGGTTTCTGAAAACGGCGCATCGAAGTGGGCAGGCCAGCAACCTGGGAAAGGTCATCGCGGGCAGCACGACATGCATAATTGCTGCGGCGAATGCTCTGGTAGGGGCCGGAATTAAGCACTTCTTGAAATTACTCCATAGACTTTACATGAAGCCGGTGGTCGTCTCTCGCCACTGGCTTCATGAGTTTTTATACCGTGTCAAATATTCTTTGGCAGTGTCAACTTCGAATTAACATGACTCTTTATGGGGGTTTTTGTTTTTTCTCTTACGAAATTGTTTTTCGGAGCCATCCGATGAGCGCGCAAAGTAAAAATACTGCTCACTGTGTGCAAAATCCGCACAGCAGCGACCTGACTTATACTAGTTTTAAGCCTGCAAAAACTGGCATGTAACTTGTTAGTTGAATTCAACAAGGATGAGCAACAAGGGCTATGATAGAAGCGTTTACGTACCTTATGACGGCGCTGTTAGCCGCTGGGATTCCTCTCTGGTATTTTTTCAAAAATCGCAGACAGACGCAAATTGCCAGGAAAAAATTCCGCTCCGTCGTAGAGCACGGCTTTCCCGAACCCGACACCCTGCATCCCAAAATCGATCCCAATCTGTGCATCGGAGCTGCGGCATGTGTTTCCGCCTGCCCGGAGGGGGAAATTCTGGGTGTAGTAGATGGCAAAGCTGCGCTGGTCTCGCCTACCAGCTGCATCGGCCACGGCGCCTGCGAAGCGGCCTGCCCATTGGAAGCTATCTCGCTGGTTTTTGGATCGGAGCGCCGCGGCGTAGATTTGCCATACGTTTAGCGCAGCCCGCCAACGGATTTATCTCCTGATCGTCCGCTCCAGTGCAGCCAGCCGCGTTTCCATGTCGTCGAGTTGTTGCTGGAGCGCCGCGTTCTCGGCTTTGAGCGTCGCGATCTCGGCATCCTTTTCCGCTCGCAGTTCTTTGACGGCCTCGATCAGCACGGCGGATAGTTTGCCGTATTCCACTGCCAGATAGCCATCGCCGGGTATTGTGCTCACGAGTTCGGGAAATACGGCCTGCACCTCTTGGGCAAGCACGCCGATTTGGCGAGGTCCCTCCAAGGTGCCCGGTGACTTGGCTTCGTCAATCAATTCATAGGAAACCCCGCGAATCTGTTCCAGTTTATCCAGCACGTCGCCGAGTGGCGTAACATTAGTCTTGCGTGTCGCATCCGAGAGATATCCATACGTGTATGCAAAAACGGCAGGTATCGGGGACGACGATATATAGAAATCCACAATCCCGCTAGACCTTGTTGAGAAAAAGATGTTACCTCCAACAGTTCGAATCCCGAGATCGTTTGGGGAGCTGCCTACAACAATTTGTCCACCTTGGATTTCCAGCCCGATGCCAGCCTTTGGTACCCCGCCATTCTGGAAACTAATCTGAGCATTGTCGGTGCTCTTATTCAACGTGAGGAGCCCGTTCGGGTTAGTCGTTCCAATGCCGACGTTACCGTATGTGGTGAACCGCACCAGTTCGTTACCTCCTGGACTAAAAACAAGGTGCTGAGCGCCGTCCGTGCGCAACCTTAAATTGCCGCCACCATCGTTCCCGATCCGTAGAGACGCAGTGGTGAAGTCACTGAAGAGTGCATAGTCTGACGCACCTACACCGTTTACCTCAAATTTCGCATTCGACCCTGGGCTCGTCGTCCCGATGCCGACATTGCCGCTACCATCAACGCGGAGACGCTCAGTGGCGTTGGTAGCAAGTACAACAGGACTGCTCCCGCTAGTCACCATCACCAACTGATTGGTCCAGAAAGGCGCAGAAGCTCCGCCCCGAAGAATACCGTCGTTGCCCGCGCCAAGCCAAAGCGTGCTATAGCCGCTATTGTCACTGTTCTGAATTCTCTCTAAAACATGCTCTGCTACAACTGTCCCATAGAGATGAAGCAGATGATTAGGGTTCGTCGTCCCGATGCCGACACTGCCGTTATTATCCACAAAGAGCGCATCGGTCGGGCTGCCATCCGCTGCATTAAGCGAATGGCCGTCTCCACCCGATAGACTGCTCAAATCAGCGCTGAGCGTCCCGGCAGCGTCGGTTATTTGAAGATTGGTGCCGTTGAGCACGAGAGAGGTATTCAGTTCGTTGGCAGGATTGGCGTCTGCGTCGTTGACGTTTATCCCGGTCAGATTAGAACCATCTCCGAAGAATGAAGCCGCGGTGACGTTGCCAGTCGTGATCAAGTGATCATCCTCGAAGCTGAGCGTTCCGGTGGTGGCTCTAATTCGATCTGGATTGGTTAAAAGCCTGACGCTATTTCCAACAGAAAGCTCATCGGTAGCGTGAATCTCACCGGCAACATCCAATTCCGCTTGCGGGTTTGACATGCCGATGCCAACACCTCCCGAGGCACGAATCAGGAATTGGTTTGGGGCGCTGGAAGCGAAATCGGCATTGCTGGCATCAGCCCAAACAAAGGCGCCGTCGTGATTTGCCTTCGCCTGCTGTCCAGCCGCTAAACTAAAATCGCCCGCCGCCGTGTTCGAATCGCCGCCCGGCACCGCAGCAGATTGACCGCTGGCCGTGTTGCTTGAACCACCAGCTACCGTTGAAGTCGTGCCGCTGGCGGTATTGTTTTGACCGCCGCCAACCGCAGCCGTCGGATCGCCGGCGTTGTTGTTCTGCCCGACGGTTGCTGCGGTGGCTTGAACGCTGCCATCCGGAAATTTGAAGCCGCCGGAAGTGGACTCGACAGTACCAGCGACGCTGAGCTTTTCATTAGGGCTGTTCGTCCCGATACCCACATTACCCGATGGCGTCACTCGCATATGCTCCGCATTATTGGTCTTGATCACGAGATCGACAGGATCGGTTGTGCCCAGGAAATCTTGGGTTGGATCAATGTTCTTATTGCCATCGGTTTTCCAGGGCTGGCCTGTTGCATTTCCGCCTGCTGCTGAAGTTAAATTATCGGACACTGACTTGATGATCTCGCCATCAGCTTTATGATCAATACCAATGCTCGCTGAGAGGATGAGCGAGTCGCCTTTCTGGGTAATGGTAACATTATCGCCGGCCGCAAGCGTGACATCATCCCTTATAGAGTTGAGGCTGCGGACTACCTGGCCGGCCGCAATCTTGCGACTCGTCACGGCACTATCCGCTAGGGAGCGCGCGTGAAAGCTGTACGCCGAAGCGGTCAGCTCGATTCTCGGCGTGAGCTCTGCCTCTTCACCAATGGTCATCCCCAGCCAGTATGGCTTATCAAACGGAAGATTCAAAGGATGCACACTTCCCAAATTTACTTTGAAGATGCCGTTCACAATCATAACGGCTTGCGTTTCTGACCAGAGGGAGGTGCCGCCCGCGGCCGCATCATAAAGCTGGAAAGTAAATTGATAATGGCCATCGGGGGCCGCCTTGCCGAGCGCCTTGCTCAACACGCCTTGATAACTGATGGTTTGCGGAGTTTGGCCTGAAGCCGTTTGCACCGACAAAATCAGGACCAGCCCCAAAAACAGGGCGCTGAGAAAAGGTGTACGGTTCATTGGATGCCTCCTTTCTTTTGAGTTATAATTTTCTCCGGTGTTTGCGCTTTTAAATCATCCATGCGCTGTTGTATGAGATTGGCCCATCCCGCTTCCTGCAAATGCTCCTGAGCCTTGATGAAAAAATTCATTTCCGTTTGCGGATCGCGTTTGTGTTCATGCAACGAACCTTTGTAATAATTTTTGCCGGAGAAGGCCATGCCAAGCAAACCGCTACTTCCGCCCGGCACAATCAAGTTGAAATAATACGACTGCGCCTCATCCGCCTCTTTCAGGCCGAGCGACTGATCGACAACATAGTCACCCATGAACACGATTGACCTGGGTGTAACCGTGACTTCGGTCAGCTTGATGAGGTCTTTGGAGAAAAAGGTAGTATATTCTACCTCTCTAGGCGCACTCAGCGTGGATGGATAACTTTTGGAGTCAAAAACCGCCACCACCGCATACCGTCCCGGCACGGCGTTCAGCAAATACATCTGGCCGCCTTTTGAGTAGTTTGACTGCATAATCTGATTTGATTGCACCTGATAGCTTGCCGCGGCAGTGCTATCCAGTTCATCCAGCTTGATGAAATAGACCGCATCAACTTTGCTGCTCCCGAATAATTTTACCGGCCCGCGTGTTTTAACCGCAATGCCGATGGCGGCTCTTTCCGAGTCCAAAGGCTTAGCCGGCGGCAACGTGCCGGCACAGCCAAACAATACGACCACGGTGACAATCCCGAACAGTCGCGCGCAAAGAAAGAAAGTCCGTTTCATGGCGTGTTACTCCTTATTGTGAAATTGTTAACAGCAGTCAGCAAACTCATGCGCTTCGTGTTTGGCCTCTTTATTTAAGCCAAAGATATTCCGGCCACAACACGAAATAGCTTTTAGCGATTGATTTAAAAGATGATTTTCAATGTGAGCGGGCAACCGAATCCGGTATCACAGGACTAGATCGCAGGCAAAGCGGCCAACATCGTATCAGGAGTTATTGGTCGAAGAAGAATGGTGGTGATACGGGTAAATCGGATTTCGGAAACTGACGCCAAAGCTAACTTAACATCCGAGGGCTGATCTCGGTTGAAACGTTAAGTAGGCGAACTACAGAAAATCTTTACACGATTTGTTTAAACATAAATTGGGATGGAAGACCCGAAGCAAATGCAGTAAGGAGACGATGAGGAAGTAAAACATACAGCCTCCTTTGGCCCGTAGGCCAAGTAATCAATTGAGAATATAATTGAACGGATTCAAAATGCAAGTACTATTTCAAAAAACAGCTCTGTCTTGTTACAAATATCTTAGTACTCCATTTCGGAATTATTGTAGGGCTTTTAGTTGCACTTCATGGTGAGTCCTTCGACAAGCTCAGGATAAACTCCGTCGAACCATGAAGCTTTACCCTTCGACTCCGCTCAGGGTGAAGGAAAATAACAGCACTCTTATTAACCCTACACCTATTTCGGAAATGGTTGTTTTTCAGTAAATTTGAAGGCAACCGTTATGCCAGAAAACGGGCGTCGAATTTTAGGCAGCAAATCTGCTTTTTTGCGATATGAGATAATAGACGATTCTGTGAAGCAAGTTCGCGGACGTTGTGAATGGATTTCCCAATAACACAGGATTTGGAGAATTATCTTGACATTATTGTTCGCCACAGTTATTATCAATGCAATTTAACCTACCTTGCGAAGGTTTGGAAACCTACTCAACCGTTTGACACCACACATGAATTCAAACACACCCGCACCAGCGAGCCCCCGTCGTTTCCCGTGGATTTATGTGCCTACTCTCTATTTTGCCCAGGGCTTGCCTTACGTTTTGGTGAATTCGGTTTCTGTGATTATGTTCAAAAAAATGGGTGTGCCCAATACGCTCATTGGCCTCACCAGTTTGCTCTATTTGCCGTGGGTGGTCAAGCCGTTGTGGGGTCCGACGGTTGATATTTTTTGGACGAAACGCAGCTGGCTGGTCACTGTTCAGATAGTGATGGCTGTTCAGTTCGCTCTGGTAGCCGCGGTGTTAAACCTGCCGGAGTTCTTCACAGTCTCGTTGATGGTTTTCATTTTTCTCGCCTTCACTTCTGCAACTCATGACATTGCAGTGGACGGTTTCTACATGTTGGCCTTGAACGAAGACCAACAGGCGTTTTTTGTTGGCATTCGTTCGACGTGTTACCGCCTCGCGATGATTTTTGGCAATGGCGCGCTGGTGGTGCTGGCTGGATATTTGGAAACTCGGTTTGCGAATATCCTGCTTAGTTGGGTGATTGTGATGTTGACCACGGCAGTCCTCTTTCTTCTACTTTTTATCTTTCACTCATTTTATTTGCCGCGGCCGCCGGCTGATACCTCATCGACTCGAAACAAGCCTACTGCGGGAACATCTTTTCTTGAAGCTTTTAAGACGTATTTTCAGCAGCCGCGCATTGCGCCTATTTTGGCTTTCATTGTTTTGTATCGCTTGGGAGAGGCGATGCTGGTGAAAATGGCCCCGGCGTTTTTAGTGGACCCCAAAGAGGCCGGCGGTTTGGCGCTGTCAACCCGGACGTATGGTTATGTTTATGGAACCGTTGGGGTGTTGAATCTGGTCGTCGGCGGCATCGCCGGCGGCTGGCTGGTCGCAAAATTCGGATTGCGCAAATGCATCTGGCCGATGGCGATTGCGCTCAACGCGCCGGATTTGGTTTATGTGTATCTGGCGTATTCGGAGCCGGCGCTGCCGCTGGTTTATGTGCTGGTGGCGCTGGAGCAGTTTGGCTATGGTTTGGGTTTCGCGGCGTTCATGGTTTTTTTGATGTACACCGCCAAAGAGCCGTTCAAGACCTCGCACTACGCCATCTCCACCGGTTTCATGGCGCTCGGCATGATGCTGCCGGGATTGGCAAGCGGCTATTTGCAATCGGCTTTGGGGTATCAACATTTTTTTATTCTCGTTTGTTTATTGACTCTGCCGGGAATGGCGGCAATTTTTTTCATTCCATTAAATGAGGAGTGATAGATTGTAGGGGCACGGCGACCGGACCGGAATCGCCGGTCCATTGAAATGCAATCCGACCGCATCGGTCCACAGGATGAATCTCGTGAACCGGAATATCAAAACACTTTCGGCTTCCAGTTTGCGTTTACTGTCCTGCCGACAATCATCTATTTTTCGGCGGTGACGTCTATTCTTTATCATTTGGGTATCATGAAGAAAGTGGTAGAGGGCATCGCAGTGGTGATGGCCAAAACCGTGGGTACCCGCGGCGCGGAATCGCTGGCGTGCTCGGCCAATATTTTGTGGTCAACCGAAGCGCCGCTCTTAATTCGTCCCTTTGTTGCCAAGCCACGAATTCGGAACTCATGGCCCTTATGTGCGGCGGGTTTGCCACCATCGCCAGTGACAATTGCAGGAATGTTGGTAGATGAAGAAGTGGTGGTCGCGCGCTTCAGGTTGTGACCGGGAGGACGCACGCGGGCTACCGCTTTATGTTCCCTTGCAGTTTTCGCAAAGTAGTCCCGTAAGTTGCTTCTTTCTCCATCTATCTCGAAGCGATTGATAAGCGGGGTTTTGCCAAATTTCACGTAAGGAACGGGTTGAACAATTCCCCAGAAGATTTGAGCGTTCTTGATCGA
>Ga0247727_10015997_pt1 | contig 12193 bp, 13 predicted proteins | sample WisWelCaveWW1625_FD_202498 | JGI IMG/M metagenome (GOLD analysis project Ga0247727, IMG submission 202498) | Biofilm microbial communities from Wishing Well Cave, Virginia, United States - WW16-25 | ecosystem: Environmental > Aquatic > Deep subsurface > Groundwater > Cave microbial mat | place...
GAAATCAAACCATCGCCGCGCACCGCCATGCACCGTGCCGATTCCGGGGATCAACACCAGGACCAGGAGCGCGAGCGCGCCGCCGAACAGCAGCCACCAGAACTTCTTCAACCACCGGTAATCGGCGAGGGTCACGGCCACGCAACCCACCAGACCCAGGCCGCACCCGATCATCTGGATGGCGAGAAACCTTCCGCCGGAATGGGTCATCTGCGAGCTATAGAGCATTACCATCCCCAGGGCCAGCAGGGCGGCAACACAAGAAGCCAGTGTGGTGACGGCGAATTTCATATCGAGTCCTCAAGCCGGAACCCCGTCCTTGCGCGCAATTGCGGGGTCCGCGAAGGAGTTCAAGCCCCGGGCGGCGTGGTGGCCGGCGCGGGCGCGGGTTGCGGCGCGGTTTCAGCGGGGGCCGGCGCCGTGGGCGCAGTCGCCTTGACCGGAATCTTCAGCTTGTCTCCCACCTTGATGCGATCCGTGGTGAGGTTGTTCGCTTTGCGGATGGCGTTGGCGGTCGTGCCGAACTTTGTGGCAATGCGCGTCAGCGTATCGCCCGACTGAACGACGTAGGTTTGCTCGCCGTTTACGAGCGGCACCGGCGAAACGCCGCCGGGCGGTGCTCCGGGAGCGGGTCCGGTCGGAGCCGGGATCACGATCTTGTGGCCGATTTGCAATTTGGTCGGGTTTACGTTGGGGTTGGCGTCCTGGATCGCCTTGGCCGTCACGCTGAACTTCTTCGCGATGGTGTAGAAGGAGTCGCCCTTTTGGATCGTGTATTCCTGCGGCGTGGGCACGGGCGGCGTCGGTGTGGTTTCGGGCACTGGAACAGGTTGCGGCACGACGGTGGTGGCCAGGGAAGCCGCATTCGTATCCACTACCGGCAGGTTGGTGTCGGTCAGCGCGGGCGGTTGCGGCTCCTGCCCGGGTGTCTGCTCCCGCTTGCAGCCTTGCACCAACAACACCATCAAGCCAGCGACATGCAACCCGAGCACGCAGAAAAACGCCACCTTGACGCGGGCGCGGCCTGAGTTTTTTTGCTCCATCAAGGAGCCTTGGGGGACCAGTGGACTGGGACTATTCATTGGGTTGGCGCGGTTCGCGTCCTTTCGATTTGAGGAATGGGTTGAATTTGGCTGCTCCGGTGTTTTCCCTCACAGAACACCGGGGCAGTTTTTTGTCTTTCGCTATCCGAATGCGTCGGCATTGAGGCATCGCAAAACTGTCGTTTATATTGTGGCCGCCCACGGGCGCACCCCTACTAATTGATTTCAATACTGCACAAACTTCCTGGCCGGTATGCTGATTGAAATTGAGCCGGCCGAAGATGGAAGCACCGAAAGCGCGCACCACGGGAAAATCCAAACCCGCGCCCTTCGCCGCTTCCGCTCCGGTTTGTAACAACCAAGCCCGGCGCACGCAAGGAATAAAGCGTCCGAACTTGGCGGCGCGGTTCCCCGCCATTCGCCGGGGCACGAAGCCACCCGGTGAACTGAAACCGTGCCGTGCCCGCCACGCGAAATCGCCGAGCGCCTTCAAGTCGGAGGCGCGCCAAGGATCAAGTTGTCTGGTCGAGGTCAGCATGGGTGAGTGTGGTCTGCACGCGCTAACGAACCTTGAGCGAGCTCAACGCCACCACAGCGAAGAGCAGACACAGAATGTAGAACCGCATCACGACTTGCGACTCGTACCAACCCTTCTTCTCGAAGTGATGATGAATCGGCGACATCAAGAAGACCCGGCGCCCGGTGCCAGTGCGCCGCTTGGTGTAACGGAACCAACCGCGTTGCACGATCACCGAGGCGGCCTCCAGCACAAAAACGCCACCGGCCAGCACCAAGACGAACGGCTGGTGAATCAGCACCGCGATGATCCCCAACGCGCCCCCCAGCGCCAGCGATCCCGTGTCGCCCATGAACACCTGGGCCGGATGACAATTGAACCAGAGAAAACCCAATCCCGCGCCGATCATGGCCGCGCAAAAGACGGTCAATTCCCCGGCCCCGGCCACGTAAGGAATCTGCAGATACTCCGCCGCCCTCACGTTCCCCGCCAGATACGTGAACACGAGAAACACAAACGACACGATCAGCGTGCAGCCGATCGCCAAGCCATCCAACCCGTCGGTGAGGTTCACCGCGTTGGAACTGCCCACGATGGCCAGCGACGTAACGAGGATGCCCACTCCCGCGCCGGCGGCCACGGGGTATTTGTAAAACGGCAGCATCAACACGCTGATGAGGTTGCTCTTGATCACGGTCTTGCTCTCGGGAAAACGCAGTTCGCTCGAAGCGGGCCATTGCCAGAGGTAGAGCGCGACAAAGACGGCCAGCGCCGCCTGCACCCAAAGTTTCACCTCCGGCTTCGTGCCCTGCCCGCTTTGCTGCATGATCTTCGCGTAATCGTCGTAAAACCCGAGCGCGCAGAGCACCGCCAGCGCGAGCAACGTCAGCAACACCAGCGGATTCCATTGCGCCCACAGCAACGCGCTCACGTCCAGCGCCCCCACGATCAGCAGCCCGCCCATCGTCGGCGTGCCCTTCTTGCTGAGAAGGCGCGAGGTCAGCCCCCCGGCCTCCACCGCCCGGTCGTCGTAGTCCTGGCCGAACTTGAGATTCCGCAGCCACGCAATGACCCGCGGTCCGAGCCACAGACAAAGCACGAGGGCCGTGATCGCCGCCGCCGCGCTCCGCACCGTGATGTAACGGAACAACCGCAACGCCGACAGCCGCTCCGCCCAAATCGTCCCGGTGGACCATTCGAGCAACGCCTGGCTCAGGTAATAGAACATTCAAGTCTTTCTGGTGCCGTTGCCGGCCTTCAAGGCTTCCGTGATGCGCTCCAGCCGCGCCGCCCGCGAGGCTTTGAGCAACACGACGTCACCGGTTTTCAAAAACGCTTTCAACGCCGCCGCGGCCGTGTCCACGTCGGCAAACTCCATCACCCGGCCCAACCCGGCGTCGCGCGCCGCGCGGGCCAGCACGGGCGCCATGCGGCCCACGGCGAACAACTGGCCCACGCCCAGTTCCGCGGCGCGCCGGCCCACTTCCGCGTGCGCCGCCTCGCTCGTGGCCCCCAATTCGGCCATGTCTCCAAGCACGGCGACGCGCCGGCCTTTGCACGGCAAATCCGTGAGCACCTGCAACGCGGTGAGCATCGAGTCGGCGTTCGCGTTGTAGGCGTCGTCCAGCACCCGCACGCCGCGGTGCTCCGAAAGTTGCAGCCGCATCCGGGCGGGTTTGCATTCCGCCAGGCCTTTCGCGATCTCTTCCCGGTTCACGCCGAGCTCCGCGCCGACCGCCATCGCCAGCAGCGCGTTCGTCACCTGATGCCGGCCGACTAACTGGATGCGGTACTCGCCGCCATAATCGGCCTGTGGCGCGTCCGCGCGGAACGTCACTCCCCGGGTGTCGGGCCGGACATTCCGGGCGCGCCAGCCATTGCGCTCGCCCAGGCCGACGCGCACGACGCATGCGCGCGTGCGTTGCGCGATGCGATCCGTCCATTCGTTGTCGCCGTTGATGAACATCCGCCCCTCGGGCGGCAACATTTCGGCCAGGCAACCTTCTTCTTCCGCAACGCCCGCCACGTCGCCAAAGAATTCCAGGTGCTCGCGGCCAATGTGCGTGATCACGCCAAACCGCGGCTCAATCATCCTCACCAGCGGCGCCAATTCACCCGGGTGATTCGTGCCGACTTCCAGCACTGCCGCCTGATGCGGGGATTCCAACCCCAGCAACGTCAAAGGCACGCCGACGTCGTTGTTGAAGCTCGCGTCGCTTCGGAGCGTCGTCAGCTTCCTGGCCAGAACCGCCGCGATCAAATCCTTCGTGGTCGTCTTGCCGTTCGAGCCGCCGACGGCGACCATGGCTGGCGAAAAATCCTTCCGGTAGGCGGCTGCCATGAGGCCCAAGGCCCGGCGCGTATCATCCACGAGCACAGCCGCGCAGCTTGGCGGCGCGACCAGTTCCTTCCGCCGCTCGATCACCACGGCCGCCGCGCCTTTCCGGGCGACCTCAGCCACGAAATCGTGGCCGTCAAACCGGTCGCCTTCGATCGCAAAGAACAGATCGCCGGCCTGCGTCTGACGGGAATCCGTGCAGACGCGACGGACACTTTCCGCCCCGGTGCCTCCGCACAATTCCCCTGCGCAGGCGGTGGCAACAAACTTCAAAGAACGAACGTCCATAATCGAGTCCGCGCAACAAACTGCGGAATGGTCCGGTGCGCGATCCGGCGCGATCCGCTCACAGCGCCTCGGACAAAGCCCCGGCAAGCGATGCTCCGACAGCCGAGCTTTCTCCCGAGAACCGGTGAATGCGCTCACGCCACTGGCGGAACGGCGCCGAGTCCGGCGCTTCGACCGGGCCGGGCCGCCCGGTTCGAGCCGGACGCGCCGGGTGGTCAACTCCGCGGCTCAACGCCGCCACAAACATCCGATGAGAGATGGACTGATGTGCATTCATGGGCTTAGGGGTTAGTTGAGGGGCTTCGCTGAAACGGCCTTGATCGTCCGCCGCTCCTCCGCGAGGCCGATGGACCGCGCGCTGGCCGCAATGGTTTCCGCGGGCAAATCTTCGTTCAAATCGGGCGGGACGCTCAGGTAACTGGCCACGCGTTCGGCGATCTGCCGGAAAACGGGCGCCGCGATTTGTCCGCCGTAATGGCCATGTTTCGGTTCATCCATCACGATCGAGATGCACAGTTCCGGCCGATCCGCCGGAAAAAATCCGACGAACGAGGAGATGAACCTGTCGGATGAGTAACCGCCGGCGCCGACCTTCTGCGCGGTGCCGGTTTTGCCGGCGACGGTGTATTGCGGCAATGCGGCTTTCGGCGCGGTGCCCTCGGGCGTGACGACGGTCTTCAACGCGGCCACCATGCGTTCCGCGGTCGCGGCGTTTATGACCTGGCGGATGCGCTGCGGTTCATACCTGGCAACGATGCGGCCATCGCGATCTTCAAGTCGGTTCACCAACATGGGACGCATGAGCCAGCCCTCGTTGGCGATGGCACAAACGGCCATCAGCATTTGCAAACGGGTCACCGCCACGCCGTGGCCCATCGGTATTTGCGCGATCGAGACTTTTGTCCACGCCTTCGTGGGATGCACGATTCCGCCCACCTCTCCGGGCAGCGGGATGCCGGTCTTGGCACCGAAGCCGTAATCGCGCATGTAATTGTAAAGCCGTGCTTCTCCCAGCCGGATGCCGATCTTCGCGGCGCCGATGTTCGACGACTTGGTGATGATGCGTTCAACGGAGAGGACCGGATACGAATCGTGGTCGTGCAACACACGGCCCGCGAACGCGAAATGCCCATTCTCGCAATCGAACGTGTCGGTCATCCGCACCACACCGTCATTGAGAGCGCCCGAGACGACGACCACCTTGAACGTCGAGCCCGGTTCGACGATGTCCGTGATCGCGCGGTTGCGGCGCGCGTCCGCAGTCGAGGAGTTGAGCTGGTTTGGATCGTAATCGGGCAGCGTGGCCATGGCCAGGATTTCCCCGGTTCGAGGCCGGGTGACGATTCCGGAAATGCTGATGGGCGAGTGCTTTTGCATCGCATCCTCCAGCGCCGCTTCCACGGCGTGTTGGATCACCGAGTCAATCGTCAGCACGACGTTCAAACCATCGCGGGGCTGCACGTCCTGGTCGCGCAGGGCAACGACTTCGCGCTTCCGGCTGTCGGTCTCGGTCACAAGCCAGCCGCGGACGCCCGCCAGCTTGGTGTCCATCGTGCGCTCTATACCGTCCACGCCGGCGGTTTCGGTCACGCGCGATTCTCCCGATTGGCGGTCCACGACGCCGACGTAACCGAGCACGTGTGACGCGAGCGAGTGATTGGGATAAACGCGCAACTGGTCGTCCCGCCGCTCGGTGAAAATGGCGGCCTTGCGGAGGTCGCTGAAGAATCGCTGCTGCTTGGGCGACAGTTTCTTCTCCTCCACTCCGAAGGCCAGCTTGTTCATCACATTTTGGACGCGCTCCCAGACTTCGGGCGGCACCTTGCGTTTGACGACGTTGGACTTGAAGGGAACGAGTTTCCCCTGCTCGTTGGTTCGCATCCGGGGTAAGAACCGCTGGTAAAGTTCCGCCTCATTCATCTGGAGCACGGGTGCAAGCGCGCGGGCCACGGTCGCCTGATGATTGCTCATCGCCGCGGGATCGGCGCAGACAGTCTTCACGAAAACGCTCGTGGCCAGGAGATTGCCCTTCGCGTCGAGGATGTCGCCGCGCCGCGGCTCGCGCACGAATTCGCGCTGGGTGTTTTGCTGTGCCTTGACCGCCAGTTCCGCGTGGCGGAGCACCTGCAAATCCACCAGCCGATAGCCAAGGCCTGCAAACGCGGCACCCAGCAGGAGTACCAGAACCAGAAGGCGACGATATTGCAAGCGCTTGGCCATCGGTGAAATTTACCGTCCGCCCGTGCCGATCGGTTCCTCATCCGACGGCGTCACGGGCGGCGGTAAAAGCTGTTGTTTCATTATTGGTTCATGTCACGTCCGGGACCGGCCCGGAAAATCGTAGCCGGCCGCCCGCGGCGATCGGTTCCTCACCCGACGGCGTCACGGGCGGCGGCAAAAAGTCACTTTGTTTGTTCATGGCGTAATCGGCACGGTCGCCCGCTGTGCGGCCAACTGCGGCGCGGATAAGGCCGAGGACTGTGTCGGCACGGCCGGCTCCGCCACGCGCCAGACCTGGGCTGGCCGCGGCGGGCCAAGGCCGAGCTTGAGCCGGCGCACCTGCTCATCGAGCTTGGCCGGCAATTGCAGCATGGCCAGTTGGTCTTTCATCTTTTTGTTCTGGACCTGCAACTCGGCGAGGCGCAGTTCGCGCTTCTTGCGCTGCTGGCCCAGTTCGTAAATCTGCGACTTCTGCCACACGTAGCCGATGCCCGACCCGCCGATGAACAGGCAGAGCAGCAATGCTTTCAACGCGGGGCCGAATCGAATGGCCGCCGCCTGGTTTTTTCGGTTTCTCGCCATCTAAGTTTTCTCCAGCACGCGCAACTGGGCGCTGCGGCTGCGCGGATTGTCCGCCAGTTCCACCGCGCCGGGTTTGATCGCCTTGCGCGTCAGCCAGGCCACTTCCGGCTTCCGCGGCACGCGCAGTTCCGGCACGTCCACTTGCCCGGCGAACGTGTAGTCCCGCGCCCGCTCGCGCCCGAATTCCTTCACGAGCCGGTCCTCCGCCGAGTGGAACGTGATCACGGCCAGACGGCCTCCCCGTTTAAGGAGAGCCACAGCCGCCACCAACCCGCGATTCAAAGAGCCGATTTCATCGTTCACGGCCATACGCAAGGCCTGAAAAATCTTCGTCGCCGGATGTGCCCGCCGACCTGCGCGCGGCGAAAGACACTCGATCAACTCCGCCAGTTGTCGCGTCGTCTTGAAGCCTTCCGGCTTCCGGCGCTCCCGCTCCCGCACCAGGCCACGCGCGATGCGCCGCGCGTCCTTTTCGCCGCCTAATTCCCAAAAGAGCCGCGCGAGTTCATCCGCGCCCGCTCCGTTCACCAGATCCGCAGCCGTGCCCGACTGGCGCGCATCCATCCGCATGTCCAGCGAACCGTCGTGCTGGAAACTGAACCCGCGCTCGGGCGTGTCCAGTTGCGGTGAACTTACGCCTAAATCGAGCAGCACACCGTCGCAACTGGCCGGCTCGATCCACTCGCCAAAGTCCGCAAAACTGCCGCGCCGGATTTCAAACCGGCCCGTAAATGCCGCCAACCGCGCCCGCGACGCCTCAACCGCGACGCCATCGCAATCGCACCCGGACAGCCATCCCGTCGGCGAGCTCGCCGCCAATATGGCCGCCGCGTGTCCACCCCCACCGACCGTTCCGTCGGCGTAGCGACCACCCGCCCTGGGCCTGAGCGCCGCCAGCACTTCCGCCACCATCACCGGCTTGTGAGCGTAGTGGGACACCGCGCATCGTTCGCTCGCCGGTTCAGGTGGTCGCCGCCCCAAACAGTCGGGAGCTCAATCGTTCCAATGCGCCGCCCGTTCTAGCGCTTGCTTCGGCGGCAACAATGGCCGTCAAATGGGAACCTGGCTTTGAATTCGTGGTGACGACTTCCAGATCGGCGTCACTCAGGTCATTGCGAACGACTTTCACACGATCCAATGACAACTCGCTTTGAACCGGTTTCAAATCCACCGGCGACCGCTTTGCCGATACAGCGTTTCTCTTGAGGAACGGCAGCGGCGGGAACATTTGCCCCAACTCACCAACCCATTGTGCCGCCCGAGCCGCGCGCCGGCCGATGGCCCAAGCGGTTTCCAAGCGCGACGATGGCTCGTCAAGCCTGCTATTCGGTAATGGCCGTTGTTTTCCGGTTTCGCAGTTTCGCGGATGTTCGGTTTCGTTGATCACGCGTTTCTTGGAGGCGGTCGTAACGCTGACAGGTTGCGTCAAAGCGGCCTTGGCTCCCGGCGCAAACGGATTTTTGGGAGAGATGAACTTTGGCAAAACGACCCGCTTGTTGACGCGAAAGCGATTGGCCGCATCGCCTGCCGTGACCAGGCTCTTGCCGGCTGTTAGTAGTCGTCCCAAGCTCATGTTTATTCCATCAGTTTGAAGGCCTCGTGCGCCATGAAGGCGTCGGCCGCTTTGACCTTTTCGTAACGGTCTGGATTCCAGATCTCGAACCGATCCAAAAGACCGACCAACACGGCTTCGCTTTCCACACCAGCCGCCCTCGCCATGTCCTCTGGCAGACAGATGCGTCCCGCCTTGTCGAGCGTCACCTGCACTGACTCGCTGCCAATGATGCGTTTCAGGATCGTCTTGTTCGGGTCGCCGTTCGGCATCGCGTCCAGGGAATTCATCAGTTCGGCCATTTCCTTGGGTGGCAGTACCCTGAGGCAAACCCCTTCCTGGTATTTGGGCCACACAATGAGTGTGAGCTCTGCGCCGTCTTTGGCAGGCCGCCATTTTGCCGGAATCTGGACGCGCCGCTTCTCGTCCACTCCATGGCGATAGAGCGAGTTATAGTAAATCTGCTCAGTTGTTTCGTGGTGCGGCATCTTCTTCACAAGGGATGCGAACAGCCCCTTTCCCCCCACAGCGCCCCATGTTTAACCACTCCGACCCACAACCTGTCAACAACAATTCTCCAAAGTTATTCCAAAGTTATTCACAACGGCTGCCCAGGCCAAAAAGCCGTGCGCCAGAGCGATTTCGGAAGCCATGCAGACGGCAGTGATGATGCGAGATCGGGGGATTCCGTCATAAGAGAGTTCCCAGTCGCCACCTCACCCCATACTTCCACCCGCAGTGTTCGATTCGCTGGGTTTTGAGAAGGACCTTTGCTACGCTGAGACGCGATGCGGACGGCAGATTTTGAATTCTTGCTTCCAGCCAATCTGATCGCTCAAGCGCCGGCGACAGAGCGCGACGGGTCTCGGCTCTTCATCGTCCGGCGTGAAAACGGTGGCTTTGATCACCGGCGCTTCCGAGAATTTCCAGAGTTTCTTCGCACCGACGACCTCCTCGTGCTAAACGACTCGCGAGTCCTCCCCGCCCGTCTGCGCGGAACAAACCCCAAGACAGGCGGAAAGTTCGAAATCCTCCTGCTTGAGGAGAACTCTTTGAACGACTGGTGGGTGATGCTCCGTCCGGGCCGGCGGGCGCGAATCGGGAATGAAATCATCCTGGGCCGTCCGGACGGAGATCACACTGAAGTCGTCGCAACGGTCACCGGGACCAACACCGAAGGGCATCGTCGCTTGAGCTTTGGTGGGACAGCGAATATCGCTCGCATTCTTGATGAACTGGGAGAAACCCCGTTGCCGCCATACATTGCGCGACCGGGATCAAAGGCTACGCGCGAGGATCGGGAGCGCTATCAAACCGTGTATGCCCAAACAGATGGCTCCGTCGCGGCGCCCACTGCCGGGCTGCACTTTACGCGGGCGCTCTTGGAACAGATTCGCGAACGCGGGGTGACCGTTTGCTGCGTGACGCTCCATGTCGGGTTGGGGACATTTGCGCCCGTGAAAACGGAGAATCTTGCCGCGCACAGAATGCATGAGGAGCGATTTGAAGTTTGCGCGCGAACGGCGTGCGCGGTGAATGAAGCAAAAGCCACCGGGCGCCGGGTCGTCGCGGTGGGCACGACCGTTGCCCGCCTGTTGGAGAGCGTCGCTGCGCAGAATGATGGCAGGATCGTGGCAGGGACAGGCCGCACGAGACTTTTCATCCACCCACCGCGAGCGTTCGGAGTGGTGGACGCATTGCTGACCAATTTTCACCTGCCCCGCTCCACTCTGCTGATGCTGGTCAGCGCGTTTGCGTCGCCAGGGCAGAAGCGGGGACGCGAAGTGATTCTCGCCGCCTATGCCGAAGCCATCGGTGCCGGATATCGTTTTTTCAGCTATGGTGATGCCATGCTGATCGTATGAGCGCAAAACCCGGGAGGTGTTTCTCAGCTTCGACGGGACGCCGTCCACGCACGCCGGGCCGCCGTGGCGCGCCCTTGCCTTTCGTGCTCGTCAACATGGCGATGACTGCGGATGGAAAAATCGCCACCGCCAAATCCGCCGCGAGCGGGCCAGGCCGTGTAATCTCGTCGTTCGGAAGCCCGCGTGATCACGAGCACCTCTTGGAATTGCGGGCCTCGGTTGACGCCGTGATGGCAGGCGCGCGCACGGTGGACATGAACCCTGTCAATCTGGGCCCCGGTCCGGCGCGGTTCCGGCGGGTGCGCCTCAAGCGCGGGCTGGCTGAATTCAATCTGCGCGTCATCGTAAGCGGTTCAGGGACGGTCAATCCTGGCGCTGAAATCTTCCGACGGCGTTTCTCGCCCATCGTCGTTCTGACGACCCTTCGCGCCTCTCTGGCTTCGCGCCGCCAGCTTCGCGCCCTGGCCGATGAAATCATGGCGTTCGGCAGGAGCAGCATCGATTTTCGCACCGCTCTCCAGTGGTTGCGCGCCCGTTGGCGCGTGAAGCGGTTGTTATGCGAGGGCGGTGGTGAATTGAATCAGGTTCTATTCCGCGCGGGCTTGGTGGACGAATTGCATTTGACGATTTGCCCAAAGGTTTTTGGTGGGCGAAGCGCGCCGACGATTGCGGATGGGTTTGAGAAGCCGACGCTGGCGGCGGCAACACCCTTCAAACTGAAATCCGCCCGCCGTGTCGGTGACGAGATGTTCCTCCTGCTGGTGCGCGCCGGCGGACGCAAGGTCTAACCGGCGGCAGGTGGAGATTCGACCAAACGCTTCTGACTGCCCATCGCAATTCGCCCCGCCCAGCGAGCCTGACTCCCCGCGCGCCGGCCACTCAACCGTGACCCGCACGGGCTTGGCTGCGTTGGTCGAGGCAGCGCCGGAGGATCGCCGTGCGTTCCTGAGTGTCCGCCGCCGCGACCTCGCGCCGCAACCCGGCTATTTCGGCCTGCACCCGGCGGTCAATGCGCAGCGAGGCATTGTAAACGTCCTGCGGTTTGGCGTTCAGTTCGCCGCAGATTCTTTCGACGCTCCAGCCCCGGACGTGGTGCAGTTCGTAGATTTGGAACTGCCGCGGGCTGGTGCGATCCTTGATTCGCTGCATCACAGACTCGTAAACGGCCCGGGCCAGTTGACCTTTTTCCTTGCCGGCCAGTTCACCCTCGGGGGAGGCATGCTGGTCGGGAACGCGTTGAATGAACTCCGTCTGTCCCAGGTCCTCCGTCTGCGGCGTCGGCGAGACCGGCATGCGCTTCTCGCGTTGATCCTCGATGCGCCAATTCGCCGTTTGCGTGAGGAAACCGGCGAGCTTGCCTCGGTTTGGGTCGTAGATGAAATCGTCAATCTTTCGCAGCAGGGTCAGGAACGTGTCCTGCACAACTTCCTCGGCTTCGGATTCGCTTAGACCCTTTGCGAGCGAGCGCCGGTAGATCAGATCGCGGTGTTGGTCGTAAAAAAGCCGCCAACTCTCCTCGTCGCGGGCTTTCAGCCGGCGAATGAAAGTCGTGGGCGAGATTTCGGATGAGTCTGGATTGTCGCTCATGCTCAGGCTGGGTAGGCGTCGTCCACGCCGGCAACTCCCACGCGGTTTTGACCATAAAACCCCCGCCTAGGCGTGTCGAGGCGGATTCCTCAAAACTGTTTGAACCTCAAAAATGCGTGTGGAGTGTTCAGGATGCATAAAAGAGCCCGTCAACATTGAATGCGTGTGCAAGCTTCACTGACAAATTCAGATTTTTTGGCG
>Ga0247727_10015998_pt1 | contig 12193 bp, 13 predicted proteins | sample WisWelCaveWW1625_FD_202498 | JGI IMG/M metagenome (GOLD analysis project Ga0247727, IMG submission 202498) | Biofilm microbial communities from Wishing Well Cave, Virginia, United States - WW16-25 | ecosystem: Environmental > Aquatic > Deep subsurface > Groundwater > Cave microbial mat | place...
GGGACCGAATCCAAACGTTGACGAAACCGGAGGTGAAGCAGTTGCGCGCCAACGCGGAGCGGCTCGACGAGCCCGGGGTGGTGGCGTTGTGTGACGAAGTTCTCAGCAGCAAGGCCAAGCCTGCCGGAGCCGCGGCGGCCCGCAAAACCAAGACAGCAAAACCCGCGAAGGAAAGCAAAGGTGACTGAGGAAGTGCGCGACGTGGTGCGTGAACATCCCGGCCGTCAGGCGCGCAAGCGCTTCATGATCGGCAAATACGAGATCATCGCTCAGCCGATCGCCGGGTCGGCGCATATGTTGCGCTACACGGTTTTCGTCAGCGGCCGCCGCATCGGTGCCACCGCGAGCATGCCGACGGAATCGGACTGCAAATACCTCGAACGGCCGCCAGTGGTGCCGCCGCTCAAGCCCTTCCAGGTGTTCTACCGTCCCGGGCGACCGAAAAAGGGCGCCACGCCCCCGCAGCCTGCGACCGATGTGCATCACGGCGTGCCGCGGGAGGACATTCCGGCGGGTATCTCGATTCCGGTCTCCAGCCGCTCCGAAGACGGCTGACAACTCAAGAGCCCGGGCAACCGGGCTTTTTTCTGACTCATGGACAGACGCAAGACCTGGCGCAATCAGGAAGAGCAGTTGGTGGCGCGCTGGAACGCCGCCACCGAGCGCTTCCGCGCCGCGCACGCCGGCCAGCTTGCCGCAGAGGTCGCCGCCGCGAGCGCCGAGCTGGAAACGCTGCGGCGCCAGATCGCGCGCTACAAGAGCGAGTTCAATACCGGCAAGCGCTACTAGGAACAGGCGAACAGAGATTCCCCCGGTTACCCCCTGCCTTGATTTTCCGGATCCACCCTTCCCCGTAGTTGCTTGATCCGGCCGCGCCGGAGCTTGCTTTCCAGGCGCCGTTTCTTCGAGGCGTGCGTCGGTTTCGTCGGCTTGCGCGTTTTCGGCACCTGGGCAGCGCTTTCCACCAGCCCGCGAAGGCGGCGCAAGGCCTCTTCCCGGTTCATCTCCCGGCTGCGGTGCTGCTGCGCCTTGATCACCAGCACGCCGTCGCGCGTCAGGCGATGGTCCTTGAGCGCGAGCAGCCGCGCCTTCAGCCAGCCGGGCAGCGACGAGGCGGCCACGCTGAAGCGTAGATGCACCGCGCTCGAGACCTTGTTGACGTTCTGCCCGCCCGCTCCCGCGGAGCGCACGGCGCTCAGCTCGACTTCTGTTTCCGGGATAATGAATTTCATGGTGCCTAGGCCAAGGCTACACTGACGCCATGCCGCGCGTCATCCGCGACACCCTGATCTCAGTGCGCGAGCTCGCCGTGACGGTCGGACCGTTCGTGCTGCTCGCGGTGGCCCTGCTCGCCGGCGCGTACTACCTGCTCAAGCCGACCCCGCCCAAGCGCGTGGTGCTCGCCACCGGCTCCGAGCAGGGCGCCTACGCCGCTTTCGGCAAGCGCTACCAGGAGGAACTCAAGCGCTACGGCATCCAGGTGGTGCTCAAGCCCTCGGCCGGCTCGCGCGAGAACCTGCGCCTACTGCGTGACCCGACGCACGACGTGCAGCTCGCGTTCGTGCAGGGCGGCTCGAGCGCGGCGCAACCGACGCCGGAGGAAGAAGGGGACGACAAGCTGCCGCTGATGTCGCTCGGCAGCATGTTCTACGAACCGCTGTGGCTGTTCTACCGCGCGGAAAGCGCGAAGAAGCTCAACCGCGAAGGCGTGATCACGGACTTCTCGCAGTTGCGCGGCCTGCGCGTCAACGTCGGTGCCCGCGGCAGCGGCGTCCCGGGCGTGATGAACCGGCTGCTGCTCGCCAACCTCATGGAGCGCGAGGACATCCAGCGCAGCAACCTCGACCTCACGCCGGGCGTGATGGCGCTGCTGGAGGGCAAGCTGGACGCCGTGGCCCTGGTCTCGGCGCCGGAGTCGCCCCTGGTGCAGATGCTGCTGCAGACGCCGGGCATCCGGATGGTCGAATTCGCGCAGGCCGAGGCCTACGCGCGGCGCTACCGGTTCCTCTCCGCGGTGACGCTGCCGCGCGGCGTGGTTGACCTGTCGCGCAACGTGCCGCCGCAGGACGTGGTGATGGTGGCGGCGACCTGTTCGCTGGTAGCGCGCGAGGACCTGCACCCGGCGCTGGTCCAGCTGCTGGTGCAGGCGGCCGGCCGGATTCATGGCGGCGGCGGCTGGACTTCGCGCCCCGGGCAGTTCCCCACGGCGCTCAATACCGAGTTCCCGCTGGCGCGCGACGCCGAGCGCTACTACCGCACCGGGCCGCCGGCACTGCAGCGTTACCTGCCTTTCTGGCTCGCCAACCTGGTGGACCGCATGTGGGTCGCGCTGATCTCGATCATCGCGATCCTGATCCCGCTCGCGCGCGTGGTGCCGCCGCTCTACCAGTTGCGCATCCGCTCGCGCATCTACCGCTGGTACCGCGACCTGCGCCAGATCGAGGACGCCATGGCGCAGAAGAACGTTCCGGAGGCCGAGCTTGCGCAGCGCCTGGACCGGCTGGATGCCAAGGCCGTGAACATCGCGGTGCCGCTCGCCTATACCGACGAACTCTACGCGCTGCGCAGCGCCATCGGGCTGGTGCGCAAGCGCTTGCGGGTTACAGTCACAGGACCATCCATATGACGACTCGAAAAATCCAGCAAATTATTCCGGCCCTGCCTGCCTCGGACGGCGCGGGCGTGAAACTGTTGCGCAGCCTCGGCAGCGCCGACCACCTGCGCGTGGATCCGTTCCTGATGCTGGATGCGTTTTCCTCCGAGAACCCGGACGACTACGTGGCCGGTTTCCCCGCGCACCCGCACCGCGGCTTCGAGACGGTGACCTACCTGCTCGACGGCCACATGCTGCACGAAGACCATCTCGGCAACCGCGGCGATCTGAAGAGCGGCGCGGTGCAGTGGATGACCGCGGGCCGCGGCATCATCCATTCGGAGATGCCGCAGCAGGAAAACGGCCGCATGCGCGGCTTCCAGCTCTGGCTCAACCTGCCGGCGAAGGAGAAAATGAAGCCGGCCGGTTACCGCGACATCCAGCCTGACGAAATCCCGGTGGTCGAACTGCCGGGCGGCGGCCGAGCCAAGATCATTGCCGGAAGGCTCAATGAGATGACTGGTGCGGTCCAGGGTGGCAGTACAGATCCGATTTACTGGGATATTGAATTGAAACCCCAGGAAAAATTCGAAACCAGAGTCCCGGCGGGGCACAACGTCTACATCTATCCATTCGAAGGCAGCGTCGAAATCGGCGACCGCGTGCTGAAGACGCACCAGGGCGGCGTGCTCGGCTCGGGCGACTCGGTCGAGGTCCGCGCGGGTGCCGACGGCACGCGCTTCCTGCTGCTCGCAGCGCGGCCGCTGAAGGAGCCGGTCGTGCAGTACGGACCCTTCGTCATGAATACGCGCGAGGAGATCGAGCAGGCGATCCGCGACTACCAGAATAAGGAGCTCACTGAAGCTTAGTTTTTATTTCTAAAAATTTTTATGCTGGTTCTAAAAAGTCATGCCAAGGATCTCGGCGGCGGCCTCACCGTCAGCCGCGTGCTGCCCGGCTTTCCGCAGCAGATGGTCGGGCCGTTTATTTTCTTCGACCAGATGGGGCCGGTGGGCGTGGCGCCGGGGCAGAACGTGGACGTACGCCCGCATCCGCATGTCGGCCTGGCCACGGTCACTTGGCTGTTCGAGGGCGAGATGGTCCATCGCGACAGCCTCGGCGTGGTGCAGCCGATCGCGCCCGGCGACGTCAATTGGATGACCTCGGGGCGCGGCATCGTGCACTCCGAGCGCGGCGATCCGCTGATACGCAAAAGCGCTCGCACGATGCACGGCATCCAGTCCTGGGTCGCGCTGCCCGAGACGCACGAGGATGCCGACCCCGCTTTCAGCCACCACCCGGCCGCGTCGCTGCCGCGCATCCGGCTGCCCGGGGCGGATCTGCGGCTGATTGCCGGCGACGCCTACGGCGAGCGCTCGCCCGCGCCGACCTACTCCCGCATGTTCTACGTCGCCGCGGAACTGGAGCCGGGCGCGCTGTTAACGCTGCCGGCAGAACACGAGGAGCGCGGCGTCTATCTGGTGCAAGGCAGCATCTCAGTCGACGGCGCGCAGCTGACGGAGCACAGCCTCGCCGTGCCGCCCGCTGGGGAAAAAATCGGCATCCGGTCAAGCTCCCATTCGCGCGTGATGCTGCTGGGCGGGGAAAAAATGGACAGCCCACGCTACATCTGGTGGAACTTCGTCGCCAGCTCCAGACAACGCATCGAGAATGCGAAACAGCGCTGGCGCGAGCAGCGCTTTTCGCCCGTACCAGGAGAGCAGGACTTCATTCCGCTGCCGGAGCACTAAGGCCCTCAGGGGCAGATTAGAATTGCCGCATGCCCCGCATCACCGCCTCACCCGCCCTCTCGAGCATCCGCATCCTGGATCTCACGCGTGTGCGCGCCGGCCCAACCTGCGTGCGCCAGTTTGCGGATTTCGGCGCCGACGTGATCAAAGTCGAAAGCGGCGCGGCCGAGGACATGGGCGGGCCGCGCGAAGGACCGGATTTCCAGAATTTGCACCGCAACAAGCGCTCGATCACGCTCGATCTCAAATCGCCGCAGGGCAAGGACATCTTCATGCGCCTGGTGAAAACGGCCGATGTGGTGGTCGAGAACTACCGTCCTGACGTGAAGGATCGCCTCGGCATCGGCTACCCGTCGCTGAAGAAAATCAACAAACGCATCATCCTCGCCAGCATCTCCGGCTTTGGCCAGGATGGCCCCTACCGCGAACGCCCGGGATTCGACCAGATCGCGCAGGGCCTCTCGGGCATCATGTCGGTGACCGGGCACCCGGGCGGCGGACCAATGCGCGTCGGCTGCGCGGTGGCCGATGTCGGCGCGGGATTGCTTGCCGCGATCGGCATCCTGATCGCGCTGCTCGAGCGCGAGTCTTCCGGCGAAGGTCAGTGGGTGCAGTCGAACCTGCTGCAGGCGGCGATCCAGCTGCTCGACTTCCAGGCCGCGCGCTACACCATGTCGGGCGAAGTGCCGCAGCAGGTCGGCAATGACCATCCGACCAGCATGCCGACCTCGGCCTATACCACCGCCGACGGGCACATGAACGTCGCGGCCACCGGGACCAGGATGTGGCAGCGCGTCTGTGAATCGATCGGACGGCCCGAGTTGTTCGAGCATCCGGACTTCAAGACCGCGGAAACGCGCGCGCAGAACCGCGAGGCGCTGAACGTGGCGCTGAACCAGGGCTTCGCGGCGAAGACCAGCGCCGAGTGGGTCGAGATCCTCAACCAGGCAGGCGTGCCCTGCGGCCCGATTTACCGCATGGACCAGGTGTTCGCCGATCCGCAGGTGCAGCACCTGCAAGCGGCAGCCGACGTCGAGCACCGCAAGCTCGGCCGGCTGCGCCTGATCAACCAGCCGGTGAAGCTGTCGCGCACGCCTGCGAAGCTGGTCGCGGCGACGCCGGAAAGAGGCGAACACACCGAAGAGGTTCTTCTCGATCTGGGTTTTAGCGGCCTGGAAATCAAAAAATTGAAAAGCGAAGGAATCGTTTGATGGCTGAACTCAAGACCAGCATCGCCGGTGGGATCGCCACCGTCCTGTTTGCCAACCGGCCGAAGATGAACGCGATGACCTACGACATGTGGCGGGCAGTGCCGAAGCTGTTCGCGGAACTTGACGCCGATCCCGCGGTGCGCCTGATCGTCTGCGCCGGCGACGGCGAAAAGGCCTTCATTTCCGGCGCCGACATCTCGCAGTTCGAGAAGCTGCGCGGCACCGCCAAGGCGCAGACCGTCTACAACCGGGCGCTCGAGAAAGCCTACGTCGCGCCAGTGAATTGCGCGAAACCGGTGATCGCGCGCATCCGCGGCATCTGCATCGGCGGCGGCCTGGGTTTCGCCGCGGCCTGCGACCTGCGCATCTGCTCCGACGATTCGGTGTTCCGCATGCCGGCGGCGCGCCTGGGCCTGGGCTACAGCCCCGCGGGCCTGCGGCGCTTCATGCATGTGCTCGGCGCGGCCAATACCATCGACGTCTTCATGTCGGCGCGCAAGTTCGACGCCGGGGAAGCGCTGCGCATGGGCTTTGTCAGCCAGGTCGTGCCGGTGGCGGCGCTGGAGAAAACGGTGGCGGACTACTGTAAGCAGGTGGCGGAGAACGCGCCGCTCACCGTGGCGGCCGCCAAGTACACGGTCCAGCAGTGGCAGAAGGACGAGCAAGACCGCGACCTCGCCCGTGCGATGCAGATGGTCGAGGCCTGCTTCGCGAGCGAAGACCACAAGGAAGGCCGCAAGGCCTTCATGGAGAAACGCACGCCCGAGTTCAAGGGGAGGTAGGACGTGAGGACCATTGCCTTTATTGCCTTCTGTGTTTTTTCGGGTTTCAGTTTTTCTCAGAACTACCCAACCAAAGAGATCCGCGCCGAAGCGCCGCGCATCGAGCAGGCCCTCAAGGGTTGCGGCGCCAAGGTGGAGTAGTAACGGCGCTTACATCCTGTTTCAATTCGTTGCGATGAACATGCCCTGAAGCGTGTCCAATCGTCATAAGCAAAAAGGAGATGCTCATGACGATGATTCGACGGCTCTTCACCGTGCTGCTCGCGCTGCTGATTGCCGCACCCGTCATTGCGCAGGCGCAGCGCGCCTATTCCCAGGCCGAGCTCGATCAGATGCTCGCGCCGGTCGCGCTCTACCCCGATCAGCTGCTGTCCCAGGTGCTGATGGCCGCCACCTACCCGATCGAGGTGGCCGAGGCGGCGCGCTGGTCGCGCGCCAACCCGGGTTTGCACGGCGAAGATGCCGTGCGCGCCGCGCAGGACGAGGACTGGGATCCGAGCGTGAAATCGCTGCTCGCCTTTCCGCAGATTCTCGCGCGCATGGACGAAAACCCGGACTGGACGCGCAGGCTCGGCGACGCCTTCCTCATGCAGGAACCGCACGTCATGGACACCGTGCAGCAGCTGCGCATGAAAGCACAGGCCGCCGGCAGCCTTCAATCGGGCGAGCAGATCCAAGTGCAGCAGCAAGGCCGGACGATCGTGGTTCAACCGGCGTCGCCTCAATTCCTGTACGTCCCCTACTACGACCCGTTGGTGGTGTACGGACCGTGGTGGTGGCCGGGCTACCAGCCGGTGGTATGGGCGCCGTGGCCGGGCTACGTGCGCCCCTACCGGCCGGGCGTTTCGGCAGGCTTCTGGTGGGGCCGGCCGGTCGGACTGTCGCTGAATTTCTTCTTCGGTGATTTCGACTGGCTCCGGCGCCACGTGCGCGTGGTGCACGCCAACAATCATTACTACCGGCCGCCGGTGGTTGTGAACCGCGTCGTGGCGGTGGAGCGCGGGCGCTGGCAGCACGACCCGCATCACCGCCGTGGCTGGGCGCAGCCGGCCACGCCGGTGCAAGTGCTAATCCAGCCTCTACCTCGACCCCGACCTCAAACCCGGCCAGCCGCGCAACCGCGTGTTGAGCGGAGTGCGGAGAGGCAAGCTGCACCGGCAGCCGCGCCGATGCAGGCCCAGCCGGCGGCGCGGGTGCAAGTGCAGGCTGTGCCTCAAGTGCAACCTCAGGCGCAGCCGCAGGCTCGAACGCTTCCGGTTGTGGAACGGCGCGAGCAACGGCTCGAGGACCGGGAACCTGCACGAATCGAGCGACGTGAAACACGTCAGGCACCGCCACAAATTCGCCAGGAGCTACCCGTCCCGGCAGCACGGGTACAGGCGACGCCCCAAGTGCATGTGCAGCCGCAAGTCCGGATGCCCGCCGCAAGCGCGCCGCAGCAACCGCGCGCCGAGCGCCAAGAGCAGCGCCAGGAACTCCGCGAGCAGCGCCAGGAGCGGCGCGAAGAGCGCGGCCAGAAGGCCGGCCAACGCTCCTGAATGCGCTACCATGCGCCCTCTTTCGAGGGTCATGGAGCTCATGCATGGGCAAAGTCGCAGTCATCACCGGCGCCGGCAGCGGCATCGGCAAGGCCGCCGCGCTGGCGTTCCTCAGGGGCGGCTGGCAGGTCGCGCTCGCCGGGCGGCGCAAGGACGCGCTGGCGCAGACGGCGCAGGAATCCGGCGCCGGCGAGCACGCGCTGTGCGTGCCGACCGACGTCTCGAAGCAGGATTCGGTCAAGGCGCTGTTCGCTGCGGCGAGGGGCCAGTGGGGCCGCGTCGACGTGGTGTTCAACAACGCGGGTGTCAACGCACCGAGCACCTCGCTCGAGGAACTAAGCCTGGAGAAGTGGCAGAACGTGGTGGACATCAACCTCACCGGCATGTTCCTGTGCATGCAGGAAGCCTTCAAGGTGATGAAGGACCAGAATCCGCGCGGCGGACGCATCATCAATAATGGCTCGATCTCGGCGCATGCGCCGCGGCCGGGCTCGGCGGCCTACACCGCCACCAAGCACGCGGTAACGGGCCTGACGAAAAGCGGCGCGCTCGACGGCCGCAAGTACGACATCGCGGTCGGTCAGGTGGACATCGGCAACGCGCGCACCGAGATGGCCGAGCGCATGGCCGGGGGCGTGCCGCAGGCCGACGGCTCGATCAAGGTCGAGCCGCTGATGGACGTAAACCACGTCGGCCAGGCGGTGCTGCACATGGCCAGCTTCCCTATCGAAACAAACGTGCTGTTCCTCACGATCAAGGCCACGAGAATGCCGTTCGAGGGAAGAGGTTGAAGAAAGCCAAGGCCTACCGCGACCCGACGTTCATCAACAGCAAGGATGCGCGCACGCTGCGCATCCTGGCCGAATACCTCGAGCCGAAGGCGCGCTTCGAGGCGCAGGGCGTGGAGGACACCATCGTGTTTTTCGGTTCGGCGCGGCTCAAGCCGGAATCGAAATATTGCGAAGCGGCGCACAGCCTCGCTTTCCGCCTGACGCAGTGGTCCAAGGCGCTAGTCTCGAAGGAGCGGCGCTTCGTGGTCTGCACCGGCGGCGGCCCGGGCATCATGGCAGCGGCCAACCGCGGCGCCTCGGAAGCCCACGGCCTGAATGCAGGCCTGTCGATCTCATTGCCGCGCGAGGAAGACATCAACCCGCACGTGACGCGCGAGCTGGCGTTCCATTTCCACTACTTCTTCATGCGCAAGTTCTGGTTCGCCTACCTGGCGAAGGCGATCATCGTGTTTCCGGGCGGCTTCGGCACGCTCGATGAGCTGTTCGAAGCACTAACGCTGGTGCAGACGAAGAAAATGAAGAAGCCGATGCCGATCGTGCTGTTCGGCACCGAATACTGGCGCGAGGTGATCGACTTCGACGCCCTGGTGCGGCACGGCACGATCAGCGCGGGCGACGTAGAACTGGCATACCGCACCGACTCGGTGGACGAGGCCTACGACTGGGTCACCGCGCAGCTCACCGAGCACGCGCTCGGCAAACCAGGGGCGATGTTGTAATCAACCCCTGAGTTTCAGCGCCTTCCCTTTGCTTGGCGACAACTAGGTTTTCAGCGCTTTGAAGCGGATGCGGTGCGGCCGCGCGGCCTCGTCGCCGAGGCGTTTGCGCTTGTCGGTCTCGTATTCCTGATAGTTGCCGGGGAAGAACACCGCCTGCGACTCGCCTTCGAAGGCGAGGATGTGGGTGGCGATGCGGTCGAGGAACCAGCGGTCGTGCGAGATCACCAGCACGCTGCCGGCGAATTCCAGCAGCGCCTCTTCCAGGGCGCGCAGCGTCTCGACGTCGAGGTCGTTGGAAGGTTCGTCCAGCAGCAGCACGTTGGCGCCCGCCACCAGTTGCTTCGCCAAGTGCAGCCGCCCGCGCTCGCCGCCGGAAAGCTGGCCGACCGGCTTCTGCTGGTCGGCGCCGCGGAAATTGAAGCGCGCGAGGTAGACGCGCGACGGCATCTGGAACTTGCCGACCGCGATCACGTCCTGGCCGCCGCAGACGTCCTCGAACACCGTCTTGTCGCCCTGCAGCACGTCGCGCGACTGGTCGACATGCGCGATTTTCACCGTCTTGCCGATGGCGATCTTCCCGGAAGCCGCTTTTTCTTTCTTTAAGATCAGCTTGAAAAGCGTGGACTTGCCCGCCCCGTTGGGTCCGATGATGCCGACGATCGCGCCCGGCGGCACCTTGAACGACAGCTTGTCGATCAGCAGCCGGTCGCCGAAGCCCTTCGATACGCCGGTGAATTCGATCACCTCGTTGCCGAGGCGCTCGGCGACCGGGATGAAGATCTCCTGGGTCTCGTTGCGCGCCTGGTGCTCGTACTCGGACAGCTCCTCGAAGCGCGCCAGGCGCGCCTTCGACTTTGCCTGCCGGCCCTTGGGATTCTGCCGCACCCACTCGAGTTCCGCTTTCATCGAGCGGATGCGCGCCTCTTCCTGCCTGGACTCGACTGCGAGGCGCTTCTCCTTCTGCTCCAGCCACGAGGAATAGTTGCCCTCCCAGGGAATGCCCATGCCGCGGTCCAGTTCCAGGATCCAGCCGGCGGCGTTGTCGAGGAAGTAGCGGTCGTGCGTCACTGCCACAACGGTGCCGGGAAAGCGCTGCAGGAATTGCTCCAGCCATTCCACGCTCTCGGCATCGAGGTGGTTGGTCGGCTCATCGAGCAGCAGCAGGTCCGGCTTTGAGAGCAAGAGCCGGCAAAGCGCAACTCTTCTTTTTTCTCCTCCAGACAAAATACTTACTTTCGCCTCCCAGGGCGGCAAGCGAAGCGCATCGCCCGCGATTTCGACCTGCTGGGCCGAATCGGAGGAATTCACGAGCGCTTCCAGCGTCGCCTGCTCGGCGGCAAGCTTGTCGAAGTCAGCGCCTTCATTCGCATAGGCGGCGTAGATTTCCTCCAGCCGCTGCTTTGCCGAGGCGACATCGCCCAGGCCCTGCTCGACGGTTTCGCGCACCGTCTTCGCCGCATCGAGCTGCGGCTCCTGCGGCAGGAAACCGACCTGGATGCCCGGCATCCTGATCACTTCGCCTTCGTAGCCGTCGTCCTCGGCTGCCATGATCTTCAGCAGCGTGGACTTGCCCGAGCCGTTCACCCCGAGCACGCCGATCTTGGCGCCGGGGAAAAAGTTCAGCGAAATGTTCTTCAGGATCGCGCGCTGGGGCGGCACCGTCTTGCTCACCCGGCGCATGGTGTAAACGTATTTGGCCATTGCCCTGTTCTAGCTTGCGGGTTCCAGTTTCGCGAGGATGCCGTTCGGCTCGTCGGTGAGCAGGTACAGGCCGCCGTCGGGTCCGGTGCGCACGTCGCGGATGCGGCCGAGCACGCCCTGCAGCAGGCGTTCCTCGCGCAGGACTTTCTCGCCTGCCAGTGTCAATCGCACCAGCATCCGGTCCTTGAGCGCGCCGACGAAGAGATCCCCTTGCCAGCGAGGAAACCGCTCGCCGGTGTAGAACGCCATGCCGGAGGGCGCGATCGACGGCACCCAGCGGTGCAGCGGTTGCGCCATGCCTTGCTTGTGCGTGCCCTCGCCGATCTTCGTGCCGATGCCGTAGTTGACGCCGTAGGTGATCACCGGCCAGCCGTAGTTCACGCCGCGCCGAATCACGTTCACCTCATCGCCGCCCTGAGGCCCGTGCTCGTGCGTCCAGAGCATTCCGGTGACCGGGTGCAGCGCCGCGCCCTGCATATTGCGGTTGCCGATCGTGAACTTTTCCGGCTTCCAGCCGGACATCCTGGCGAACGGATTGTCCTTCGGTACCCTGCCGTCGTCGTGCAGGCGGATCACGGAGCCGGCGTGGTCGTCTGGTTTCTGCGCTCGCTCCTGCTCGCCGCGGTCGCCGAGGGTAACGTAGAGGAAGCCGGCGCGGTCGAAGACGAGGCGCGAGCCGAAATGCCTGCCGGTGCCGCCTTTGGGGCTTTGCCGGAAGATCACCTCGGCGCCCTCGATGCGGTTGCCCGCCAGCCTGCCGCGGGCCACTTCTGTTCCGATCCCGTCCGCGCCGCTGGCGGCGAATGACCAGTACACCATCCGGTTCTGCGCGAAGCGCGGATGCAGCACCACGTCCATCAGCCCTCCCTGCCCGTGCGGCGTGACCGACGGCAGGCCGGCGACCGCGTCGGGGTCGAGCTTGCCGTCCTTCGCGATGCGCAGGCGGCCAGCGCGCTCGGTGATGAGCATCCGGCCGTCGGGCAGAAAAGCAAGCGACCAGGGATGACTGAGGCCGCCAAGGACTCGCGTCACCGTGACATCGTGTTCTTCGGTGCGGTAGGTCTGGGCCTGCGGCGCGTCCGCGGCGATCGCGAACAGGCCGAGCAG
>Ga0247727_10015999_pt1 | contig 12193 bp, 10 predicted proteins | sample WisWelCaveWW1625_FD_202498 | JGI IMG/M metagenome (GOLD analysis project Ga0247727, IMG submission 202498) | Biofilm microbial communities from Wishing Well Cave, Virginia, United States - WW16-25 | ecosystem: Environmental > Aquatic > Deep subsurface > Groundwater > Cave microbial mat | place...
CCTGCGCGTCTACGCGATGCTCGACGGGCAGCAGCCGATGGAGTCGCTCCGCGCGCAGATGGCGGCGTGGCGGGCGACGCCGCGGGTGGGGCTCTTGACGGTGCGCGCCGTGAAGATGTTCGCCGACGGCGCGCTCGGCAGCCGCGGGGCGCTCCTCTTCGAGCCGTACGCCGACGATGCGGGGAACAGCGGCCTGCGGGTCACCGCCGAGGCCGAGCTGAAGGAGCGCATCGCCGAGGTGGCGCGCGCGGGTTTCCAACCGGCGGTGCACGCCATCGGCGATCGCGCCTGCTCCGAGGTCCTGCACGCCTATGGATCGGCCGACCTCAAGCGGCTGCGCCCTCGCGTCGAGCATCTTCAAGTCCTGCAGCCGCGGGAGCTGCCGCTGCTCGCTTCCTCGGGCGCGATCGCTTCCATGCAGCCCACGCACGCCACCTCGGACGGCGCGTGGGCCGGGAAGCGCCTCGGCGCCGGCACCGGGCGCGCCAGCGGCGCGTACGCGTGGCGCGCGGTGCTGGGCGCGGGGGCGCCCTTGGCCTGCGGCTCCGACTTCCCCGTCGAGGAGCCCGATCCCCGCCTGGGGCTGCACGCGGCCGAGGCGCGGCTCGTCGACGGCCAGCCGTGGATGCCCGAGCAGCGGCTGACGCGCGCCGAGGCGCTGGCTTGCTTCACGCGCGGCGTTGCGTTCGCCGAGCACGCCGAGGAGCGGCGCGGGGCCATCCGCTCGGGCATGGAGGCCGATCTCACCGGCTACGCCGCCGACGTCATGGCCGTGCCCGCCGAGGAGCTTCCGCGGCTGCGCATCGCGGCCACGATCGTGGCGGGGAAGCTGCACGAGTGGCCGGCGCGTTGATAGGTTCTACCGTGTGGAGGCGACCGCAGCCTCCACGGTCCAGCCGGAGCAGCGGCCGCGACCTCGGCTAGTGTCAATGGCGCCGTCGAGACCCTACCTTGCTGCGCGCGCGAACGGGTTCATCACCTTCGCGCCTGTCCGCCGGAAATCCCGCTCGTTGCGAGTGACCACCGTCAGGTCGTGAACGAGCGCGGTCGCAGCAATGAGCCCATCGACGACGGGCAACGGGTCACTCGCGTTCAGCCGCCCCCACCGCTCAGCGACGCGTTGGTCGATGGGGAGGACCCGGTCTCCATAGACGTCGACAAGCGACTCGAGCCACCGCTCGAGGCTCCGCGCTGCGGCCGCGTCACTGTGTCTCTTGCGCTCGGCTCCCTGTCGCACTTCGCCGAGCACCAGCACCGACAGGAACAGCGCGTCCTCATCAGCCTGATCGAACCAGGTTCGAACGCCTGGATCCGCGCGCTCGCGCCTGCGGATCTCGGACACTACATTGGTGTCGAGCAGGAAGCTCAAAGGCGGACCCGCCTGGGCCGGCTGCGCGACCTGCGCAGGTCCTCTTCGTCCAGGTGGGGCATGGAAGTCAGGAAAGCTTTGAAGCTCCTGCGCCGGGGCACGAGGAGCGCGGCCTTGAGTAATTCCCTGTGCTCGGCTTCAGCCGAGCGGCCCTGCCGGGCAGCCCTGAGCTTGAGAGCCTTGACGACCTCTTCGTCGATGTTGCGCACCACCAGCTGAGCCATGATAGCAATGATAGCACTGCGTGCCTGATCGTACAACTGGGATTGGCGCCGTCGTAGCCGACGTGGATGTTTCGCGCTCTTCGCCCGATCGTGTGAAATCGTAATGAATCACTCGAATACCAGCCTTCCGCAGCAGTGAAAGATGGCGAGGATGAGGTTGGCCTTGTTGCGGTAGCCGTGGGCACGGTGGCTCAGGCCCCGGATGCATGCCGACGAAGCGGCGCAAGGGGTCGAGGCGACTTCGGCCCAGCTTGCGACACCACTCGGCGATGAAGCGAGCGGCGCCCCAGCGGCTGCGATAGCTCCAGAGGCGACCGAAGTCCTCCTTGAGCAGGTACGCTTTCGCCAGCGTGCGATTGAGGCGGAGCAGCTCGTCGAGCGGCCCGCGCCGGCGCCAGTGGAGGCGGCTGGGCGCGTGAGCAGCAGCCACCTCTTGCCGCGCACCACCTCGCGAATGCGGCCCCCGTGGCGCCAGAATTCGTGCTTGCGCACCTCGTTGACCGCCTCGGTCAGGTGCCGCTCGATGTGAAAGCGGTCGAAGACCAGGTCCCGACGGTTTTCGTCTCAAGGCGCCCGAGTCGCTCCGACCCGAGGAGGCCGTGCGCATCGCCGAGGTGGCAGAGATCAACCGGCGCGTGTATCGCGGCTACCTGCTCAAAAGCTGCGGCCCTTCGTCAAGCTCGCCCGCACGTTGCGTAAGTACCGGGACGGTATCCTCGCGGCGGTTCGACTTCGCTTTTCCAACGGGCGACTCGATGGTTTGAACAACAAGATCGGCGTGCTCAAGCATCGCGCTTATGGCTTTCACTCCGCCGCCGCGCTCATCGCAACTATCTTCCTCTGCCGCACCAACCTGCCACTCACGCTACCCATATGAGCATTAGGAGAAGCTGATAGGTTGGAGGGGCCGGGCCTCGCCCGGCGCATGACGAGACTCATGGAGACGCCCCCGCAAGCACCCGCCCGCCCGCTCCCGCCGCGGCAGGACTGCCCCGATGTCCAGGACTGCTTCGCCGACGCCGCGGAGATCGGGCACATCTGCACCTTCGGGCCCATCTGCGGCACCTGCGTCGCCTACCGCGTGCGCGAGATGGAGCGCGGGCTCCTCGCCGGCACCTGCCGCATCCGCGCCGAGCGCGGCGTCTTCCCCTGCACCGCGCCCATCTGCGACGCTTACGTGGCGCGGGGCGGAGCGCCCGACGCGAAGGGGCGGCCCACCGATCAGCCCGCGCTCGTGCGGATCGCTCGCGCCGCGAAGCGCGCGGCCCCGCGCCCTTCGGCGCCCGAGCCGCGCCCCAGGATTCCCGACGGCCCCTGTGGAGAGCTGGAGATGACCCGCGAAGAGCTGAAGGAACTGATCCGCGAAGCCATGGACGAGGAGCGGGGCGGCGGCCTGACGCCGATGGCGCCCAAGTGGGAGGGCGGCACGGCCGTCTTCAAGCCCGGCGATCCGGCGCTGCAGGCGAAGGAGTTGCCCATCGACGCGCTCTTCCACAAGGTGATCATGATCCGCGACCGGCTGCGCGTGCTGGAGCAGAAGCTCAACGCGCATCCCAAGCTCAGCGATGCGGAGAAGGTCGACCTGCAGTCGCTCGTGACGCGCTGTTATGGATCGCTGACGACTTTCAACGTGCTGTTCAGGGAGCGCGAGGACGGGTTCGTGGGGACGGGGGGACGCGAGGAATGAGGTGGACCGCGGTCGTTGCGCTCGCACTGGCGGCGGCGAGCGCAAACGCGCCCGAGGGGCCGACCACCCCGCCCGCGACCACGACCGCGCCCGCGACCCCGACCACCACCCCCCCGCCCCTGCTTTCCCTCGACGGCGGCCCGTCCGACGCCGGCTCGCCCGACGCCGGGCCCCCCGCTCCCCCGCCCGAGCCTCCCGGCCTCACTCCCGCGCGCCTCGCCGACATCCAGGCCGCGCTGCAGGCCGCCCGGATCGACGCCTGGCTGCTCACCGACTTCCGCGGCATGGACCCGATCGCGCCGCGCGTTCTCCGGCTCGACAAGGAACCCGGTTCGCGGCGCTGGTTCTGCCTCATCCCCGCGCGGGGACAGCCGCAGAAACTGGTCCACGCCATCGAGCCCGACGCGCTGGACGGCGTTCCGGGACCGACGGCGCTGTACGGCGCGTGGCGCGCGCGCGATCGCGAACTGGGGCGCATCCTGCGCGGCGCGCGCACCGTCGCCATGCAGTATTCGGCGCGCGCCGAGCTGCCCATGGCCTCGCGCGTCGACGCCGGCACCGTCGAGTTGGTGCGCTCGCTGGGCGTCGAGATCGCCTCCAGCGCCGGGCTGGTCGCGCAGCTCGAGTCGGTGCTGACGCCCGACGAGCTGGCCAGCCAGGCGCGCGCCTCCGAGCGGGTCGCCGCCGCCCTTGAGGCCACCGCCCAGGAAGCGGCGCGCCGCGTCCGCGCCGGGGCGCCGGCCAGCGAGCGCGAACTCCAGGAATACGCCCTCGCCCGCTTCGCGCAGGACGGCCTGACCACTGACGGCGGCCGGGCCATCGTCGCCGCCGACGCGCACTCGGCCGTTCCCCACTACGCGCCCGAGGCGACCGGCTCCGCCCTGGTGGGCAAGGGAAGCGTCCTGCTCCTCGACTTCGCCGCGCGGATGGCGGGGAGCCCGCGCGCCATCTACGCCGACCTCACCCGCGTCTACTTCCTCGGCGAGCGGACGCCCGACGAGGTGGGGCGCATCGCGCAGATCGTCTTCCGCGCCCGCGACGCCGCGCTGCAATTGCTGCGCTTCCGCGCCGAGTGGAGCAAGGCGGTGGGCGGCGCCGAGGTCGACGGGGCCGCGCGCAAGGTGATCGCCGAAGCGGGGTTCGCCGAGCGCTTCCTCCACCGCACCGGCCACAGCCTCGGCGTCCGCGCGCACGGCGACGGCGTCAACAACGACGACTTCGAGACCCGCGACGCGCGCCCGCACCTCGCCAACACCTGCTTCAGCGTCGAACCCGGCATCTACCTGACCGGCCGCTTCGGCGTGCGCAGCGAGATCGACGTCTGCCTGGTGAAGGACGCCACCGGCAAGCTGGCCGTGGACGTGCGCGGCGGCGAGCCGCAGAAGAGCGTGCCCGCCCTACTCGCGCCCTGAGGCCCGCTGCCGGATGAGTTCCGCGAGCAGCCTCACGCCCGCGCCGGTGGCCCCCCGCGGGTTGTAGCTGCGCTCGCGATCGGCCGCGCTCGGCCCGGCGATGTCGAGGTGCGCCCAGGGCGTCTTGCCCACGAAGTGCTGGAGGAAGAGCGCGGCGTTGATCGCGCCCCCCCAGCGGCCGCCGGTGTTCTTGAGGTCGGCGATCGGGCTCCTGATGAACTCCTCGTTGACCGCCGGCAGCGGCAGCCGCCAGATCTCCTCGCCCGAGCGCCGGGCCGCGGCCAGCACCGCGGTGGCCAGCGGCTCGTCGTTGCAGAAGAGGCCGCCGATGAGCGGCCCGAGCGCGACGACGCAGGCGCCGGTGAGCGTGGCCAGATCGACCACCAGCGCCGGCTTCTCCTCGCAGGCCCAGGTGAGGACGTCGGCCAGCACCAGCCGCCCCTCGGCGTCGGTGTTGAGCACCTCGACGCTGACGCCGTTCTTGCCCACCACGATGTCGCCCGGCCGGTACGCGGTGCCGCTCGGCATGTTCTCGCAGGCGCCGAAGTAGCCGTGGACCGGGAACGGCGGCTTCAAGCTGGCGACGATGCGCATGGCCTGCAGCACCGCCGCCGCCCCCGCCATGTCCGTCTTCATCTCCTCCATCCCCGCCGCGGTCTTGAGCGAGAGCCCGCCGGAATCGAACGTGATCGCCTTGCCGACCAGCGCCACCGCGCCGCTCTTCGCTCCCTTGGCGGCCGGCCTGTGGCCCGGCGGGAGCCAGCTCATCTTCACCAGCCTGGGCTCCTCGGTGCTGCCCTGCGCGACCGCGAGGAAGAGGCGCATGTCGAGCTTCTCGATCTGCGCCCGGCCCAGCACCTCGACGTGCAGGCCCGCGTCGCGCGCCGCCGTGCGCGCCGTCTCGGCCAGCGCCCCGGGCGTGAGCTGCCCGGCCGGCTCGTTGACCAGGTCGCGCGCGGCGCAGGTGGCCTCGCCGATCCGCACGCCCAGCGCGGCCGCGTCGCGGTGCGCGGCCGCGGGCTTCTTCTCCAGCAGCAACAGATCGAGCCGCCGCAGCTTCGGCGGCTTCTTCTCGCGCAGGTAGCGATCGAACTTGTAGGCGCCGAGCTGCGCCCCCTCGGCCAGCGCCTGCAGCTCGTGCATCAGCAAGGCGTCGCCGTCCGCGTGCGGCCAGGAGACGGCCACCGACTTCGCCCCGGCCGAGCGGCCCGCGCGCACCGCCCGCGCCGCCTGCGCGCGGAGCAGATCGAGGTCGCGCCCCTCGTCCTTCTTCTTGCCCAGTCCTGCCACCAGGAGCTTGTGCGCGCCGATCTTCCCGTGGGTGTGGAGGACGATGGCGGTGTTCTCCTTGCCGGTGAACTCTTCGTCCCGGGCCACGCGGTGCAAAAGGCCGCCCAGCGCGCCGTCGACGGCGGCGAGTTGCGCGTCGCTGATCTTCGCGACGCCGACGGCGCCCTCGCGGACCAGGAGCGCGAGCAGATCGCAGGCGTGCTCGCGAGGGTTGCCAGAAACCACGTGCGTCTCGAAGGCCAGGCGCGGCTCCTTCACGCCAGCTTCTTCTGGAAGCGCAGCGAGGCGAGCACCACCAGCGCGGCGAAGATGCCCGCCAGCCACCACAGCTCGCCGGTCAGGTCGTCGAAGTGCGCCCCCTTGAGCACGATGCCGCGCACGATGCGGAGGAAGTGCGTGTTGGGCAGCCCCTGCGAGATCCAGCGCGCCGGCTCGGGCATCGCGTCCCAGGGGAACATGAAGCCGGAGAGGAGGATGTTGGGGAGCAGGAAGAAGAACGACATCTGCATCGCCTGCTGCTGCGTCCGGGCCAGGGTGGAGAAGAAGAGCCCCAGCGCCAGGTTGGCGGCGATGAAGAGGGCCGAGAGCAGGTAGAGCAGCGGCAGCGAGCCCACCAGCGGCACGCCGAAGACCAGGCGGCCGACCAGGAGGATGAGCGTCATCTGCACGTAGCCGATGACCACGTAGGGGAGGATCTTGCCCAGGATCAGCTCGCCGCGCCGGAGCGGCGAGACGATGAGTTGTTCGAGCGTGCCCCGCTCGCGCTCGCGGGCGATGGCCATGGCGGTGAGCATCACCATGGTCATGGTCAGGAGCACGCCGACCAGGCCGGGGACGATGTAGATGGCCGTCTTGCCCTCGGGGTTGTACCAGGTGGTGGGCTCGAGTTGGAGCCGCGCCGAGGGGATGGCGCGCGCCACCACCATGCCGGTGGCGGTGTTGACCGCGCTGCCCACCGTCTGCGGATCGGAGCCGTCGACCACCAGTTGCAGCCGCACCGGCGCGCCGCGGCCCCGGTCGCGCGCGGCCCCGGCCGGCACCACCAGCGCCACGCGCGCCCGCCCCGAGCGCATCGCGCGCTCGATCTCCGGATACGATCGCACCTCGCCCACCAGATCGTAGTAGCCGGTGGCCGCCATCCCGCGGGCCACGTCGCGCGAGAACGCGGTGCGGTCCTGGTCGTAGACCACCGTCGGCATGTGCCGCACGTCGGTGTCGATCGCCCAGCCGAAGAGCAGGATCTGCATCACGGGCAGCGCCGCCATCATGCCGATGGTGAGCCGGTCGCGCCCGAGCTGCAGCAGCTCCTTCAGCGCGATCGACCAGAGGCGCTGGAGCATTTCAGGCCTCCCCGGCGTCGGCGCGCACCATGGAGACGAAGGCGTCCTCGACGGTGACGCGCCCGGGCCGCGAGGCCAGGATGCGGAGCCCGCGATCGCCGAGCACGCGCCGGGCCAGCTCTTGCGGATCGGAGCCGCCGCGGGTGGCGAGCCGCAGCGTGTGGCCGTAGTGGGCGATCTCGTCCACCTCGGGCAGCGGCCGCAGCGCGGCGGCGGCGGCGGTGGCGTCCTCCAACTCCAGCTCGGCCACCCGCAGCTCGCGGCGCGCGATCACCTCGGCCGGGGTGCCGACGTCGAGGAGCCGGCCGCGGAAGATGAAGGCGAGGCGGTGGCAGCGCTCGGCCTCGTCCATGTAGTGCGTGGTGACGAGCACCGTGGTGCCGACGGCCGAGAGCTGGTGGATCTGGTTCCAGAACTCGCGCCGGCTGACGGGATCGACGCCGGCCGTGGGCTCGTCGAGGAAGAGCAGCGGCGGTTCGTGGACCGTGGCGCAGGCCAGCGCCACGCGCTGCTTCCAGCCGCCGGAGAGGGTGCCGGCGATCTGTCCGCGCCGCGCCCCCAGGCCGGTGCGCTCCAGCACCTCTTCGAGCCGGGCGCGGCGCCGCGCCGCCGGGACGCCGTAGAGGCCGGCGTAGAAGCGCAGGTTTTCGAAGACGGTCAGGTCCTCGTAGAGCGAGAACCGCTGCGTCATGTAGCCGATGCGCTCCTTGATGCGCTCGGGCTCGGTGGCCACGTCGTAGCCGACGACGCTGCCGCTGCCGCCGCTGGGGTCGAGGATGCCGCAGAGCATGCGGATGGTGGTCGACTTGCCGGCGCCGTTGGGGCCTAGCACGCCGAAGATCTCCCGCTTGTTCACCGTGAGCGAAACGTCATTGACTGCCACCAGATCGCCGAAGCGGCGCGAGAGCCCGCGGGTGACGACGATGGGCTCTGTCATCAGCTCCCCTCGCGGGGCCGCGGCCGGTCGAAGACGGCGCGCGCGGGGACCCCGGCGTGCAGGCGCATGGCCGGGTCGTCGATGCGCACGCGCACCCGCACCACCATGTTGGGCCGCTCCTTGGGGCTGAAGAGGAAGCGGGGCGTGAACTCGAGCTTGCGGGCCACGTCCTCGACCTGGGCGCGGAACGGCTGCGCCTCGCCGTCGACGCGGATGAGCGCGGCCACGCCCGGCTTGAGCCCGCGCAGCTCGGCCTGGGGGACGAAGACGTCGACGTAGGGATGGGCGGTGTCGCCGATGGTGATCACCGGCGTTCCGGGGCCCACCACCTGGCCGGGCTCGGCGTGCACCTCCAGCACCACGCCGTCGATGGGCGCGCGCAGGTCCAGGCGCAGGAGCCGGGCGTCGGAGAGGGCGAGCGCCGCCTCGGCCGCCTGCAGCCTCGCCTCGGCGGCGCGGATCTCCTGCGAGCGCGCCCCGGCCAGCAGCAGCTTGTGCCGTTGCTCCAGCGCCTCGCGCTCGCCCCGGGCGCGGCCAAGCTGCCCTTCGAGGTCGTCGATCTGCGCCTTGGGGGCCGAGCCGGCCGCCACCAGCGTCCGGGCGCGCTGCAGGGCTTCCGCGAGCGACGACTCGATGGCGCGGGCGGCGCGGATCTGCGCCGCGGCGGCGGAGACGTCCTCGCGCCGTGCGCCGCTCTTGATGAGGTCGAGCTGCGCCCGCGCGCTGCGCGCCTCGGCGGCCCGCGCCTGCTGGCCCGGCTTCTCCAGGCCGTCGTCGAGCGAGGCCAGGATCTGCTGCTTGCGCACCGGCTGGCCGCGCTGCACTTCCATGCGCGCGATGCGCCCGCCCAGCTCGAACCCGAGCGGCCGCTCGTCCAGCTCGACGACGCCCTGCAGCTCGGGCTCGACGGCCCGGGGCTCGCTGCACGCGAAGAGGAGCAGGGCCAGGGCCCAGGGCCTCGACATGGGCGGCGAAGATACCAGTTATCGGAAGCGCAGATACCCCTGCACGATCTGCTGGACCAGGGCCGGCACGCTGATGCCGTTGCGCTCCGCCATCTGCTGCAGCCTCTGCGCGTCCTCGGGCAGGAAACCCACGCTGACCAGTTCCTGCAACGCTTCCTCGGGCGCCGCCTCGACCGGCCGCGCCTGCGAGGGGGGCGTGCCGCGGCCGGGGGAGGTGGTATCGCGCGGGGCCGGCGCCTCGAGCGGCGCGGCCAGCTCGACGCCGCGGTTCAAGAGCCGCTTCTTCTCCTCCTCCATCTCGTCGGAGAAGAGCTGCTTCATGAAGGTGGCCAGGTGCTGGTTCGAGGGCGTGAACTCGTTCTGCGCCAGGAAGCGATCGAGGTCGTACTGCATCTCCCAGGCGCTCTGGTAGCGCGCCTTGGAATCCTTCTCCAGCGCCTTCATGAGGATGGTCTCGACCTGCTCCGGCACGTCGGCCTTGAAATAGCTGGGCCGATAGATCTTCCCGTCGGCGATCGATTTCAATACCGCCACGTCGCTCTCGCCGGTGAAGAGCTTGAATCCGGTCACCCATTCGTAGAGCACCACGCCCAATGAAAAGATATCGGAGCGTGAATCGAGCGGCTTGCCCATGCACTGCTCGGGCGACATGTAGCTGAGCTTTCCCTTGATCTCCCCGGCGCGCGTCATTTCCACTTGATTGGCCGCCTTGGCGATCCCGAAATCGAGCACTTTCACGCCGCCGTCGAAGGAGACGAAGATGTTCTCGGGCGTGACGTCGCGGTGGACGATGCCCAGGGGTTTTCCGTAATTGTCCGATCGCTTGTGCGCGTAATGAAGCCCTTCCAATACCTGGCTGGCGATCTTGCACGAATAGACCACCGGGAATGGAATGCCGAGATGCTCCGCCTTGGGAATCACGCGGCGCATGTCGCGGCCGAACAGGTACTCCATGGCGATGAAGTAGCTCTCGGAGACCTTCCCCAGGTCGTGGATCTGGATGATGTTCGGGTGGGTGAGCTGCGCGGCCAGCTTGGCCTCGTTGAGGAACATCTTGACGAAGCTCTTCTTGTCGCCCAGGTGCGGGCGGATGCGCTTGAGCACCACCGTCTTCTCGAATCCCTCCAGGCCGGTCTGGCGGGCGAGGAAGATCTCCGCCATCCCGCCGACGGCGATGCGATCGAGGAGGACGTACTTTCCGAATTGCTGCTCGCGCATGGTGCTGCGATTCCCGAAGTGCACAGAGTACTCTTGCAAAGGGGGCGCTTCTAGCAGGGCCCCGGCGGGAAGGGAAGCGAGATGCGAGGGCCGGCCATGCGCGTCCTGGAAGGCTTCGCCGACGAGGCGGAGATCGCGCACGTGCTGGCGCTGGCCGGGGACGCGCGCGCGCTGCGCCGCCGCGGCATCGAGGTGAACCGCGACCGGACGGGGATGTCCTGCGAGCTGCCGGTCGGGGGCGACGACGTCCTCGATGGGCTGGCGCGCCGCATGGAGCTGGCCGCCGGCGTGCGCAACGAATTCGGCGGCACGCTCCGCTTCCGGCGTTACCGGCGCGGGGAGTGGCACCCGCCCCACCTCGACAGCTACCGCGTCGGCCGGCTGCGGCTCACGGCCACCGCGCTGCTCTACCTCACCGACGTCGAGCAGGGCGGCGAGACGCACTTTCCCTCGGCGAAGCTGCGCATCGCGCCGCGCCAGGGCCGGCTGTTGGTCTGGCGGACGCGCGGCGAGGACGGACGCGACGATCCGGCGTCGCTGCACGAGTCGCTGCCGGTGGAGCGGGGGGAGAAGGCCACCCTCACCTGCTTCCTCTATGCGCCGGCCCGCCCGAAGCGGAGGTTCGTGTGCGTCGACGACGACGTGCCCGGCGAGACGGTGGCGCTGTTGCGCAAGGCCTGCCGCAAGCGCCGCGTCGAGTTCGTGCACCTCGATGCGCGGTCGTTCGACTTCGCGCCCGAGAAGCGCCTGGGCCCGGGCGAGATGCTCTACCGGCCCGCCGTCTCCTTCATCGCGCAGCGCGTGGAGCAGTTTCTCTGGTCTCCGGGCGTGGCCACGTTCCACGCCGACGGACCGTTCTTCGAGGCCACCGCGCCCGCCGAGCTGTTCGAGCGCGCCGGCATCCCCGTGCCCCGCTCGTGCCTCTGCGCCAGCGCCGACCCGGAGCTCTTGCGCGGTTTCGTCCGCGCTCTGGGCGGGCTGCCGGTGGTCCTCAAGGTCGGCGGCGGCGAGGGCGGCGTGGGCGTGATGCGGGCCGACTCGTTTCCCGCGCTCTTTTCCCTCGTCGACCACGCGCTGGCGCAGGGGCACAATCCGCAGCTCTCGGCGTTCGTCGACCAGGCCGTGCACCATCGCGTGATCGTGGTCGGAGACCGCGCGGTGGCGGCGTATCGCAACGCCATGCGCCCCGACGATTTCCGCACCTGGGCCGCGGAGGAGAAGTCGGCGTACACCGCGCGCGTGCCGCGGCGGCTGGCCGACCTGGCGGTGCGGGCGGTGAAGGCGCTGCGGCTGGAACTGGGCGGGGTCGACATCCTCGAGCACGGAAGCGGCCGCCTCTACGTCCTGGAGTCGAACTTCCCCTGCTACCACCCGCAGGCGGAGAAGGCCGGCGGCATCGACGTCTCGGGGGCCATGGTCGAATTCCTGATGTCGAAGGCCGCGAAGCTTTCCGCCCCGGGCGCGGCCTGATCGGCTACTGGCCCCTCGACTTGAGAAGCTGCTCCTCGCGCTTGGTGGTCCGAGTGCCCTTGGCTTCCCGCTCCTGCCGCTGCTTCGGCTCGACCACCTTGCGGCGCCGCTCCATGCTCTGCGGCTGCTGCGTCTTCCTCGCGCGTTCCGTCTGTGCCCGCTGCTGCCGCTGCGTCTGCTGCCGGCTCTTCGCCGCCTGCTCCCTCTGGGCCTGCGCCGGCTGCCGCTTCTGGTCCTGCTCTCCGCCCACTCGCTTGCGGTCCTCCTCGCGCGCGGTCGGG
>Ga0247727_10016000_pt1 | contig 12193 bp, 12 predicted proteins | sample WisWelCaveWW1625_FD_202498 | JGI IMG/M metagenome (GOLD analysis project Ga0247727, IMG submission 202498) | Biofilm microbial communities from Wishing Well Cave, Virginia, United States - WW16-25 | ecosystem: Environmental > Aquatic > Deep subsurface > Groundwater > Cave microbial mat | place...
TGCAAGGTATGCGAGCATAAACCAATGGGAGCGGTATCGTGTGTTAGGGGACATTGCGATCGGATATGCCGTGAAATGCGGTATACACATAGACCGCACGGATGCTTCCGAATGTGTATCCGAATTTGAGATCTGCCTCTTCGCGTAAGCGATCATTGGCAAGCTGGACATTTGCGACTTCTCCGACAAGCGTGCCATAGCGAAGGTCGGGAGAGGCATTGCGCACGATATCCCCTTCTTTTACTCCACCGTTTTCTTTTTCGATAAGCGTGAGGCGCGGAAAGTTGCCTCCTACAAGAAGCGCTTCTCGTTTTTTGGGGCCCACATGCACTGCAGATTCCCATGCGGCATCAAACAGCGTGATGACTCGCGACACATTTGCATACACCGCTTCAATTCTTCCTACGAGCACCGGCGTACGAGGTTCGGCGGGAGAGACAATATACACGCCTTGACCTATGCGCGCGCCGTCGTCTTCACCCAGGGCGATGATAATCTTTCCTTTTGTGGCGCCGAGCATCCGTCCATACACACTCGCCATGCGATATTCATTCCCAAGTGATATGAGAGATGCATTTTCTTTGTATGACGAAAGTTCTGCGCGTAGCGATTGATTTTCAAGTATGAGCAGTGTCTCGCTTGTATCTTTTCGCGCAAGGATGTCGTAGAGATACCATCCCGAAGACGGCTGCCACCAGATGACGGCAACCGCAGTGAATACGAGGGCAAGAAATATGCCTACACGCTTCTTCATGACGCGATTGTAGTATAGCCCGAATGTGTAGTTAGAGCGAAATGCGGAGCGGCTTTAAGGGGTTATCGAGAAACGCGCCATGTCCTTCAAAATCTTCTACGATGCGCCCTAAGCCGCGTGCCACGCAAGTCAAGGGGTCTTCTGAAATACGGGTTTTCACGCCGGACTCCCGTTCTACCAATCTATCAAATCCTCGAAGTAGCGCTCCACCTCCGCAGATCCAAATGCCTTGCCCTAGCATGTCGCCCACAAGTTCCGGCGGAGTTGACTCAATGGTTTCTTTGACAGCATCCATGATTGCCTTCAGTGATTTTGCAATGGCGTATCGGACATGGGTGTTTTTCAAGATAATCTCGCGCGGAAGACCGGTTGCCATGTCGCGTCCGCGAATGGGAAGCTCAAGTTTTTCGTCCAGTGGAATCGCGGAACCCACGGCAATTTTTGCGAGTTCGGCGGTAGGTTCTCCGATCACCATGCGAAATTCGTCGCGTACGAATTTAATGATGTCTTCGTTGAAGCGATCACCCGCCTGTTTCATGGTGCGGGAAGATACAATGCCGCCAAGGGAGATCACCGCAATGTCGCTCGTGCCTCCGCCAATATCGACAATCAAGCTTGCCGTCGGAGTATTAATGGGCAGGTTTGCGCCCAAGGCGGCGGCAATCGGCGATTCAATGAGATACACGCGAGAGCACCCCGCATTTACGGCAACATCCTCTACTGATTTCCGCTCGACTTCCGTAAGACCATCGGGAATCGCGAGAATTCCTTTGCGATAACTCGTAAATCCTCCGTCTGCGGTCCGTTTGAAAAGTTGCGTAAGTAGTTCGTGGGTCATGTCGAAGTCTGAAATAACGCCGCCTACGAGGGGACGAATAACGCTGATGTGCGCCGGAGTGCGGTTTAGCATTTGCTTTGCTTCGTTGCCGATCGCAATGATCTGGTTTGTTTTAGTGTTCACCGCCGCAACCGAAGGCTCGTTCACCACAATTCCCTTCCCCTTGAGATAGATCAAGGAATTTGCAGTGCCGAGATCAATGCCGATATCTCTAAAAAATCGATCAAATACTTTCATGGGCGTAGGTGCGCGCGAAACGCTTCAAAAAATCTTCTTCGCTTACTAATTGCAATTCGTCCGATACGCGGGATTTGAGTTCTATTTTTCCTTCCGTTTTTTTACTCACCACGGCGCGGAGTGGAATGCCCAGCAGGTCTGCATCGCCGAATTTTTCCCCCGCAGAAACTTCTCGATCATCATAGAGTACTTCGATGCCCAGAGCCGCGAGTTTTTCATAGAGAGATTTTCCGAGATCTTTTTCAAGTGCCACAAGATGTACGGCAAACGGCGCCACAGATGCAGGCCAGATGATTCCCTTGTCGTCATGATGCATTTCTACGATGGTTGCGATAAGCCGTCCGATGCCGATGCCGTAGGAACCCATCACTACCGGGTGCGATTCACCATGTGCGTCCTTAAATTTCAACCCAAACGCATCGGCATATTTCGTGCCAAGCGGAAAGATGTTCCCCACTTCGATCGCGTGTGCTTCTTTCACTGATCCACCGCATGAAGGGCATTGCACTCCATCCGTGAGGCGAGAAATTTCTTTGTTTTCGGCATACTCGCATTTACTGCACACAAAAATTGTGTCTTCCCCGACGGGCGAAATGGCTTGAAATTCGTGAGTGTTTCCCGTGGTAAAATCGCCTCCGGCAGCAAGCGTATAGATGGCATTAACCCCCACGCGGGCGAAGATCTTCTCGTAGGCGGAGCGGACTTCTGCGTAATAACGCGCCAAGTCGTCTTCCGTGGCGTGAAAGCTATAAAGATCTTTCATAATGAATTCCCTGCCGCGCAAAAGACCGCTCTGTACGCGCAGTTCGTTCCGGAATTTGGTTTGGAATTGGTATGCGGCAAATGGCAGGTCGCGGTGGGAGTTCACGTAATGTGATGCAATTTCGGTCAAAATTTCTTCGTGTGTCCAACCCAAAACGAACGATGATTTTTGATTATGATCATGACGTTCATTTTTGCCACCGTTATTGTTATCGTCACCGCCTGTGTAAGTATCCACGCGGAAGCCAATCGGTACATCCCAACGATTTGTGGCATCGAGATATTTTTTTTCGATAAGCGCAGGCATGAACATTTCCGTGCCCCCTATTGCGTTCATCTCTTCGCGTATCACTTGCATCACGCGCGTGGCCACACGCCATCCGAGCGGGAGATACGCATAGATACCCGCAGACATCTTGCGTATAAAGCCACCCCGGATGAGGAGCTTGGCATTTATAGACGTTTCGTCTTTAGGAGAAGACCGTTCGGTTTTCGTAAAAAGTTGCGATTGGCGCACTACCATAGGCTATCATGGAAATGTATCGGTCGCAATTAGGGGTTCTATGCAAACACCCGCGCGAGGAAAAAGAGAATGAGCCCCAGTGCCGAAAAGACCGCCGAGATAATCCAGAACCGCATCGTGACTTGGGACTCCGGCCAGCCCAATGCCTCGAAGTGGTGGTGCACTGGCGTCGAAAGAAATATCTTTTTCCCCAATACTTTTTTTGAAAAAAGCTGTATGAACACTGAAAGCGATTCGATAACGAGAATGACGGTAAAGAACGGAAGAAGGAGCGTAGTATTTGTGAGCATGGCGATTACGCCTATCGTGATGCCCAACGACATCGAACCCGTATCCCCCATAAAAAATTTGGCGGGGTAAATATTGAACCATAAAAAAGCGAGGAGTGCGCCGACTGTTACCCCACCAAATGCCGCAAGGTCGTAGCGGCCCAAGACGAACGCCACGGTCGTGAGTGCCACGAATGCGAAAAGCGACACGCCGCCCAACAGACCGTCGAGTCCATCCGTTTCATTCGCCGAGAACGCGCTTGCGATAATGATGAACATAAAAATAGGAATATACCACCACCCGATCTCAAAATTGCCGAGAAACGGAATGTTCAAGGTCGTCCATTCGAGTTTAAAGAAGAACCACCACGCCCCCACTGCAGCAATCACGGTATAAATAAGCAACTTATGGCGCACTTTGAGTCCCCCGCCGTTCGGGCCAATTTTCAATACGCCATACCAATCGTCCATAAGCCCTATCAACGCCGTGATGAGAAGCGTGGCGAGCGGAAGGTAGGTTTCTTTTCGGTCGATGAAGTCAAGGTAGCCCCAGGTGCTATCGAACAAAAAGTGCATGATACCGAAAAATGCCGCAAGGCCTATCACGGTTGCCCAGATGATGATGCCTCCGGCAGTGGGTGTCCCTGCTTTTCGTTCGTGGAATTTGTTATAAACCGGCGCGTTCGATGAAGGACGAATTTGTTTTTCGATATGGTATTTTCGAAGCACGCGAAGCCAAAAAGGAGTGACGGCGAGCGCGACCACGAAACCTATCGTAGCAAGAATGATCACGCGGACGGCTTCGTTAAGTTGTGCGGTCTGCGAAATGCCGTAGAGTACGTTCATGGTGTGATGCGTGTATTGGCTTTGATCCAGTCGCGCAGTTTCGAGGTGGCGAGAAAGCGATCTTCAGCTCCTAATACTAATACCATTATCGGGCGGTTGTGGACAAGAAAAAGCGAGATAAGATTTCCTTTTGAGGCCTGAGTATAACCGGTTTTGCCTCCTAAAAAATCAGATTCCCCGGCGAATTCATGCGTCGAAGCAATGCGTACCTCATTGCCTTTTATTGTTTCAATGTTGAGGCCAACGCCTCTTGTAATCTCAAATATTTCCGGGAATTCTTCCCACACACGGCGCACGAGTATCACGAGATTTTCTCCGGTGGAGCGATTTTCTATCGAAAGACCGGTGGGGTCTGCCACATGGGTTTCGGACATACCCCACGAAGATGCAAGTCGCATCATCTCGCGCAAAAACGCTTCTCTTCCCAACACCTCCACCAATGCTTCTGCTGAACCGTTGTCTGATGCAATGAGCATAGTTTCCACAAGGTCTGCAACGCGATATTCTCCAGAAGGAAGAAGCGAGAGGTGTGCGTTATCTGAGGGGTCTGTGTGGTGTATGAATGATATATGAGTCGCAGGAGGAATATGCGTGAGTGCTACTGTGGCAGTAAGTAATTTAGTGAGCGACGCGATAGGCCATGCCTCCGTTGTGCGGTGCGCGAGAAGTACGCGTCCAGATTCGATATCCCATGCTCCATAAACGACTGCTTCGATTTCTGGTACGGAAGATGCGTCGGGAAGCGTTATGGGTTCGGTCTTGGGCAGATCATGAAGTATGGTTTTCGTGGAGGCGGGCAGCATTGTCTCCGCGCCAGCATCTTTAGTGCGGGGGCTTGCTTCTTGTCCTTTTCTGCTTGACCCGGAAGCATCAAAAAGCCATACGATACTAAAAAGCATTACACTCACCCCTATAGTCCGTGCGAAAGCAGCATTCATGGCGTGGGCTCTCCTGCTTCAAATGTTTTGAGTGCCCCCGCCATTTTTTCAAAATCAGGAAGTTCGGCTTGCACAGAAGCACCGAGGTGCCGCAATAATGCATGGCTTGGCGCAAAGATATGCGCGTGCGCGTTCTTGGGGTCAGATGAACGCTCCACGAGTCCGCGCAAAAGGAGGCTACGCAAAATGAATGCAGAATTCACGCCCCGGATATAATCGAGGCGATTGCGCGAGATGGGTCCAAGGTAAAGAATAAGTGCAAGCGTTTCGAGACTCGCAGTCGTCAGCTCATCACTCAATTCATCTTTTACGAATTGATCAAGGAAGCGAGAAAAAATTGGTTTTGTGGCAAGTTGGAATTTATGTTGTGCTTCGATGAGGGTAAGGCCGCGCGCATCAGTTTTTAATGATTCCGCAAAGGTGTGTAAAAGCTCGGCGCACTCTGCCTCGCCCACGCCAAGGAGTTTTTGTATTTTTTTATCAAGCATTGGCTCGCCATGAATAAAAAACAACGCTTCGAGTTCCGCAAGAAGATGTGCTGGTTTTTTTTCAGTCATGCGGCAAAGAAGGTGGATGCGTGATCATTATATCCGAAAATGCGCTTTCCTGCTCAAGCAATATCAGTTGTTCTCTTGCAAGATGAAGTACGGCAAGGAAAATCGCAATAATTTCTCCCCGCGACCCCTCATGCGTCATGCGACTAAATGCCATCGTCCCCGCTTCTCCGATGCGCCGCATGACTTCTTGTATCTTTTCTTCAAGATTAATGATAGTTTCTTTTATCGTGCCGGTTTCATGCACAAAGCGCTCCAGTCCTTCAAGTATATGTGCAAGAGAACTTCGTACGCCTTCTTGTGTCAAATTTGTTCCCGGGTAGAACACTCCTGGGTGCAACATCTTTGCATCCAAAAAATACGGGCGACTATAAGAGATAGTTTCGTTTTTCCATTCCGTGGCAATGATTTTCATTAACGGGCGAAACGCACGATAGAAATTCAATCGGCGCGTAAGATCTGCAATCTCACCCTCTTCTTCTGAAGTGAGTGTGAGTTCGGGTAAAAGCGATTTTGATTTGATAAGGATCAATCGCGATGCGATGACCACAAAATCAGCGAGCGCCCGATGTGAAATTTCCCCGCTTTGCTTGAGGAATGCCACATATTTCAAGAAATCTCCGGTTACTTCGGCAAGGCTAATTTCGCCTATCTGCAGTTTGCGTTCCTCAACGAGCTCAAGAAGTTTTTCGAGCGGGCCGCTGAACTTTTGGGTTTTGAGCTCGTACTCGCTCATTGCGGTTCAGAAAGAAGAGCGCTTTCGGTGTACACATTACTGGGATTCCACAAAAGCCATCCAGCATAGTGGTTCGCGCCTCGTGCGCCTCCAAGCGCTTCTTCGGTCGCGCGAATTTGAGCGCGCACCAACTCGGCCGTATAGGTGGCGCCAAGATTAAAATCCTGGAGCCATGGACGAAGTTTTGCGGTAAACGGTTTTACTTCGGGAACGACAGGGGTGGCAACTGACGCAAGCAATGAAGAAGTTGCAAGCGGCACAGCGATGAGAGGTTTATTCCATTCTTGCCGTACGCGGGTAAGCGCGATGTCCATTGAGTGCCACACCACCTCGTAAGGAAATGAGGCAGGATTTTTGTAGCCCAAAAAACCGGTCGCGTAATGCGAGGGGTAGATCATCGGGGACACATAGTCAAAGTTTTCATACCCGTCCTCGATCACTTGCCCTATGCCAAGATCACGCGGGTCCACGGTGGCAAGCCCGAAGAGATCTGCGGAAATTTTTCCTTCAGGCAATTCCTTGCGCACAAATTCAAAGAATTTTTTAATGACGTTTCGCTTGGAAATCTTTTCTTGCCAGAATGGATATACGATATTCGAGAGTGCGCCGTCCGAGGCAAATCGCACATAGTCAAAATTAATCTCGTCAAAACCGCGAGAAAGCGCATCGCGCGCGATCGCCACATTGTAGCGCCACACGTCTTCGGATGCGGGGTCCATCCACATTATTCCTTTGTGATCTTTCCACTGCGTACCGGTCGTGCGATCCTGCATCGCAAGTTCAGGCCGTGCGCGCGCGAGTATCGGGTCTTGAAACACGCTCACGCGCCCGATCACGTAGATTCCTTTATCGTGAAACGTTTTTATGATCGTATGTGGCGCAATGATGCGCAATTCTTTTTCCGCGCCGGATGCTTCCACCTCGGGAATGCCGGTTTTGTACGACACATAGCCCGAGTAATCTTTGATGTCGATTACGATCGCATTTAACTCCGTGCGATCAATGAGCCCGATCAGAGATGCCATTTTCTTTTTTGATCCCGCAGACCATCCTGTAGCATACACGCCCTTCACGACAAGAGGAGGATTCGTAAGTTGCGCCTGGCGTTCGATGTCGCCCGTATGTGCAAGTGTGGTGCTGGTGGGGTTTTGTGCCACGATGGGCGATGTGCTCGTGTGTAACGTGAGTTCGTCGTTTACGAACGACACGGATTCAATGTGTGTAGGGTTTGCTATGAGAAAAAGGAGCATAATGATTGCTCCCAGCATGATCGAAAGAAGGACTGCGAGTCGCATAAGCGGTAAAGATATACGCCGTTGAATATGGTCCAATCATATCGTTAATGTTTGCGCGGTGCAATGCTTTTCTCTATAATGCTCGCGTGGCAATCGCTCTCTATCGAAAATATCGCCCTCAAAAACTTGGGGAGGTTATGGGTCAGGAAACAAGCGTGGGGGTTTTGAAGCACGCGGCACAATCCGGAAAATTGGGGCACGCCTATCTTCTCTATGGGCCACGCGGTTCGGGGAAAACCACGACCGCTCGTCTTTTGGCAAAACTCTTGAATTGCGAAGCTCGTGCGACGGATGAGGTATTTCGGGCACAAGGAGAGCCGTGTAATGCTTGTAGTGCGTGCGGAGAGATCGAATCGGGGAACGCAATCGATGTAGTGGAGATAGACGCGGCATCGAATCGTGGTATCGATGAAATTCGTAATCTGAAAGAGAGCATCGTGTCTTCTCCGGTAAAGGCGCGCATGAAGATATACATCATTGACGAGGTGCACATGTTGACCACCCCCGCCTTTAATGCACTCCTCAAAACCCTCGAGGAACCTCCTCGGCATGCCGCGTTGATCCTTGCGACGACCGAATACGAAAAACTTCCTGCAACGATCACATCGCGCACCCAGCGATTTGCATTTAAAAAACTTTCCCGCATTGAGATTGCAAAAAAACTTGGCCATATTGCGAAAGCCGAGGAAATAACAATAGACACCGATGCGCTCGAACTTATTGCGGCGATCGCGGAAGGAAGTGTGCGAGACGCGGAATCACTTCTGGAACAGCTTGCGAGCGGCAGTTCTTCTCTCTCTCTTCTTTCAGTTGAAGAATTGACGGGGCGCATCGGATTTCGAAAAATCAAAGCACTTGCCGAAAGCATCGTGCGCCGTGATCTTTCGCACAGCTTGGCACTTCTCATGGAACTCCATCACGAGGGTGCAAATCTTACGCAGTGCGCAAGCGACCTGATACACTACTTACGCAAGGTGTTGGTGCTTGCCCTTGACTCGAATCTCAAAGGAACGCTTTCCGGCGACCACACAAACGAAGAACTTCAAGAAATAGAAATGCTTGCCCGCACGACGGATGTTGCATTCTTATCGGAACTTTTAAGACGGCTCATCCGTGCATACAGCGAGATGCGCTATAGCCCTTTCGCACTCATTCCGCTCGAGATCGCTCTCGCAGAGCATCTTGGGGCAAAAGAAAAGTAAAACAAAAAACCCGCCTCACGCGGGTTTTTTGTTATTGTTTCACGCGTTAGCGAGTGAGCGTGATTGGTGTCGTAATTTCCGCATACGGAGCGTCAACCGTGACGCGTCGCGTAGTTGGATCGTACGAAATACGGTATCCCGTAGTATACGAACTCGTGCTCGTAAATGTACTGCTCGGAGCACCGATCGGATCGAGCGGGATCTGAGAGATGTACGTCGGGATAATACAGTCATGCATGTTGTATTCTGTCCCGGCAGAACCGATGAACGTCAGCGAAGTCGGAAGCGAGGAACCTGCGGGGCAATTAAAATTGCCACCGTGATCCGCCTGGTATTGACCGACCGCGTTCAGGATAGCGAGCACGTCATTATTTCTTACGGTATCGCGTCCCTGGGCGAATTGCCTACCCGGATTCACCGCCACGATAACTACTCCCGCGAGAATAGCAATAATGCCGATCACTACGAGAAGTTCTATTAAAGTAAAACCACTTTTTGTTTTCATGCGTTCAAAAAAGAATACTTTCGACCTTTCAAGACGTATTTTTATTATAGCATATCTCCCCTACACACAACCTGGGAATTATCCACAATCCCGTTTTATTGGATCTCTTTCCATGAGATTTGGACATATTGATTCCCTACGAGCGGGAAATTAGGGGGAGGGGTAAAAAGCAAAAAGGCGTCATAGATGAACACGCGTGTGAGGTAGCCCGTGATGTCGCTGTAGGAGAACTGAAGGTCATTATTCGACGCGATCATACCGTAGGTGGTGATAAGAGTACGCACATGATACGGCTGGCAGCCGCCGTTCCCTTGCGTTTGCTTTGGGCGATAATAATATCTTCCGAATCTTCCGTTTTTTGCAACCATCGCGCCGTCAATGCGCAGGTCGTCTTCGCTTATGAGTCCCACGGTTATGTTGTTTTGCGCAATGAGACCTATTGCATCGCGCCCATCGTAATAGGTATAGCGAAGGTCGTTATTTACCACAATGCTTTTGTAGGTTGTCGGATTTTCTGGGAATGCGCCCGTAGCAATGGTAATCCGCGCGTTCTCTATGATGCCATCAACCCACACGTGATCCTCGACAAATATAATGCCATTTGCGGGAAAAGGATAATTCCCGAGCGACGTTTCATCGTCTATGCTCCAGGTGCCCCATTGGTCTTGGCCGACAATATCGTTGCAACCCGGCGGTTTTTTTACAAGGTCATCCACGCGATAGAGGTCGAACGTATCGTTGATTTTGAGCACGATATGATACCCAAGTTTCGTGGTAGAAGAAGCAACGTAATGCCCCCCTCCCTGGGCAATGGACTTCAGAGTTGCAAGATCCCCCGTGATGCCTTGAAAATCGACTGCGGGAACCGGGAACTGGCGTCCGGCAAGAAACACGTCGGAACGCGTAGGTACTTGAGCTGGTGGAATGGGATCGACCGGAAGTACATGAGTATGTACACCGAATTCAAGATCAGAACCTCCATGACTTGGGTCATTATACGAACTTGCGGCGCTCGTGATCAAGTTATGCGCTATGCCGTCAAAGCGAATGCCTCCGTTCGAATGCAGTCGACCATACACGGTCGTGCTCGCAGGAATCGTGATTCCGTTATTTCCTACGACCGCGAACGAGGCAAGCGAGGGAATGTCGAATTGCACTTCAATGATCTTTGAGATCGAATCATCTGCAAAAACTTTTCCCGTACTTCTTATTTTTACCATGCTCGATCCCGCAGGCGGCGGCGTAATGTCGAGCGTATACATGCCGATCACATTGCTTTCTTTGTCGTAGTAGGTATGGACGTATGGTCCCGGCGCTCCCGTGCCGTCCTCAAAATCATTCGGTGCATGCGCCAAGTGCCAGCGATAATATTCAATTCCCGCTTCTGCGATAGAAAACGCTTGCACTTTGTTTAGTGATCGCACCGAGATGCGCAAAAGCGAAAATGCCCATGCGGAAAACGCGCCGACCAAGATGGTCGCCACCGCAGAAAAAATAAGTACCTGAATGGAAAGTTGCCCTTGTCGTGCCATGTGCATGTTAATTGCTTCGAAGGTTTCTCATGGTAATAAGGCGAGAGTAGAAGGTGGGTGTGGGTGCCGCGCCGGGATTTATGTCCGCAAGCACCGTCACGAGTACCGAACGCACGTCTGTGGTGTTCACGGGTTGCGCGAGCGGAGCTTCGGTGCCGGTATACTGTGCATCAAAATATTGAAAGAACGGGGTGGAGGTGGCAAGCACGTTGTGTATCACGGTCGTGATGATCTCGGTAGAGGTGGCATATTGCAGTGGCGTTCCTGTTGCAACCGTGATGCCACGTTCAATGGTGCTTGTGCCGAAAAAATAGCGCACTTGCTCAGTGATGCCATCGTTATCCGTATCACTAAAGAATATCAGAGAACTTGTAGCGGCGGAAACGAGAGGATACGCACCGAGTGCCGAAGGAGCGACAGAGCGCACATCAATCACGAGCTTGAAGAATACGAGTTCCAGGTCGCTTTGATTTTGTAGCTTACGCTCAATAAACTTTCCGGTATTCGTAAGGTCGCGCGCAAAATAAAGTACGATAATGCCGACCATCGCCCATAAGCCGATCACGAGCATGAGTTCAATGAGGGTGAATCCCGCTCCGCCTTTGCGCTCTAACGAACGAGTTTCAGTATTTTTGCGCGCAACAAATTTTTTCATCAGAGCGGGTCAAGGTCAATCACGACCTCTTCGAATCCCCCGCCGAGCGTTATAGTAGACGAGGCAGGTGCAAATCCAGTGAACGCCACATCGATATCGTAGGTGAGCGAAGAGAGTCCGCCAAAAAGCGCATGGGCGCGCGGCACACATGCGGAACGGAATTCAAAGACAATGTCATCAAGCAAGGGAGTAGTATTCTCATCGAACGTGCGCATAAAAACTTTATAACGCATATAGCGGGTACCCGCGTGCGAAGCATGGAGCGTTCCTCCCGAAGAAGCGTAGAACGTATTTCCCGTGCCGTCGGGTCCTATAAAATTCCATGTGGTGTTATCGTTATTTGTTGCGATCTGGAACTGGAGCGAAGTGTTTGCGGGTTGCGACGAGGGATTCCATGAAAGCGAAAAAAACGAAGTGGTACTTGATCCCACATCAAGCGTGTTCGAGATGAGCCAGCTTTCGGTCGAGGTGCTGTATGTACCTCCTTGCGCGAGAAGCGTGATGCGCCCGGGAACAAGTTCGGGGTCGATGCCGCCGTCTTGCACGG
>Ga0247727_10016001_pt1 | contig 12192 bp, 9 predicted proteins | sample WisWelCaveWW1625_FD_202498 | JGI IMG/M metagenome (GOLD analysis project Ga0247727, IMG submission 202498) | Biofilm microbial communities from Wishing Well Cave, Virginia, United States - WW16-25 | ecosystem: Environmental > Aquatic > Deep subsurface > Groundwater > Cave microbial mat | place...
CTCCGGTCCTGACGTTCAGCGACGTGACGACGCCGGGGGCGTGCCCCCAGACCTATTCGGTGACCCGGACCTGGACGGCGACCGACGCGTGCGGCAACTCGAGTACCGCCTCCCAGACCCTCACGGTCGAGGACCGCACCGCGCCGGTGATCTCCGGAGCCGGCGGTCCGCAGACGATCGAGTGCCCGGCCACGCCGGTGTTCAGCAACCCGAGCGCGAGCGATGCCTGCGATCCGGCGCCGAGTCTGTCGTTCAGCGACGTGACGACGCCGGGAGCGTGCGCGCAGGAATACGCGGCAACCCGGACCTGGACCGCCACCGACGCGTGCGGCAACTCGAGCACGGCGAGTCAGACCATCACGGTCGTGGACCACACCGCCCCCACAATCGGCGGCGTGTCGGAAGCACAGTCGATCGAATCTCCCGCGGCGCCGCAGTTCGCCAACCCGATCGCGAGCGATGCCTGCGATCCGAGTCCGAGCCTGACCTTCGGCGACGTCGTGACCCCTGGTCCATGCCCGCATCAGTACTCGGTGACCCGGACCTGGACCGCCACCGACGCGTGCGGCAACACCAGCGCGCCGGCGTCCCAGACGATCCGGGTCGAGGACAACGTGGCGCCGGTCATCACCCTCGTCGAGGACCCGGTCGCGATCGAATGTCCCGTCGCGCCGGAGTTCGGCAGCCCGACAGTCACCGATGCCAGCGATCCCAGCCCGAGCCTGACCTTCGTCGACGTGACGACGCCGGGGTCCTGCTCCCAGGGGTATTCGGTGACCCGGACCTGGACCGCGACCGACGCCTGCGGCAACGCCAGCGCCCCGGCGTCCCAGACGATCCGGGTCGAGGACAACGTGGCGCCGGTCATCACCCTCGTCGAGGGCCCGGTCGCGATCGAATGTCCCGTCGCGCCGGAGTTCGGCAGCCCGACAGTCACCGACGCCTGCGATCCGAGTCCGAGCCTGACCTTCGCCGACGTCGTGACCCCTGGTTCATGCCCGCATCAGTACTCGGTGACCCGGACCTGGACCGCCACCGACGCGTGCGGCAACTCGACAACCTCCAGCCAGACCCTCACGGTCGAGGACCGCACCGCGCCGGTGATCTCCGGAGCTGGCGGTCCGCAGACGATCGAGTGCCCGGCGACGCCGGAGTTCAGCAACCCGGGCATCTCCGACGCCTGCGATCCGTCGCCGAGTCTGACCTTCGTCGACGTGACCACGCCGGGGTCCTGCTCCCAGGGGTATTCGGTGACCCGGACCTGGACCGCGACCGACGCATGCGGGAACCAGAGCAGTGTTTCCCAGACCGTCACCGTCCTGGCCGACTCGACGGAGGTGAACCTGGTCGGCAACCCCTCCTTCGAGACCGACATCACCGGCTGGAGATCCTACGCCGCCGCGACGCTCGAGCGCGTCGCCGAGGACTTCGACGGGGCTTACGTCCTTCGAATCACCGGGCCGCACTCGACCGGTCGCTTCGGGACCATCGACAGTCCCCGCTGGGTGCGCTCGGTGCCGGCCGCGGGAACCCGCTACCGCCTGAGCGCCTGGGTGCGGTCGGAGACCAGCACGGGGACGATGCTGATTCAGGTCCGCGAGTACCTGGAGGGCGTGCGGGAGGGCATGATCTACTCGCCTCCGCTCCCGCTGACGCCGGCCTGGCAGCTGTTGACGGTGGACTACGTCGCCGCCGCGGCTGGCTCCGTGCTGGACTTCATGGTTCTCGACTATCCGAAGGTGCGGGGGGAGGTGTTCCTGATCGACAACATCTCGATCCGCCTGGCGACGACGAGCGTGTCGGCGGATGTCAGCGGGCTCGAGTGGAGCAGCTCCGCCACGACCGATTCGATGGCGCTGGGCGTGACGCTCTATCCCACCCCGTTCCGTTCGCGCGGAACCCTCAGCTTCGGGACGGGCACCCGGGGTCCGCTCCGGGTCGAGATCTTGGATCTCGCCGGGCGCCGGGTTCGCCAGTTGCTGGACGACCCGGATGCCGCACCCGGAACCCATCGCCTGACCCTCGACGGATGCGGCGACAACGGGGCACCGCTGGCGCCCGGGGTGTATTTCTACCGGATCGACTCGCCCGAGCGCGTCACCCGAGGACGTTTCGTAGTCATCCGGTGAGTGGATCGGCCGGTGCGTTGGCCCCCTTCGATCCGACCTCCCGCTGCCCCCGGGTTTCTAGAGTCGTGTCTCCGCGACGCGCTCCGGATCATGCGGCATGAAGCAGTCTCCCCTCGCGCAGCACGGTGGCGGGCAGGGAGGCCTTGAGATGCCGCCGGCTCTCGAAGCGCCCGCGGGGCCACACGAGAACGTCTGCGGCGGCGCCGGTTCCCCACAGGACCTGATAGGCGAGCCGGCTGCGCCTGCTCTCGGGCGGCGCATCATCCGGGACCACCACCAGGAGGTCGTAGTCGCTGTCGGGGCCCCCGTCATCCCGGGCCTTCGAGCCGAACAGGTAGATCCGCTCGGGGTGGTACGCCTCCACGAGCCGCCGGACGATCTCCGCAAGGACTGGATCGCGCCTCAGGATGTCGGCCCCCATGATCCCTCCGTGTCGTGCGGCGATCTCAGCACGATCGTGAAGCTCTCTACGAGCCACGCAGCGATCGTGCGCTGGCAGCCCCCTGTTTCGATCCGCTTCAATCGGCCAGAACATACTGGGGCCATGACCCGCCTGCAATCGGGAGGGACTGGTGATGGCGGTGGAGACCGGCCCCCGTGTCGCCGCCCGATCGGGCAGTAAGAGGAGCTGGACCGCACCCTCGCTCGCCCACGGTTGGGTCCGTGGCGCTTGGGTCCCCCGCAGCGCTCGCGTCACGGCGCCGGATCCCACCGTTTCCGGGCGAAGGCGCTCAGCTCGGCCGCCCCGCCCGCCTCGCCACCGTCGCGAAGAATCCCGCCAGCCCCCGCCGATAGACCGGCCCGCTCACCAGGAACGCGTCGTTGTGCCCGCCCCGAAGCTCCACCACGGTGGCCTCGCGCGCAGCCGCGGCGAGTCGCTCGGCGTGCCGGAACGGGAAGTACTCGTCTTCGCGGCTGTGGAGGATGAGGACCGGGGCGCGGACGCGCCCAATCTTGCTCAGCGTGTCGTAGCGATTGCGGATCACCCACCGCACGGGCAGGAAGGGGAACATGCCCTGCGCCACCTCCGCCACCGAGGTGAAGGACTCCTCGAGCACCACGCCGCCCACCTCGGCCTCGGCCGCCAGGTGCGCGGCCACCGCCGAGCCCAGCGATTCCCCGAAGAGCGCGATCGTCCGCGGGTCGAGCCCGCGCGTGCTCACCAGATGTTCGTACCCGGCCCTCGCGTCGAGGTACGTGCCGGCCTCGCCCGGCCGGCCCTCGCTCTCGCCGTAGCCGCGGTAGTCGAGGATCAGCACGTCCACGCCGAGGTCGCGCAGGATGGCGAGCTTGTCCAGCCGGTGCGAGATGTTGCCGGCGTTCCCGTGCAGGAGCAGCACGGTGAGGCGCGGATGGACGGCGCCCGAATCCTGGTTCGCGGGGACGAGCCAGCCGTGGAGCTTGGTCCCGTCCGCGGCGGTGAGCCGCACCTCCTCGAACCGCCAGCCGAGCCGGGCCGGTGTGGTCTCGAGGGCGCGCGTCGGGTAGTAGAGCATCCGCGGCTCCATCCAGCGCACCCAGAGGACGAAGAGCGCCGCCACACCGATCACCGCGAGCAGGAGGGTCATCGCGCGCCTCACGCCTCGCTCCGCCGGCCGCGGGAGAGGCCCACGGCCGTCTCGTACGCTGGCGCGGCGACCACCGAGGCGAATCCGTTCGCCGCCCAGGCCCAGGGGACCGATCGCCGCACCCCGCCCCGGGTGCCATACTGCGCCGCGTGGAGCGTGCAATCACAAGCCACGCGCGTGGAGAACACGCCGCGAGGATGACGCGCGCTGCGACCCGGGGGACAAGGCGATGAGACTGCCCCACTGGCAGAGGCTGCTCTACGCCTCGGGATCGCTCGGGGTGGCGCTGTCGTATCAGGCCTTCGGTACATACATCCAATTCCTCTACATCGACATCCTGGGACTCAAGGCCTCGCTGGTGGGCCTCGGCTGGAGTTTCTACGGAGTCTGGAACGCCGTCAACGATCCCCTCGCCGGCCACCTCTCGGACCGGACGCGCACCCGCTGGGGGCGGCGCACCCCCTGGATCGCCGGCGCCTTCATCCCCTTGGGGCTCTTGTTCTACCTGCTCTGGGTGCCCCCCTCGCCGCTGGTCCGGGGCGGGCAGGTGCCGCTGTTCGCCTACTTCATGGGCGTCGTTCTGGTCTTCGACCTGCTGTGGACGATCGTCGTCATGAACTGGACGGCGCTCTTCCCGGAGATGATCCCCGAGCCGCGCGACCGCGCCACGGTGTCCGGATGGCGGCAGCTCTTCTCGGTCCTGGGCCTGCTCATCGGCGTCGCCCTGCCGCCCATCCTCGTCGGCGCCGACTGGAGCGGGCGCGGATCCATGGCCCTGCTGCTGGCGATGATCACGTCCCTGACGTTCGGCCTGGCGCTGCTCGGCATCCGCGAGCCGCCGCCCGCGCGCCTGGGCCAGCCGCTCGGCTTGGGCCCGGCCCTGCTGGCCTCCTGCCGCAGCCGCCCGTTCCGCTGGTTCCTGCTCGCCAACCTGCACAAGGAATTCATCTACAGCCTGCTCACCGCGTCGGTCCCGTTCTGGGCCAAGTACGTGCTCCTCATCCAGGCGCCGGTCACGGCCTTGGGTGTGGCGCTGGAGCCCGGGATGCAGAACTCGCTGCTGCTGGGCGCGGCCTTCATCATGGCTCTGCCCGCCCTGCCGGCGTGGACGGCGGTGGCCAGGCGCTTCGGCGGTCGGCGCGCCTGGCTGGTCTCCCAGACCACCTTCGCCCTGTCCATGTTGGGCGTGTTCTTCGCCCGCGACTTCTTCCAGGGCGTGGCGGCGATGTCGCTGGCCGGTCTCAGCCTCGCCGGGCTGCTCGTCTCTCCCGACCTGCTCATCTCCGACGTGATCGACGAAGACGAGACCATCACCGGCACGCGCCGCGAGGGGATGTACTTCGGGATCAACGGCTTCGTTATCCGCTTCGCGTTCACCCTGCAGGGTCTCGCCACGGGAGCGATCCTGCACTTCACCCGGTATGTGGGCTCCTCGCCGGAGAACCTCTACCCGGCCCAGCCGCCGGCCGCCCTGTTCGGCATCCGGGCCCTGACCGCGCTGCTGCCGATCGTGGCTTCGGTGGTGGTGATCGCGGCGCTGCAGCGCTATCCCCTCCACGGCGAACGCTACCGGGCCCTGCGCACCGCGCTCGCCCGGATGCGCCAGCGATAGAACGGCACGACGAAGCGGGCCGGGTGCGCGAGCTGCGGCCCCCACAGGGCGCCCGGGCGGGAGTCGCGACTACCACAACCTCCGTCCCGCGGACCGGAAGCGCATCACGGCGTCTCGGTCGGGCCACGAGAAGTAGGACCCGGTGGCGAGGTCCAGGGGTTGGCGGTTCAAGGTTTCCTGTTCCAGTCCGTTGAGCACCTCGAGGAGCAAATCCGCGGCGATCGCCTTGGACTTGCGAACGAACTGGTCGAGGGTCTCGTGTGGGTCGATCGGGAACACACGCAGTCCCACCCGCTCGCCGGAATCGATCTTCTCGTCGATGAAGTAGATCGAGACGCCGGCCTGTTTTTCGCCGTTCGCCATCATCCAGAAGCTGGGCATCACGCCGCGGTACTGGGGCAGGATGGCGCCGTGGATGCTGAGGATTCCGAAGCGGGACAGCTCGATCAGCGGGCGCTTGTAGATCTGGGGTGTGCTCACGGAAATCAGCACGTCGGCGTTTTCACGACGCAGGCGCTCCAGGAAGTCCGGAGCATTGACGTCGGCGATGTCCTCGCAGCGCACCTTCCACTTCCGACAGATCGCAGCCACGGATTGCCCGCGAAGCTTGGACCACACGACGCGCATCGCCAGGTGCGCCGTGGCCCCGTAGCCAAACGTTTTCGCGTAACGGATCGCGGCGTCCAGCGGTGTCTGCCTCTTGTAGAGCGGCGGCACGACGTACACCGCCTCGGTCCGCGCCGCCCAGCGCGACAGCAGCCGATCGTAGAACGCCGGCAGATAGATCGGATCGTCGGCCGTGAGGAACGCGATCTTCAGCGATGCTTCCATTCGGCGATCACCTCGTCGAAGCGCCCGAACGGCAGGCTGGTCAACAGGTGCCGCACGCGGCGAACCAGGGAATCGCGGCCGATGCTCTGATGCAGCCGGTACCAGGGCGAGACCTTGCCGCGGTAGTCGTCCATTTCGTGGGGGCTGAACTCGTACGGGTGACAATAGATGACAACCGGCCGGCGCTCCTCGAGGATCGAGCGGATCGCGACGTCGAGCAGGCGCTGAGGCAGCAGTCTGAAGTAGCCGCCACCCGCCACGGGTATTCGGAACGGGCCGACCCGGCCGATCGCGACCGGCACCTCGAAGATGGACAGCCCGTTCGCGAGTGGCACGTGATGCGGCCCGACACCCCAGCCCGGCACGCCGTAGCGCGAGGTCCGCATTGGGAAAATCGACGAGTCCACTTCGAACCCGAGCTCCGCAAGCGTCTCGAGCGCCCACAGGTTCCGGGGTAGGATCGAGAAGTCCGGCGCACGGAACGCGGTGACACGCACGCCGCAGGCATCCTCAACGGTCTTCACGGCCATCTCGAGCTCGCGACGAAGCGCCGCCCGGTCCATTCCATAGAGCGGGCGATGGCTGTAGCCGTGCGACTGGATTTCGTGTCCGTCGCGCAGCACGTCAGCGAGAATGCGCGGAAACGCCTCGGCCACCTTGCCCTGGACGAAAAACGTTCCTTTGACCCCGCAGTCGTCGAGGAACCCGAGCACGCGGTCGATGTTGCGCACCACGCGTTCGCTGATCGGCGCGTCGTAGTCGATGGTCGACTGATACCAGTCCTCGACGTCGATGCTGAACGCGCACGTGGGCGGGGCGCCTGGCTCGGGCGCGGCCAGCCCGGCACTACCCTGGGCATCGGCGACAGGCGGAGCACTCCCCGCGTTCGAGCGCCGGTCGTCGTCCGGAGAAAACACCGTGGCGTGCATCGAAGTCAGGTCGACACCTGGCGCGAGATCGTGAGCGCCCAACGCAAGCGCCAGCCGCGATCCGCCGACAGTCGCTGCAGGAAGAGAGAACGCATGAGGGCTCCTCGTACGAGTATTCGGGTCATGTCGCCAGGCTAGTCCCTGTGTGCCGGAACGGACGGCGCACCGAGATGTGTTATCGGCCGATCAGTACAACGACTTGCGACCCGGTAGGCCCGCCTGCGACCCGGCCCGGAGCACCAGCCGGGTTGCCGGGAATCCGTTCGGCGTGGTAATCGTTCCCGTCCAGCCATCGTTCGGAGGCGGACCCCCACCATGTTCTCGCTATTCCCGAGACAGGACGACTTCTTCGAGCTGTTCAAGAAGCAGGGAAGCCTGGTGCGCCAGGGTTGCGACCAGCTCCTCGACATGATGGAGCATTTCGAGGACCTGGAGAACAGAGCGGCGGCGCTCAAGGAGGTCGAGCACCAGGGCGACCTCGTCACCCACGAGATCTTCGAGCGGCTCAACCGCACCTTCATCACGCCGCTCGAGCGCGAGGACATCCACGACCTGGCCAGCGGGCTGGACGACGTGCTCGACGCCGTCGAGGCGATCGGCAGCCGCCTGGTGCTGTTCCGGGTGCAGCAACCCACGCCGGAGGCGATCAAGCTTGCGCGCATCATCGTGCAGTGCGGCACCCAGCTCGAGCAGGCGGTCTCGCGTCTCAAGGACTTCAAGAACCTGATGGGGTTCACGATCGAGCTGAACCGGCTCGAGAACGAAGCCGACGCGATCTCGCGCGAAGTGGTCGCCGACCTCTTCAACGGCGTGCACGACCCCATCGACGTGCTGCGCTGGAAGGAGCTCTACGGGCGCCTCGAGGCGGCGACGGACGTGAGCGAGGACGTCGCCAACATCATCGAGGCGATCGTCCTCAAGAACCGCTGACGCGCCTTCATGAACTTCCCCATCGAGATCTGGCTCATCATCCTGGTGGCGCTGGCGTTCGATTTCATCAACGGGTTCCACGACGCCGCCAACTCCATCGCCACCGTCGTCAGCACCCGGGTGCTGTCGCCGCGCAACGCGGTGGCGTGGGCGGCCTTCTTCAACTTCATCGCGTTCCTGGTGTTCGGCGCCCACGTCGCCAAGACGGTGGGCAAAGGCGTCGTGGACCCGGCCTTCGTGACGCCGCTGATGATCTTCGCGGGTCTGGTCGGGGCCATCATCTGGAATCTCCTCACCTGGTGGTGGGGACTGCCGTCCTCGTCCTCGCACGCGCTGATCGGCGGGTTCGTGGGCGCGGCGCTGGCGGCGGTGGGGCCCGAGGCGGTGATCGCGAAGGGACTCATCAAGGTCGCCCAGTTCATCGTGCTGTCGCCGCTCATCGGCATGGCGATCGGCTTCCTCAACATGTGGATCGTCATGTGGATCTTCCATCGCTCGACGCCCGGTTTCGTAGACAAGCTGTTCCGCCGCCTGCAGCTGGTCTCGGCGGCGGCCTTCAGTCTCGGTCACGGCGGCAACGATGCGCAGAAGACCATGGGCATCATCACGGCGCTGCTCTACTCGACCGGCCACCTGCAGGGTGACTTTCTCGTGCCCATGTGGGTGGTGCTCTCGGCGCACGCGGCGATGGGGCTCGGCACCATGGCAGGCGGCTGGCGGATCGTGCAGACCATGGGGATGCGCATCACCAAGCTCCAGCCCGTCGGCGGCTTCTGCGCCGAGACCGCGGGCGCGCTCACGCTGTTCGGCGCTACCGCCTTCGGCATCCCGGTCTCGACCACGCACACCATCACCGGCGCCATCGTGGGCGTGGGCTCGACGCGCCGGCTCTCGGCGGTGAAGTGGGGCGTCGCGGGCCGGATCGTCTGGGCCTGGGTGCTCACGATCCCGATGTCGGCGGGGATGGCGGCGCTGACCTACTGGGGCCTGAAGCTCTTCGTCCGTGGCTAGCCGCCCGCTTCAGCGCGGCTCGTCGTCGCCCTGCGGCGCCACTTGGTTGAGCCTCCAGTCCCAGGGGATGAAGCCGGTGACCGTCTCGACCCCGATGCTCCCGAAGGAGAGCCGCAGGGGCGTGGGGCCGTAGCGCTTCAGGAACTCGATCACGCCCGCGCGGCCGCCGAAGTCCTTCTCGTACCAGTCGAAGATCGAGCTGACCGTGAACCGCCCGGTGCGCGGGTCCATCCGCGCGTGCTGCCGGGTCTCGAGCGCGGCGCGGGTGTTGGCCTCGAGGTCGCGCTCGAGCGTCACCGCCCGGTACGGGCGCCCCAGCAGCGGCGGGCAGCCGCGCGCGCCGCACACGATGGCAAAGTGGACTCGCGGGTCGAGCGACGCCGGCGGGGCGTCGGACTTGCGGTCGAAGTCCGCGAACAGGAAGTGCCGCTCGAACCCGTTGAGCGAGTAGGACACGTCCTCGACCGTCACCACCGGGGCCTCGAAGAAGTCCTTCACGTCCATGACGCTCTGGAGCGGCCGCTCCGCCGGGCCCAGGTGGCGCACCACCTGCCGGATGACGAGGAAGTTGTAGAGGTTGATGCCCCACGCCGTGCGCTCGGCCGCGGTCATCTGCGAGGGCGCGACCGCCAGCAGCTGGCGGTGGATCATGGCGAGAGTGCCGTCGGCCCCCGCAGGGTCCTGGCGCTCCCGCAACCGCGCGTAGTCGAACCCAGTGGTCAGGACTCTGGGGTTGGTTCTGAGGCCTGATGAGTAGTACTCCCGTGCCACCGCGTAACGCTGCGAGAACAGCATCGCGTAGCCGGAGTAGTCGGGCTCGGCCGCGGGCGCGGGACGCGCGCCTGTGAGCGCCAACGCCATCAGCGCCCCCCGCGGGGCCACCACGGTGAAAAGCAGCCGCCATCGCATCACGTACGGCGCACCATCGCTGGCTCCGGCTCCCGCCCCCGCACCGGCGGTGCCCCGGCCTCGACCCGGGCGGGCCGGGTCGCAGGAAGAACGCCCACCGGCTCGGCGGCGACGAAGGCGTTGTAGTCGGGCTCCCCCGACACCGGGTCGAATCGGCGCGGAATGAGCACGTTGGCCTCGGGCCAGTAGGTCTGGAGGTGGCGCTCCTTCATGGGCGCGAGTCGCGCGATGCCGATCCATTCGCCCACGTCCGACCGCAGCAGGACCTCGTCGCCGTCTTGAAGCCCGAGGGGCGCGGCGTCGGCGGGATTCATCAGCACGTCGCGACGCGTGGAGCTGCCCATGAGCGCATCGCGCTCGGCGAACGCCATGCTGTTGAACTGCTTTCCGCGCCGGGTCGTGAGGTAGAACATCCCGGGCGGAATCCGGATCTCGGGCAGCGGCACCACGGTGAAGCGCGCCCGCCCGCCGGGCATGCGCGCGAAGCCGTCCGTGAACAGCCTCTCGCCGCCCCACTGCACCCACTGGCCCTCGCGCTCGAGCCCCTCGACGCCGGCGTAGAGCGGCATCGCCTTCACCATCTCGGCGCGGATGTCGGCGGTGCCCTTCCAGGCGAGAACGGCGGCGAGGTCGGGGCGGGCCGCGATCGCCACCCGCACCGGGATCTCCCATTCGGGGCGCGCCTCGGCGATGCGCGGCCCCGGGATCTCGGGCGAGTAGCGGATCCGGCGCTCGGTGCTCGTCGTGGTGCCGCCGCCCGCGGTCTCGTAGCGGGTCTGGGCCGGCAGCAGGAGGACGGTCTGGCCCGGCAGCAGCGCGGAAGTGTTGAGCACGATGTCCTGGTGGATGCGGAGCTTCACGCGCGACAGCGCCTCTTCCATGTAGCCGCGATCCGGCATGGTCTCGAGCAGGTTGCCGCCCAGCGAATAGAGGAGGTCGATCTCGCCGCGGTGCGCCGCCTCCAGCATCTGGAGCGTGCGCAGGCCCTTCGTGGCCGGGAGGGTGTGGCTCCAGAGCGTCTCGAACCGGCGGCGGTCGGCCTGGTTCGCGACCTCGAATCCGCCCGGGTACTTGTCGGGATCCACGCCGCACTCGCCGCCGCCCTGAACGCCCGAGTGCCCGCGGATCGGCATGATGCCGCACTTCTCGCGCCCCAGCATGCCGCGCGCGAGCGCGAGGTTCACGACCGCCTTCACGTTGTCCACGCCAAAGCGATGCTGGGTGAGCCCCATGCTGTAGACGAGCACCGCGGTCTTCGCCCGCGCGTACTGTTCCGCGAAGCGCAGCATGTCGGCCCGCGAGAGCCCGGCCGACTTCTCGAGCTGCTCCCACGAAAGCGCGCTCACCCATGCGCTCAGCTCCTCGAACCCAGCGGTGTGACGGGCGATGAACGCGCGGTCTAGCCCGTCGCGCTCGATCAGGTGCTTGAGCACGCCGTGGAGGAAGGCGATGTCTCCGCCCACGCCCACCTGGAAGAAGTCGTCCATCAGCGGGGTGCCGAACAACGCGCTGCGGAGGTCGCTCGGCACCCAGTAGCGCTCGAGCCCCGGCTCGCGCATCGGGTTCACGACCAGGATGCGCGTGCCCTGGCGTTTGGCGTAGGCCAGGTACTTCGTGGTGACCGGCTGGTTGTTGGCGAGGTGGGAGCCGAGGATCACCACCAGGTCGCTGCCGATCATGTCCTTGAGCGAGCAGGTGGGGGCGGGAACGCCGAGGGTGTCCTTGAGGCCCGACACGCTGGCCGCGTGGCAGAGGCGCGCGCACATGTCCACGTGGTTGGAGCCCATCAGGCGCGCCGCCTTCTGGAAGGCGTAGTACGTCTCGTTCACGAGCCCGCGCGAAGTGGCGAAGAATCCCATGCGCTCGCCGGGGAGTTCGCGCAGCGCGTCCGCGGCAATCCCCAGCGCCTCGTCCCACGAGAGGCGATGGAGCTGGTCGCTCCCGGCGCGATGGATCATCGGCCAGGGGATGCGCCCGAGGCGGTGCAGCTCCGCGTTGCTCAGGGCGCGCAGCGGGGCAAGGTCGCGCAGCTTCTCCTCGGGCACCGGGCCCATCGTGTTGAGCCGCAGCAATCGCAGCCGCGTCATGCACAGGTGGACACCGCTGATGACGTCGTCGCGCAGCCCCCGCGGCCCCAGCGAGCAGCCGTCGCACACGCCGCGTGTGAGGATCCGCAGGGCGTAGGGGAGGTTGTCCCGGTTTTCCCACGCCACCTGGAGCATCTCGAGGTAGGGACGCGGCCGGGGATGTCGTCCGGGACCGAACGGGAGAAG
>Ga0247727_10016002_pt1 | contig 12191 bp, 12 predicted proteins | sample WisWelCaveWW1625_FD_202498 | JGI IMG/M metagenome (GOLD analysis project Ga0247727, IMG submission 202498) | Biofilm microbial communities from Wishing Well Cave, Virginia, United States - WW16-25 | ecosystem: Environmental > Aquatic > Deep subsurface > Groundwater > Cave microbial mat | place...
CCGCTCGAGATGTTTTTGATGATGAGCTGCGCCCCACGATATGTGTAATACAGTGAAATGACAGTTGCGATTGAAAAGAGGATTTTTTCAATGAGGGTGAGCATGGCAACTCCATGAAAGCCCTCTCCCTTTCAGGGAAAGGGGTAGGGGGTGATGGTCAATGCTAGTTTAGCACAGAAAACAAAAGCGGAGGCAGGCGCCTCCACTCATTGATGAAATGACAGTTACTTCGTGCTGATGGCGTTCACGTAATCAACTGCGCCCTGGCATGCAGGAGGCAAATGTGTGGAGAGATTTTCCCAGGTGAGTTCCTGCTTCTCCCCGAATGTCACGTCAAGCGCGTCGCCCAGGCAGCCTGGTCCGGCATTGTAATTTACAAGTGTGAACTTCCACAGATCTTCATAAGTAGCGGATTCGCCCGCCGATTCGCCAGTGATATTCTCCACGAGTTGACCCGCCTGTTCGCAATTCGATAGCAATGTATGAGCAAAAACCCCAATGCTGAAATTGGCGCGATCCAGATCTATACCCAATGGGCAGGTCTCACAAGTCGCGTTCACAGCATCAATTAATGCGAGCCGCACATATTCCTGTTGTTCCTCGTCCAAATTCAAATATCCTTTACTGCATTCCTCCGAATCCATCACAAGCGGACAGAACTGATGGAAGAACGGAGGATTCCATAATAATGTGGTATCCGCGCCAAGTTCGGTAAGTTGCCCAAGACCCACATCGTTCTTCAGGCTGGTCCCGGGCCAGAACTGACTCTCCTTCGCGAAAAGATTCTTCAATAAATGCGCGGGCACTCCCGAATCTTGCGCAACGTTCAGGATGAGGCTGTCGAATTGATTCTGCCATTGATTGACAGCCGTGCGTGCAACCTCCATCCCGCAGGTGGATGCGCCGCCATCGGGCAGTAAACCTCCATCCGGGCACGCGCTCACATCGACCGCGCCATTGCGGATCAAGTTGGCAGCTAAATAGTTATATGGCACGTCGGTGCCGAGTGACTCGCTTTGTGTTGGCGTGCTTAACCACTCAGGTGGTCCGCCAATGGGCGGCAATGCTCCCCATGCTTCCACGCAACTTGCAACAGGCACGCCAAGCCATTGACTGCTTAACACATCCACGTACCAGAACGAGCGGTCTGGGTTGCCTTCGTCAGCAAGGGCTACGCGGACGAGCGCGTCAAATATTTCACTGCTATCTCCGTAACTCGAATACACCCAGAATTGAATGGTAATTACATTTTCACCAGTAATGGGAAGTTGTAATCTGCAAACAGAAACAGCACCGCAGTTGAAAGATTGTTCTCCATACAATCCCTCAATACCGATGATGGTGTGGTCAGGCAGCGGCTCCAGGCCTGTTAAAACCAAAATCGGCTCAAACTCACAAATACTTGTTGACGATGTATAAACAGGGTTGCAGTTTTCCAGCGTCACTTGCACGCTCGGCGGCGGGAGTTTGGTGGAAACCTCTTTTTGCGCAGGCTGGCTATCCACCAGGACGACAAAGAATCCTTTACAAAGCCTGGTGTCAGATTCAGTGCAAAGGTCTTGGGTTACCCATATATTGTAAATACCCTCGCCGCAATCCACGTAAATATCCCCTGGCGTCGGCAGGCCCTCATGGTCAATTTCGATCTTGCATTCGACCTTGCCGTTACTCCAGCGATTCAGCGACCAAAAGTATTTGGTGTAATCCACCGTGACGACGGAAAACCTGTCGGGTCCGGGCGGAGCCTGGGATGGCGCGGCAACTCCTCGTGAGGTGGACGCGAATACGCTTCCTGCCACACCCAGAAGCAGTCCCAGCGTTAAAAGCAGGGATCTACGCCCAAGCCGAATCTCGTTGTCCCATCGCATAAAATAAGTCCGCTCACATTATAGCGGACTCTCGTTTGGCGGGGCTATTTTTTACGTCCCTTTTTGGTTACAGTTTTTACGGGTTTCTTCGGTTTCGTCTCGGTTGCTTCAACTTCGGAAACTGGCTTGTCCAGCTCTTCCAGCATTGCCCTATCCCGATTCAGATTACGATAACGCAGGTAAAGGCTTGTAACATAAATTCCCATGATTATGAACGCGATCGCGTAACCGGCGATCATGTAACCTGAAGTATCGGGTGTGGCTTCCTGAAAAAACATATTGCTCCTTTGCGTCTTCGGGTCTGAGACCCGAAGAGAGCAGAACGGGAATTTAACTTGTTACTTTCAATTTCAACTGCTCAACCTTATCTTGCAAGTCTCCAAGCCGGATGCGGTTCCAGAACAGGTCAATGAAAACGATAGAGAACGCGAAGATTGCAAAGAGAAGTATTTTTACCATGTCAAATGTCATAGCCATTTCAATTTCTGACGTTGCTTTGGATACTCCGAACACAACAGGATGAAGTGTGCGATCCACCCAGCGAATGGACATGAAGGTAATGGGAATGCTTACAGAAGCGATCAAGGCATATACTGCCCCAAAGTTGGCGCGGCGTTCTGGGTGGTCAATTCCAGCGCGAAGCATGAAATAGGCAAAATATAACAACTCCGCAATGGCAGCGGTAGTCAGGCGTGCTTCCCATTTCCACCAGGCATTCCAGGCTGGTCGCGCCCAGATTGATCCAAGCACAATGGCAAGGAAAAAGAACACACTGCTGATTTCAACTGCCGCCACTTCAATGCGATCCCATTTCATATCCTTAGTTCGAAGGTAGATAATGCTGGGTATGACGGCGGCTATAAAGCCTAACATGCCGACCCACGCGGTCGAAACGTGAATATAAAATACACGTTGAACGGCGCCCATGGTTACTTCGGTAGGGGCAACGAAAAGGGCGAGATATGTTGTGATTCCGATGAGGAGAATGGATATTCCATCAAGAATTCTCAACGCTAAGGGTTTGTTTTGTTGCATGTGATACTCCTTTTTGACCAACTACTGAAATTTGAATTGTGACAGAGGCATTAATCCTCCAATATATAGTCAAATAATATAAACGCAACTGCCGTTAGAATAACATCATAAGCAATCAGCGTGTTGAGCCAGTGTTTGATGGAGTTAAAATCATCGCCTGCCAGTATTGTGTTACTGGCTTGCACGGCGGCAATAATTAGGGGGAGCACAACCGGTAATAGCAAAATCGGAAGCAGGATATCGCGCGTCCGGGTTTGCACGGACATGGCGGAAAGCAACGTGCCGACGGCTGAGTATCCAATAGAGCCAAGCAGGATGACCATCAACAAGCCGGGCTGGAAGAGGTTGATGTTGTAGAGAATGCTATACACCGGCAGGACAATCGCCTCCACGATCAGCATGAAAGCCAGGTTGCTGATGGCTTTGCCAAAATAAATTGCCGAGCGATCCACAGGAGCGAGTAGCAAACCATCCAGACAGCCGCGGTCTTTTTCGATTGCCATCGAGCGGTTGAGACCCAGCGTCCCGGCGAAGGCGAAGGTTGCCCAGAGCACGCCTGCAGTCACAGACTGACGAGTTTTAATGTCCAATTCGAGCGCGAAGTTGAAGATGAGGATCACAAGAAGGGAGAAGACCAGCATCGCCGAAACCAATTCGAATGAACGAACTTCCGCGCGCAAGTCTTTCCATACGATGGCGGAAATCGCTTTGATGAAATTATTCGATGATCGACCGCCGACGGCTGTTAAACCAGCACCCTTGCCCTCACTCGAAGGGAGAGGGGAAAGCAGTCTGCGGTTGGTCCTTATTGGTTTGACTGCCATGTGCTACCCTGCCAACGCCTGTTTATAAAATGTGAGCAGGTTACTTTTCTTCAATTGCCTGGATGTCGCTGAGGCCGCGATCACGCCGCGTGAGAGAACGTCGAAGCGCGTTGCAAGGTCCTCAGCGCGGGCGAGATCATGCGAGGTCATTACGACTGTGCGTCCCTGTGCCGCAACTGCCTTTAAAACATCATCGAGCATGGATGAGGCGTCTTGATCGAGACCGGTATACGGCTCGTCGAAAAGCATTACGTCCGGGTCATGAAGCACTGCCCTGCCAATGGCGAGTCGTTGTTGCATGCCGCGTGAGAAAGTTCGCACCAGGTCGCGGCGGCGTGTTTCGAGTCCGACCATTTCTAAAATTTCGGTAATTCGTAATCGGTAATTTGTAATTCCATACATGCGCGCGTAGAAACGCAAATTTTCCTCCGCGCTTAAATCACCGTAAAGCAAAGGGAGATGTGAGACAACACCAAGCGTTGAGCGCACTTGTGCGGCTTCATGTGGAAGTCTGTACCCGGCGATGGTCACTTCGCCCAAGGATGGACGGGATAACGATGCAAGGATCCGCAAAAAAGTCGTCTTCCCCGCGCCGTTTGGACCAAGCAACGCGACGAATTCACCCGGCCGAACTTCAAAGTCCACGCTGCGCAGGACGGTCTTTAATCCGAATCGTTTGACAAGTTTTTTTACCGAGATCATGGTTGGTTTTGTAGGGACACGGCGCCGCAGTATCCCTACGCGTTACAACATTTCTTTCAATATTTCCTTCAACTGCGCGCGCCGCTTCTGATACGCATCGTTGGGTATCTTCTTAGCGCGATGCAGATCATCGAGCGCGATGATTGCATCCATCACATCTTCGGGAGATTTAAACGTATCACCTGCATCTTCTTCCACTCGGTTGCGGTCGCGAAGGTATATCCACCCACCGGCAAGGATGAGCGCCATGCCCAGCGCGCCCGCGCCAATCAGAAGGTTCTGGTTTGAATTTGTTTCGGGTGTTGGAGCCAATGTTTCTCCTGGCAACCCTGAAAGGGTGAATGTGAGCGTATCCCCCGCGCCCAAATTGCCTGCCGCGTACATCTGGAAATTGAAACCCTCAATCGCCTGCAAGCCGTGATCGGTCATTTGTGTGCCCTCAGCCTTTACACCTTCGGGCAGGAAAACCGTCAGAGAGGTAACAGATAATTCAAATGGCTGCGCGACTTCAACCCTGATGTCTTTTGGCAGGGTGGAGAACGCGATCAAACCATAAGGCTGTTCGTTTGGGAGGAATGCAAGACCGCTCTCAGTGGATATAAAGGGCTGGCTATCCTGCATGGGTTCGTAGCCAAGCGCCTCCGCGCCCTCAGGAGATTTGATGAACGGGATTTCCACTCCGTCTTTCAACTGCGCTACTACGATCTTGTCTGTTAAGTTGCGGAATGAATAAACGGCGAAAACCCGAATGTCATTCTCTGCATAATCGAAGAAGATGCGCGCATCATCCATCACCAGCGCGGAAATATCGTTCGTCGTTCCGTACAATGTGATCGGCGGCAGGGTCAGTTTGGAAGCGCCTTCTTCAACAATTGCAAAGCCGGATTGGAGCGTGATGCCGTCATGTTTTACCTGTGCCATGAAGATTCGACTCGCTGGCATTTCGACATGATCAAATGCGAATGTGCCTTCTGCATTTACCGTTCCACCCAGACTCAACACTTCCTGTGGAGTTGCGTTTGGATCGGAACCTTGATCGAATCCGCGCAATGTTATTTTTAATTCAGATGACAGATCCGCGCCTGTTTTATTTTCGATGGATCCGCTCACTGTGCCAAATCCTTCTTCAAGGATTGCTGTCGCTTCACTCGAAGCCTCAGCCTGCTCGGTTCCTACGAGCGTTCCCTCAACTGACGGCGTTTCGGCGTCAGACGCGATGGGAGTTCCGGTAACGGGGACAGTTGTCGGCCGGGCCAGAGGCGCAGTGTCGAATGCGAGGGTCCTTAAGTACGCGGCGACCGCCCACACATCGTCATCGCTTAAGTTCGATCCGAACGCTGGCACTTCATCATTTCCCTGTCTGACGATGCGCGCCAATTCCACTCCGCTCAACGCGGACATCTTCAATTGATCCTGGAAGAAGTCTGTAGAACAATTCGCGCAATTGGCTTCGAAGAGGTCCCTGCCTTTTTCGATTTCATCCCTGGTCGTGTGAAAGGTCATCGCATAAGCCACAACATCCCAGCGTTCCTGATCGGTGAGGCTCTCGAATGGAGGCATGAAGCGTTCAATGTTGCCGCGCGTGACCATAATGTACCATTTCGCAAGGGATGCCGGGCGCGCGATCTCGGGCAGTCCAAAGGCGGGAACCGTAACGCCTTGCAATTGAATTCCCTGCTCGCCATCGCCCAAGCCTGTTTGTCCATGGCATGGCGCACACTTTTCCACATAGATTGCCGCGCCGTTTTCAATGCTGGGCGCTTGCGCAGGATAAAGCGGTCCGAGCGTCGGCGCGGGAGGCGGCGCGACATAACCCGGTGGGGGAGTGATATCTTCAGCGAGCGTGAAGTTGCAGGCGGAGAGAAATAATGTGAAAGTTGCAAGTGCGATGATAAATATGAAACGAAATTTCATAAAAGTCCTTTATGTCATTGCAAGCCACTGTTCGTTGGCGGCGGCAATCCCCTCGCGAAGTTGGGGATTGCTCACCTGCACTTCGATTTGCTTGGCAAATCGTGCAGGCGCAAGTGTCGTCGGGCTTAATGCCCTCCTCACAATGACAGGAATTACGTTAACGCCTTTCCGCATGATGGACAAAACCGATCCGACACCATCACAGGCTTGCCGCATTTCGGGCAGAATCCAGCAGATTTTTCCTTGCGGCTTTTGCGGCGCGAAGAGATCATGGATTCGAGGTCGTCATCAGTAAGTTCGGGTTTTACGTTCGATGCATCTGCTCGGCGCGCAGCAATGGCGCGCTCGATTCGTTCCTCCGCGTTTTGAACCGCGAAGGAGGGAAGATCGCGAAGATTTCCTTTGCGCCGCGAAGAATCCTTCGCGGTCTCATCTGCGCTTGCGCCAGGTGCAAGTGTTGAATCTTCGCGGTGAAAATCAAATCTCTCCTCAGAGGCCAACTCATCAATCTTCCTCAAGATATCCGCGCCTTTTTGTAATAGATTTGCGCGTTGGATTGGATAATCGTCAGGGGGTATCTTTCCGAGTTTGAAATCGAAATCAAGTTCCTGTAGACTGTTGATGACGCGGTCCCGTTCAGCCATGAGAGCGGAGCGTTCATGCTCCTCTTCGGTAACGCGGCGGGCGCGTCCCTGTGTGAATGGAGCGTAAAGGTACATCCCAACAAGCGTCAGGACAGCAAACGTAAAGAAGATCGCGGCGATGTCCATGTTTCTTTACTTTAAAAGCGGGTCGATCTGTGCGCGGATCTGGTCAATGCTCGAGAAAGGACCGACCTGCACATATTGCAGAACGCCGTTTTTATCAACAAAATATGTTTCAGGCACACCCGCAATACGGAAATATTGTGAGATGCGCGTGGCGAGGTCGGGACCGTTCGGATAAGTGATGCCAAACTTCTTTAGATAAACCCGCGCTTCGGGTTCGGTATCTACATAATCCACGCCAAGGAAGGCGACTTCACCTGTGGGCTCGTATTCCTTCCAGGCGGCTTGCAATTCGGTGGCTTCCTGTTCGCAGGGTTTGCACCACGAAGCCCAAAAATTGATGACGACCACCTTGCCGCGCAGTTCCTCCATGTTGACTTCACTCCTGCCATCGTATTCATATCCGCTGAATAATGGAAGTGTGAAATTATCAATAACCTGCCCGGGCTGAACAGTGCCTTGCTGCGCGCGGTCGAGTCCAACGCCGACAATGGCTAGCAGGACGACCAAAAATGCCCAGATAATAATTTGCACCCATATTGGCACACCGTGGCGCACAGGCGTTAATTCTGTCATTAAGGATTCTCTACTTTGCTCCCCTATTCCCTCGTGAAAGGGGCTGGGGGTAAGATGTTATTTTATTTTCTTTAACTCTTCTTCCATCTTCGCGATATATCCATCCTGGACTGGCTTCGCTTCACCCTCACTGGAAACTGCTTCGCTTGCAATGGGCTTTTTCCACGCCTGAAAGCCGCGCAAGAGTATGAAAGACCCCAGAAGAAAGGCAACCACAGGAACAAGATAACTGACCAGGCGGTTTGGCGGCTCGTTCAACACCCGCACGCCGTATTGTTCGACAAAGTGCTGTTTGATCTCATCTTCGCTTTTGCCGTCTGCCAGCATCGCGCGGATCACGTCGCGCCACTGACGGCATGCTTCGGTGGGACATACATCCAGCGGCGTGCTTTCGCAGACAGGACAATACAATTGTTCCGCGATCTTGTTCACTTCGTCATCGGTGGGTGTGGGACCTTGGGCGACGACAGGTTGGGTGAAAAAAGATGCTAAAAGGATGACTAGTAATGCGTATTGCGTAATGCTTAATACCCTATTTTTGGAAATCAAATCCATCTTATGGAGTTCCTTTACGAATTACTAATTACGCACTTAATCCGCCGCGCTTGCCTGCCTAACGTGTTTCTCCGCCCGCACGGCAACGCGTTCGGGGTCCTGGTCGGGCCAGGCGGCGATGATGATCCCGACAAGGAAGAGCAGGCTTCCAAGCCAGAGCCAGTTGACCAGCGGATTGACGTAAATCTTGAATGTCGCGCCTGTCGCGGAGACGGGTTCCCAATTAACGAGCAGAATGTATAAATCATCCTTGAGCGTTGATCTTTGGCCAGGGATGGTCATGGTTTGCTGCGCGTCGAAGTAATAATCAATGCGCGGGTTGAGTTCGCCGAGATATTTGTTATCTTTATATACACTGAGCACTGCGCGTGTGACTTCACGCCCGTCAGGTCCTGGGAAGCGGGCAATATCCTGATAGACCACGTCATAACCGCCCACGCTGGTCTGCTGGTTGATTTCAAGCGTTCCCTGCGTTTCCACCTGGAAGAGTTCGATGCCCAATATGCCAATCGCCATCAGCATCATGCTGAGGTGAATGATGTAGCCGCCGTAGCGGCGGCGATTGCGTCCGGTGAGATTCCAGAACGCTGTAATAATATTCTCATCCTGACTCTTCTGCCGCGCATTCGCCCCGCGCCAATATTCATAAAGAGTCACAAGGATCACAAGAGCAACAAGAAAGAATCCAATGATGGCATATACGTTACGCGTATAGGTTGCGAAAATGATCGCGGTTACGATGATCGCTCCGACGGTCGGTTTCCAAATTGCGCGGCCGAGAGTATTCACTGTGGAATGTCCCCATGCGGAGAGTGGAGCAATGCCCATGAGCAGCATCAACGCCGCGAAGAGGGGGCCCGTTGCGCGCTCATAGAATGGCGGACCGACGGTCACTGTTTGCCCTGTGAATAATTCCGAGATCAATGGAAAAATGACGCCCCAGAAGCACACAACGAGAATACTGATGAACATGAGGTTGTTGAGCAGGAACAGCGCTTCGCGCGAAAGCAGGGAGGCCATTTCCGTCTCTGATTTCAAACTGTCCCAGCGATAGATGATCAATCCCACGGATGTGACCAGCGTCACTGTGACAAAGCCCATGAATAGCGGCCCGATTGGGCTCTGAGCAAACGCATGAACAGATGACAAAACGCCAGAGCGGGTCAGGAATGTGCCGAAGATGACGAGGTCATATGTCAGGATGATAAGCAGCATGTTCCATTGCTTCAACATGCCGCGCTTCTCCTGGATCATCACAGAGTGTAGAAAGGCTGTACCGGTTATCCATGGCATGAATGCCGCGATCTCAACAGGGTCCCAGCCCCAGTAACCGCCCCAGCCCAGCACGTCGTAAGCCCAGCGTCCGCCAAGAACGAGTCCGCATGTGAGGAAGAGCCAGGCCCACAACGTCCAGCGGCGCGTGATGCGGATCCAGCGGTCATCGGTGCGGCCTGTGATCAATGCGGCGATTGCAAATGAGAAGGGGATGACAAACGAGACGAAGCCAAGATAAAGCATCGGGGGATGGATGACCATGCCTGGGTGACGGAGGAGCGGATTGAGTCCGCGCCCATCCTGTGGAGTGAAGAGGACGCTGTCCGCTGGCTGGAGGGTGTACGCCTCAACCCCCGCTGACGTTTGATACAGTTGCGCGAACGGATTCTCGAAGAAGACGCTCATCCCGATAAAGAACGCCATCGTGATACATGCAACAACGATCACCCACGGCAGGAACTCGCGGTCTCGGTCCCATTTGCGGAGGGTGACAAGCGACGCGAACGCCGACATCAACCATGACCAGAAGAGGAGTGAGCCTGCCTGCCCGCCCCACCATGCTGTGACCCTCAGGTAAGTTGGCATCGAACGGCTGGTCACTTCATAGACGAATTGAACTTCAAAATGATTGTTTACTAGGAGATAAATCAGAACGCCTGCGGTTAACGTAAGCAGGGGCCAGGTGAGCAACATGGCGCGGCGTGCGCTCTCCACCAGCGCAGGGATTTTTTTGTTTTCTCCATAGATCGCAGCGAAGACGCTGTACAGCGTCACCAGAAATGTCACTGATAAAATGCCAAACCCAAAATTAGCGATCATGAGATATCCTCAAGCATAACAAGTTTAAACACAAAGGACACTACGGACACTAAGAAAATCTGTAGAAAGGCTATTCGCTCATCTTTTGTCCAACCTTGGCGCCCTTTGTCCCGCCCGCATCATTCAAATCTCTCAACGCAGCAAGCGGGATTGTGTCCTTCGTGGTTAGTGATCTTAACCAGCCTGTTCAGGCACTGCCTCTTCATATCTCGTTGGGCATTTGAGCAAAAGTTCATCTGCATGGAAGATGCCGTCTGCTCCAAGATGACCCGTCATGATGGCTTGGGCTTCGTTGCGGAGCAGGTCCGGCTTGACGCCGACATATACGACCTTCATGCGGGCGCGGGAAGGATCTGTCACAGCCTGATGCAGGGCTTCAGCAAGACCGCCTTCGGTTGCAATTTCAGGGGAATCGGCAGGGACGTGAGCCACTTCAAAGGTCAGGGTCAGGCTTTGGGCGTCGTATTGGATCGAGTCACCGATCACTGCGCCAGAGACGCGCAGGTTTTTATCCACGATGCTTTGTCCTTTTGCATTGAGTTCGTCAACAGTCATGAAGAATTCCAGGTTTGAGGCGGTTGCTGTCCAGATCAGAAAAACGACCGCGCCTAAAATCATCACGCCGCCGACGACAAATTTATTGATTCGCACGTCTGCCTCCAATACCGAATGGTATGAAAATATGAATGTTATTAACGCACGTTCATTTTACATGTGGAGATTAATGGTGACTGAGAAGTATCTGACTAAGTGCGATTGAATTCTCGAAATATTTCAGTCCTCATCCTCTTCCTTCTTAACGCCGAAAGCTTTATCAATTCGCGCCAAAACTTCAGAGGTCAGTTGTGGCGCAACATCTGCCGCCTTCATATTCTCATGCAACTGCTCTACGCGGCTTGCGCCTGTAATGACAGTACTCACATTTGGATTCTTGAGACACCAGGCGAGTGCAAGTTGAGCCAGAGTGCATTTCAGTTCTTTTGCAATTGGTTCAAGCGCGCGTACCTTGGCGAGCCTGTCTTTATCCGTTATGCTGTCATGAAGCCAGTCGTAGCCTTTGAGGGCGGCGCGGCTGTCTTTTGGAATCCCTTTGAGATATTTACCCGTCAACATGCCAGACGCTAGCGGACTCCACGTGGTTGAACCGTAGCCATAATCCTTGAACAGGCGCGCATATTGTTTTTCGAATCGTTGGCGTTCAAAGAGATTGTATTCGGGCTGTTCCGTCACAGGCTTATGCAGGTGATGTTTCTCTGCAATGTTGATCGCCGTGACGATTTCATCGGCGTCCCATTCAGATGTGCCCCAGTAAATTGCCTTACCCCATTCGATGATGTTGTGCATCGCCCAAACTGTCTCTTCGATGGGTGTGGTCTTATCAGGCCGGTGACAGTAGATCACATCAACGTATTCAAGTTGCAGACGTTCAAGTGAGCCATTAATGCCCTCGATGAGTCGCTTGCGGTTGAGCGTGTTGCGTTCATTGATGCTGTCATGCAAACCCCAAAAGAATTTAGTCGTGGCGAGATAACTCCCGCGACGCCAATTCAATTTCTTGAGCGCCGCGCCCATCACCTCCTCCGATCTGCCACTCGCGTACACTTCGGCGTTATCGAAGAAATTCACGCCCGCGTCATACGCGGCGGACATGATCTCCACCGCGGCTTTCACGTCCACTTGATTTTTAAATGTGACCCACGCGCCGAAAGAAAGTTCACTTACACGGATTCCCGTGCGTCCGAGATGACGATAATTCATATCCTGCCTCCGTTGATTAAGGTGACAGTCACCCGCTTCGCGAAAGTGACTGTCACCTGCTATTATAATCTCCTAATGCGACGAACCATCTTTCTTCT
>Ga0247727_10016003_pt1 | contig 12191 bp, 13 predicted proteins | sample WisWelCaveWW1625_FD_202498 | JGI IMG/M metagenome (GOLD analysis project Ga0247727, IMG submission 202498) | Biofilm microbial communities from Wishing Well Cave, Virginia, United States - WW16-25 | ecosystem: Environmental > Aquatic > Deep subsurface > Groundwater > Cave microbial mat | place...
ATCTCGTGGCCTCGAATCTCTCCCCAGGGGAGGCCCGCGTCGTTCTTCTCCATGAATTGGTCGGCCACTACGGCATGGATCAGATCTTCGGGGACAAATACATCGAGTTCATGCTCGATCTGTACCGCTCGCGCCAGGGTGACATCATGAAGGAGGCCAACTCAGGCGACTTGCGCCAGTACAGATTCGATTTGCGCCGTGTGGAGCACCAGATAGAAGCCGCGGCCGAGTGGTTGGCGCACAAGGCGGAGCGCGGCGAGGAGCCCGGGATCTGGCGGCGCTTCGTCGCCTGGGTGCGGCTCTGGCTACGCGAGCGCGGGTACGTCAAGGAGTGGAGCGAGTCGGACATCCTCATGCTGTTGCAGGCCTCGCGTGCGAGCCTGCTGCACGGCGCCGACCTCAGCATCAACGGACAGCCTGCTTTCCATTTGTCGGCGCCGCAGCCGGTCTGGCGCTCGGCGCTGATGGATCGGGTGCGCGAGCTGGGGCCGAACAAGGCGACCACCGATCAGTGGCGCGCGCTGCTCTCCGGGCTGTTGCAGAAGGGCGTAAAGCCGGACGAGATTGAATGGTCTGGCATTCGCGAATGGCTGGACATTTCCCAAGGCACTATCACCAAGGACCAAGTGGTGTCGTTCCTCACAGAGCACGGCGTCGAGGTGAAGGAACGCATGCTCGGCGAGGTCCTGCCGATCCCGGAAAGCGAGCTGGGAAAGCTCGTAGCCGAAGTGCGCGATTTGACTGTCAAACTGGACGCTATCGGCTGGAACGTGGAGTACGACCGCGCCGGCAATTTCCTCGGGTTGCAACACCGCCAGACCGAGATTCTTTACCTGAGCCCGAAGCCACCGGAACGGTCGCCGCATGTGACCTTGCCTTTCTTCGCGGAGAAACCTTTCAACATTCTCAAGCAGCGCCCAGGAAGCGAAAGAATCGTCGAGGACGGGCTCCCTGGCCGCCACGTCAGCCAAGCGGCCGAACGGCTGGCAGAGATTACGCCCCTCCTTGCCGACTTCGACTTCGAAGGTGGCGGAGAGATGGACAATCGTTCAGACATCGCGACCCGCTACGGCTCTAGCAGCTACGTTCTGCCAGGCGGCCGCGAGCAGCGCGAGTTGGTACTGTATGTGCCCAGCGCCATGCCGTGGTATGGCGAGGACGACGCGCACTACGGCGATCTGACCGGAAGACGTGGCGTGGCGTGGTTGCGGTTCAACACGCGGTACGACGCTGATGGCAAGAAGGTCATGTTCATCGAGGAGCTCCAGTCCAAGCGCGCCGAAGCTGCGCGGAGGAAAGATGCGAGCGGTAAGCGGATCGGTTTTGCTACGCCGGAAGACGCGAAACAAGCCAACAACTTGGAGCTGAAGATCCGGCGCCTACAGCTTTCTGGCATGACTGACGCCGATCTCGCCGAGTATTTCAAGCCGGGCAGTATCGTGGAAAGCTACGCTGGATTTGACCGCGTTATTTCGTACAACGCGCATCCTGTTGATGCTAGTGATTGGTTGGTGACGGTTCATGCCGTGCAACCCAAAACACTGACGGTGAGCGAGGTGCAGGAAGCGATTGCGCGCCCACGCGGCGTTACCTCTGCGACTAGAGATCTGGTGAACCATCCAGACCGATGGGAGGACGTGCCGGGAGAAAGAACCCGCAACCATTCCACCGATCCTTCCGACAAGGTGGTAAGGGCGCTGAAACACAAATTCTACGCCATGCGCGCGACCATCCCGCCGATGCCCTACGTCACGAAGACGGAAGCGTGGGTTGCGCTCGCAATACGCCGGGCGATTCGGTACGCCGTAGAGCATGGCTTCGAGCGCGTGGCGTGGACCACCGGCGCGCAGCAGAACAAGCGCTACAGCCTGTCGAGCGTGGCCGATGAGTTGGTGGTGAAAACAGACTCTGAGGGATTGTACCTTTTGTCCCCGAGGCTGCATGGCAACGCAGTGCTCGGTAAAAGCCACCTGAAGGCTTCAGAGCTTGCCGACTGGGTTGACGACGACCTGGCCGCGCGCATCATCGCTGGCGAGCGGCACTTCACCAGCATTGACCTTGAATTCGGCGGCAAACCGATGGTGGAGTTCTACGAGAACATCGTGCCCACCGTCGTCAACAACGTGCTCAAGAAGATCGGTGGCGCGAAAGTCAGCACAGTCCAGATTCCATTTTCTCCATCTGGCGGCATTCTTCGGCAACAAGCGCAGGGGTTCGAAGTAGACGCGGCCACGCTGATCAAACCGCAGCCCGGCTTCGACATCACGCCCGCTATCCGCGATGTGGCGCTGCGCGGCCTGCCGATGTTTTCGATCAGGCCGGCCGACGTGGCGCGGATCCAGCAGGAATTGAACCTCTTGGAGCGCCGGGTGGACAACGCCTACCGTCGCGGGCAAAAGAACGCCGAGGACATTGACGCCGAGCTCGCGATCCTGCGCGACCGCTACATCCACACGCTCGAAGAAGTCGGAGAGGACGAACCGGCGGGTGAGCTCGAGCCAGGCGATAAGGCTTTCGACCACGTCACTATCGAGGAACAGTTCCGGCGCGCGTATTGGGAATTCCTCAGCCAGTTCGGCAGCAGCAACGTCCCTGCGAACAAGCCGCAGCTCGCCGAACGGCTGCGCGGCATCGTGGAGGGGGCGGACACCGCCGTGCAACTGCAGGCGGTGGGTAAGGCAGGCAGCGACGAGCAGCTGATCGAGGCTGCCCGGGACGCCTACGCCGCCTACCTGGGCCGCTTGCAGCGGCGGGCGCGCTTCTCCATCCGCGACCCCAAGGGCGTCAGAGAGGTCTACGGCGTCAAGGATGGGCGGCTGCTGGGCATGGCCAGCCGGCCTTTCTCCGGTGGGCCGTGGGAGGTCTATCTCGCCAATGGGACGAACGAGAACATGTTCGCCCGGGGTCAGTTCCGGCGCATGCAGGCGGGCGACATGAACGAGGTCAACCGCATCTTCAACCGGGAAGGGTTGGAGCTGAACATCAGGAAGCCGCGCAATATCCCGGTGCCGGATGTTTCGATCTTCGACCGCGATTGGCTGGCGCCGCAAGTGGACAACTGGTTCAAGCGAGCGCTTGTGTTCTTCCAGAACCGGCTCCTGCTACCAGAGCTCTACGAGCGTGCTATCGCGAAGGAGGTCGGGCCGATCCCCGAGAGCGCCAAGGCGCACCGCGAGGCGCGGATCGCCCACCCGCGCGCCGCCGGAAAGATTGCCGACTTCGATCTGGAATTCGTCGAGCCCATGATCGAGCTGATGCGCAAGAACAAGTTCACGACCAGGGACGTTGGCATGTACCTGTACGCGCGCCACGCGCCGGAGCGCAATACCGTGATCGAGGGCCGCAACCCGGACAACAAGGCGGGCTCCGGCATGACGAACGAGCGGGCAGCGCAAATCCTCGACGGGCTGCGCGAGCGCCTCGGTACTCGTTTCGCCGCCATGCAAGAGATCGGCAACATCGCGAATGCCATCACGCGGCACCGCGAGCAAATCCTGATCGACAAGGGCCTCGTGAAGATGGAGACGATAGCCTTGATGCAGCAGCTTTACCCTAACTACGTTCCCCTCAAGGAAATGGTCGAGGACGAGTTCGCGCAAAGCGAGGTGAGCGGCGGCTACCAGATCGGCAGGATCCTGAACACCGCGTTTGGCCGCTTCACGGAGGCGCAGGCCGAATACATTCTTCCCGCCCTCGTTGCCCAGGCGAAGGGTACGATCGCCGCCGGCGAGAACGCCGAGGTATTACGGAACCTGCTGCGGCTCGTGGAATACGCACCAAACCCGGACGTGTGGAAGATCCAGAAGCACATCTGGAAGCCGTACATCGACGCCGATACCGGGCAGATTCAATACGCGCCGCGCCCGGTACAGATGGACGCCAACTACAGCAGCCGGGCGATCAGCGTGCCGGTCAACGGCGAGCGCCACGTCATCGTCATGACGGATGAAAACCTCTCCCATGCCTTCAAGACGAGCGGGCTGCCGGTCGCTCAATTCAGCCGCCTGATCGCGAACCTGACCAGGTTCTACGCGCTCATGGCGACCGCGGCGAATCCAGAATTCATCATGACGAACCTGATGCGGGACTTCCAGCAGGCCATCATCAGAATCAGCGGCGAGCAGAATCCAGGGCTCGCGGCCAAGGTCGCCAAGGACATGCCGGCCGCGTTGTGGGGCGCTTTTTCCGGCCTGCGCGCGCGTGGGCAATACAAGCCCGGGAAGACGCTCATCGCTGCCGAGAAGTGGCACGGCTGGTACCGTCGCTACATCGAGGCTGGCGGCCACGTCGCCTACCGTGGCATGCAAGACGTGGAGACGCAGCACAAGGATTTCGTGCTCTCCCTCGCCGAAGTCGGAATCTATCCGGAGGTCGCGCCGGAAGTGCTGTTCAGCGAGGGGCTTGGCAAGGGCCGGTTGCGCGCCCACCGCGCAGCGAAAGTCATGGGCGCCAAGTGGTTCACGAAGCTCATCATCGACGCGAATGGCGCGGTCGAGAACGCGTTGCGCCTCTCGGCCTTCAAGAATGCGATCGAGGCTGGCTGGAACGAGAAAGATGCCGCGATGTTGGCGCGCAACGTCACGGTGGACTTCAACTTGAAGGGCGAGGCCGGGTCCGCCATTGGGGCCTACTACATGTTCTTCAACGCAAACATTCAAGGCACCGCGTTGCTGTTCCGCAGCGTCATGAATCACCGGGCGATCCAGTTCCTCGTCGTGATGTTGTTCATTGCCGGCATGGGTTTCGATTGGTGGAACCGACATTCGAGCGCTCGCGAGCGCGATGGCCGCAAGGTGTACGACAACATCAGCAGCCACATCAAGGAGCGCAATTTCGTGCTGATGGATTCCAGTGGTGAGGCGGCGATTACCGTCCCACTGCCCTTCGGTTTCAACATCTTCTACGTCGCCGGCGTCCATGCCATGTCCGTGATTGACGGTGCGGCGAAGCCCCTGGATGCCGCGAGCGCGACCCTCGTGGCCGCGGTCAACTCGTTCAATCCGTTCGGCCAGAGTCCATCGAGCACGCTGGGCGCGCTGCAGCTGCTCTCTCCAACGTTTTTCGATCCGATCGTGCAGGCCTGGACGAATCGCAACTGGTTCGACCGAAGCATCGTGCCAGAGCGGCCGAAGACGGCCGCGCCGCAGGCGAAGAGCGCCACCTACTATGCCGGCACACCGCCCTGGTACATGGACGTGACCAGGTGGCTGAACGAAGCTACCGGGGGAAACGAGGTCAGGTCCAGTGCGCTCGATATTGCACCGAACATGCTGGAGCATTGGGTGCGATCCATCTTCGGCGGCGCCGGCGGGTTCTACGCGCGCGTAGCGGAATACGTCCACGCCAAGTCGACGGACGCGGAGGTTGAGGCGCGTAACACGCCCTTCCTGCGCCGGCTGTACTACGAGCCCAAGGACTACGAGCTCTCTCACCGCTTCTACGAGAACATCAACGCCTCGGAGGTAGCGCACTTCGAAGTGCTGCGCGCCATGCAGGCTGGTGACCGCGCCAAGGCGCAGGCCTATGCCGGGGAATTCCAGGGCGAGCGCATGATGTACGGGGAGGCAATGGCAGCCGAACGCCTTGTCGGGCAGCTGCGGCAGGAAACCTGGCGGATCCGAAAGAACGAGCGGTTGCTCGAGGATCAGCGCAAGAAGCAGATCGACCAGCTAGAGGATCGCATCCGGCAGACCATGATGCAGTTCAACGTGAGGTTCGAGCAGCGCGCGGAGAAGTAGTGGTGTGCCGCCCGGCCACGCCAAATAAAAAAGGCCGGCACTTTACGGAGCGCAGGCCCTTGCGTTTTCATTGGTCCCGATTGGCTGGTTTTCGGTGGCTATTTCATGGCAGGCCCTCCTATTTGTTTAGGATATAGCTAACGCGCTGGCAGCACCGTTTTCGGAAAAGTCACGGCACCATAACCTGCATGACGATGCAACCGAGCTCACGGTACATCGCGCAGTCGGCTTCGCTGTTGTCGATCGCCACAATCTTTTCCTTCGGCGCGATCCGGGGAAGTACATGCTCCACCAGCAAGCTGCGTTTGAGCTCGTGGCTTGGCCGGTAATCATCGTCCGCCCGCATGAGAAGTTCCCGCGCCGGGATGCCGTTGTCCGACAGCCACATGCTCGTCTTGAGGCGCACGTTCTCCGGGCGCCCTGTCATGACGACGTTCTTGTAGCCGTGGACCCACATGCACTGGACGATGCGTGCGACTTCGACGATAACCAGGTCCTTGTCGCAGTCCTCGAAGAAAGCATCCCAGCGAGGTTTGTCCCCTTCATGCCGCGGCTGCAGATGATGCTCGCGATGCCGGCTGTCGGCGAGCGTGCCGTCAAGATCAACCACGAGCAACATCAGTCCGTCAGGTTCACGAATAGGATCCATGCGCATAGGAAGAAAAGCGCAAGGCCAGCGATGAAGAAAGCGGCCCGTACTAGCCAAATAGTGATGGCGAAGATGGCCACGTCAGGCCAGAACGCCACAGTGAATATGGCCACGCTGACGAGAAACCCGAAAATGGTGATCATCACCCACTTTACGCCGTCATGATGTTTTGGCTGGTCCATGGGTTGCAACTTACCAGAATTTGATGCAAGATGCAAAGCATGTCGGGAAAACAGTCTGCTGCGGTGGACCGCGCCATGGAGCGTTATGACCGGGCCATGAAGAACCGTGGCCGCAGGCGCCGGAGCAGGGCGAACATCATTCAGTGCGCTTCGATGAAAGAACAGATCAGTCCGAGCAGTTTATACAGAGCCCTGGCGCGCCGGCCGGTAAGTCGCTTCCATCCAGTTCTTCTGGACACCGCAGACAAAGTAAGGATGGCGAATCAACTGCGCGGCACTCGAGCCATAAGGCCATGGAAGCTGGGCGATCATTGTTGGTATCCACTTACTTAATCATGGCCCTCACAGCTAAACAGCTCGCTGAACGTACTCGCCGCATCGGTGGCTCCGACGCCGCCGCCATCGTCGGCAAGGACTCGTATCGCACCGCCTGGGAAGTCGCCAAACGCATTCTGGGCGAAATGCCGGCCGACACCGCCCTCGAAGATGCAGATCAAATTTTGTTCGGCAACGAAATGGAGGGCGTGCTGGCCCGTATCTACGAGCGCAAGAACAAGGTCAAGCTCTACGAGCCCGAGACTCTGATCCATCCGAAGCACCCCTTCATCGCCGTGAACATCGACCGGCGCATCAAGGACAATCCGGCCATCGCGCTGGAAATGAAAAACACCGGGCAGTTCGTCACCGACCGCTGGGGCCAGCCCGGAACCGACGAAGTGCCGGAGCGTGTGATTCTGCAGTGCTCTCACGCCATGATGATCGACCCCGCGATCCAGGTCTTTCACGTTGTCCGGTGCTACGCGGGCAACGTCTACCAGCAGTTCCTCGTGCAGCGCAACCAGGAGCTCATTGCCGCCCTCGAAATGATCGAGGTAGAGTTCATGGTGCGGCTGAAGCGCGGCATCCTCCCGGAGCCGGATTGGGAGCACAAGTCAACCGCGGAAGCGCTGCGCCGCGCCTTCGCCACGATCCAAGGCACGATCGAGAATCGACCGGACCTCGAACACTGGACGAAGGCGTGGGAACAGGCCGCGAAAGAACGATTGCGCCTTGAAGCTTTGGAGGAATCGCTCAAGAATCACGTCGTCCACCTGTTGGGCAATACCGAAATTGGCTTGCTCGCTGATGGACGCAAATGGGTTCGCAAGCTCATCAAGCGCGTGTCTTATACGGTGAATGCCAATGAATTCATCGAAACCCGGCTGGTGAAGCCGAGGAAAAAAGGAGAAGCAAATGCAGAATAGCGCAATGCCAGCCACGGCGCCGATGCGCCCACAAGGGATCGTGCAGTGGGCCGGCGAAAAATTCGGCGTCGACGCCGGCAAGGTCTTGGAAGTCTTGAAGGCAACGTGCTTCAAGCAGGGACAGAACGATGCCCCGGCCACTGATGCGGAGGTCGCCGCGCTGCTCGTCGTCGCGCGCTCCCACGGTCTCAACCCCTTCCTGCGCGAGATCTACGCTTTCAAGGACAGCCGCAAGGGCATCGTGCCGATCGTGGGCGTAGACGGGTGGTCCAAGTTGATCAACAGCCACGACGATTGCGACGGCATCGAGTTCGACTACCAGTACCAGGATGCCGAACGCAAGGTCGTGGAATCTGTGACGTGCATCATTCACGACAAGAAAAAGAAGTTCCCGACGAAGATCACCGAATTCTTCCAGGAGTGCTACCGCGACACGGCGCCATGGAAATCGCACCCGCGACGCATGCTGCGCCATAAGGCGCTGATCCAGTGCGGGCGCGTGGCTTTCGGCTTCACCGGCATTTTCGACGAAGACGAGGGTGAGCGCATCGTGGCCGGCGAGCAGCTCGGCGGGATACCTAGCGACATCGACCTGGGCGGTGGTGGCGACTTTGTCGGCGGTGCTGACAAAGCGGCAACACGCACCGCAGGGCTCGCCTCCGAGCTCGCGAAGAAGGCGCGAGACGTGGTGGACGTGGACGTGCTCAAAGAAGGCAAAGAGACGGCCATGACGGCGGCGCAGATCCGCGAGGCGGTCGCCACGGTTGGCATGGAGGAAGAGCTGCATGGTCTGCTGCCGCGAATTACTGCCCTGCCGCCAAGTGAAGAGCGGACGGCGGTCATGCGCGACTGGAACGCCGCCGTCAACAAATTCAAGCAGGATGCGGAGCCGACTAATCGGCAGGGTGCTCCGCAGCCTCCTCCTGCCAAGCAGGACATCCCGGCCGGTTTTGCTGGCACGCCAGAGCCGAAAGCGCCGGTTGAATCGCAGTCGCAGGGCAAGCCAGCAGAGCCCAAGCCGGCAGCGAAGAAACCGGACTTTGAGGGTGGCACTCCGGTGTCTGACGGGAAGCCTACCGATGCTGATGCGGATAAGGTACTCGAGGAAATGAAGGCGGTGAAAACGGCTGATGAGCTCGATTTGATTGCCGACCGCGAGAACAAGCGCAAGTGGTCGAAGGACCAGCGGCAGAAGATCTACGATTCCTACACCAAAAACCGCGAGGCATTCAACTCATGAACGAACCAGCCATCGTCTACACCATTCCCGAGGCGCTAAAAAAGGCCGAACACGCCGTCGAGCACCCGGAGGTCGTCTTGAGCCAGGATCAGCAAATCGCAATCCTCCTGGCACTCGTCGATGGGATCAAGTCGAGCAAGTGCTTCTACAATGCGCTGATGCAGGGCCGCAGGACATTCGTGCTGCTCGAGGGCGACCCTGCGGCCGGGGCCGCGATGTATGCGTGGGCCGACGCCGCAGAACGCTGCGGCCACCGCAAGAGCAAGGTGCAGGACGCGCGCGACACCGCCTACTCCTTCGCCGCGGCCGGTGGCGTGGAGAGTCCGAAGTACAAACAGCCGGACTGACCATGCTGAGTGACATATTGATACTCCTAGGGGTTGCTTTTGTGGGCGCTGGCGTTGGTGCTTTCGTAGCGTCCTGGCTGCTCGATAGACGGTCACGCCGTCTGTACCTGCATTCAGACCAGATCGACAAGGAGCGGAAAAAACACTGGTACACAGGGGAGTTTCACTAACGTGCGCTTCAACATCAACGACCAGGAGGAAATGGCCGAGGCTGGGACCGATGCCGCGATGCAGTTCGCCAGATACGTGGGAGGCGTGGTCGATGGCGCGCTAGCGCCGGCCGGCCACGCCTATTTCCAGTCGGTACTCTCAACGCTTGTCGGCCTTATGGTGGCGGCGATCGGGCGCGAGCGCACGTTGCAGATCTTGCAGAAGTCGCAGTTGATCGCCGAGGAAATCGACCCGGAAGGAAGACCGACGAGGCACTGATATGAACATGCTGCTCGGGCTGCTACTGATCGCCACATTATGTGGCTGCGCCGTACTCGGCGACCGCCGCGTGGCCGCAGGGTGTCAAGTGGCTGATGGCGTGACGACCTATTACGCTCTCACGCACGGCGCGACGGAGACGAACGGTCTGCTCGCTGGTTTATCTCCAGGCGCCATTCTGCTGTTGAAACTTGGTATTGCCTACGCGATCTACAAACTTCTCCCGCCTGTAGAGGAGGCGACGCCGACTGACAAGTTCGCGATCGGAGTTATGACGGTTTTTGGCTGTGTGCCCGCAGGGAGCAATATCATCGTGATTCGTAAACTGTCATGACCCAACTCTCGACCGCTTCAGGCGCGCCGTGGCGCGGCGCCTGGGCGAGATCAAGGAGAGGAAAAGTGGCAGTATGAATCCGCACTTCCAGAGAATCACCTCGCCACTGGGATTGCAGCATTGTCAGGCGTTCGTTATGGACGGTGAACTGTCAGTGTTCGTGGGTGTAGAGCCGAACAAAGAGCGCGGCATCGTTCGCAACCGCTGGCACCTCTCCATCGCGCATCCAAAGCGCTACCACACTTGGGACGAGATCAAGAGCGCGCGCTATGAAGTGGTGCCGCATGATGTGACGATGGCAATGATCCTTCCACCGCCAGACGAGTACGTGAATCTTCACAAGAACTGTTTCCACCTTCACGAAATAGATGGCGAGGAGCGCTTCTGATGACAACGCCTGCTCAGCGCCACATGGCCTTGGTGGCGAGAGCTGGCTGCTGCTTGGGAAATCGTCGGCTGCACGTCTGCGAACACCTGCCCGGCACAGAACCGCGCGCGCACGTCCACCACCTCCGCGGAGTGCCGCGCAGCGACTACGCCACGGCCGGCCTGTGCTGGGGCGGGCACGAAGGTCCGGCCGGCATCCATGGCATGGGGGCGCCAGCGTTCTGTAGGCTCTACCGCGTGCCCGGCGAGACCGAGTTCGGCTTGATGGTGTGGGCGAACGAGGATATCGCGAAGTTGCGGGTCAAGGTGGCCGCGTGAATGAGAAATACCGCCCGAGCAGTGGCACCGAGGGCTCGGCCTTCTTCGAGGCCTGGTGCGCGCACTGCGCGCGCGACAAGCCGATGAGCGAGGGCAAGAACTTCGACGAATGCGGACCTGACGAGGTGTGCTCGATCATCGGCGACACGTTCGCCTACGAGGTGGACGACCCGAAGTATCCCGTCGAGTGGATCGTCGATGCCGACGGGCCGAAGTGCACCGCGTTCGTTCCAGCCTGCGGTGGTGTCCCGCGATCGCGCTGCGAGAAGACCGTGGACATGTTCCCCGAGGTGAAGCCGTGAAGCTCGCCCTTCGCATCGACCCATTGACCAAGGAGTAACGCATGGACGTGATCGAATTTCCGGAGCAGACCGTCGTCATCGCGAAGGACCAGCCGCAGTACCGGCCGCTGCCCGCGTACCGCCAGTCTGCTGATCCCGAGGGCCTCGTGATCTGCTGCTGGCACCTGACTTGGCGCGAGCGTTTCAGGCTGCTCTTCACCGGCCGCATCTGGCACCACATCCTGACGTTCAACGAGCCGTTGCAGCCGCAGCTGCTCGAGGTCGAGAAGCCGGAGATGCCGCGATGAGCGCCGCCTTCGTCGCCGCAAAATTCGCCTTCCCCAAGCTCGCCAAGGGCGAGGTCTGGATCTGCGGCTTGGTCGGCATCGACGACAAGGTCACGCATACGATCCTGCTGCCCGGCGAGTCGAAGAACCTCAATCACCAGGCCGCGATGGCCTGGGCGAAGAAGCAGGGCGGCGATCTGCCCGACCGCGTCGAGCAGGCCGTGATGTTCCGCGACCACCGCAAGATCTTCCAGCAGCACGCCTACTGGTCGAACACGACTCACGCCTACTTCAGCGGCGACGCCTGGTATCAGAACTTCTACGACGGCCTCCAGAGCAACTGGCGCAAGGACTACAAGCTGCTGGCGCGCGCCGTCCGCAGGGTGATGCTGTGAACGCCTACGAAGCACTCACAAAGTGGCATGACCAGCTTGGAAGCATGCTTGACCAAGTTGGGCATCCCGACTATTCGCTGCGTGAAATGTTAGCCGCCCTGCACGGCCTGCGCGATGAATTCCTCGCCTTCCGCGACTCGCTGCCGAGCGAAGTTCCGCCGCTACGAGACCTAGAGCGTACAGTGATCGCAGCAAACATTCATTTTCCACTGCGCAACAGGGCTAAAAAGTTTCTGCAAAACAGCGCACCGCACCACCGTAGCCGAGAGTGGTATCAGATCATTGAGCAAATGTTGGAAGCTAGAGCAGCGGTGTCCGCCAACGCGGTGCCGGATGGGATGGAAAGACTTCGCAGGGCAG
>Ga0247727_10016004_pt1 | contig 12190 bp, 9 predicted proteins | sample WisWelCaveWW1625_FD_202498 | JGI IMG/M metagenome (GOLD analysis project Ga0247727, IMG submission 202498) | Biofilm microbial communities from Wishing Well Cave, Virginia, United States - WW16-25 | ecosystem: Environmental > Aquatic > Deep subsurface > Groundwater > Cave microbial mat | place...
AATATGGCGACGAAAAGAATGAGAAAGCGTTTCATAAGAAAATCCTTTCTTGAAGAAGCGTTAAGCTTTGTGCCTAGCAGCACCAAAGAAACGATTGCTTCCCATGAGACCATTTTATATAATGGCCCTGCCTTGTTTCACGAGAAGCTTTGGCGGTTCCTTCGGGGCTGCTGAAGCTTTTCTATTTTGGTAGATGGTGCGGCGGCTTAAGTGGGAAGAGCGTTGCTATTGGAAAGTGCAACGGCCGGAGAAGAGATAGAATGTAACCGTGAGTGCGTACATGGGTAAACCCCGAGAGCAGAAGGTGATCTGCCGGAACGCCCAAATTCAAAAAGCAGAGATGCGAGAGATGCGAGAGAGAACCCAGTTGTTCCCCTCCGCCCTTTGAGCTCGAGTGCTCGTTTTTTCTTCTCGCCATCAAGAAAAGAAAAAAACTTCAATACGCAAGAACTGTTTTGTGATGATATAAAATTTCCAAACGATGATTTACGATTGGGCGTCGAACTCCATACAAATAACAGGAGCGTTATCATGCCGAAGAGAAAATGTTTTGAGTTGTTGTTCGCTTTCACGGTCACATTGAGTTTCGTTTCAGCCTTCGCACAACCCGCCCGCCTCGCTCTCTCCAACCCCATCCTTTTCGTTATCCAAGTTCCCATTCCCGGCGACTTCACCTCGATTGCCTCGGTGTTCGGCAATCATCGCGGCAACATTGACGCGACCGGCCGCGGCGGCGACCTTTACATTCTTTATCCCGACGGCTCGGTGAAAAATCTCACGCAAGCCGCGGGTTATGGCATGAGCGGTTTGCAGGGCGACAAAGGTATTGCCGTGCGCGAGCCTGCCGTACATTGGGAAGGAAAGAAAGCAGTGTTCAGCATGGTGATGGGCGCGCCGCAGCAGTATCAAGTGCAGAGCTATTACTGGCAGCTCTATGAAATCACCGGGCTCGGCAAAAACGAAACGCCGGTGATCACGAAAGTGCCGAATCAACCCGTGCAATACAACAACGTCAGCCCGATGTACGGCAGCGATGATCGCATCCTCTTCGTGAGTGATCGGCCGCGCAACGGCCAGCGCCATCTTTATCCGCAGCACGATGAATACGAATCCGCGCCCACGAACACCGGTTTGTGGAGTCTCAATCCTGCCACCGGCAATTTGTTCATGCTCAATCATGCGCCCTCGGGTTCGTTCACGCCGATACTCGACAGCTTCGGGCGCGTGGTGTTCACGCGATGGGATCATTTGCAGCGCGATCAACAGGCCGATGCCGACGCGCAAAGCGACACGTATGGCACGTTCAATTTCTCCGGCGAAGCCGCGAATGCGATGAAGCTGAACAATCGCGACGAAGTTTTTCCCGAGCCGCGCGCCTCACGCACGGACTTGCTGCAAGGCACCAATCTCGAAGGCAATTCTTTCAATGATTTTTTCCCGTGGCAAATCAATGAAGATGGAACAGAGGAAGAGACGCTCAACCATATCGGCAGGCACGAACTGCACGGCTACTTCAATCGCAGCATGAACGACGACAACAATCTGCGCGAGTTCATTCCCTCTTCTTCACGTTCGAATCAAAACAACATCATCAATTTTATTCAAATGGAAGAAGACCCGACGCGACCGGGCTTTTATTTCGGTATCGATGCGCCGGAGTTTTACACGCATGCCGCCGGGCAGATTATCGCAATGGAGGCTGCGCCGAGTTCGAATGCTGATAATGCGAAGATCGAATACGTCACGCATCGCGATACGCACAGCTATACCGACACGCCCGGCCCGAATCATTCCGGTTTGTATCGCAACCCCTTGCCGCTCGCGGATGGTTCGATGATGAGCGTGCATACGAGCGAAACGCGGCTTGATCGCAACGACGGCACGCGCGCCGCGCCCAAGTCGCGTTATCAGTTTCGATTGAAAACGCTGAAGCCGTCCGGCGCGCATTGGGTGGCCGATCAACCGCTTACTCCGGGCATTGCGAAGACGGTGAGCTACTATGATCCCGACGTGCTGGTTTCATATTCCGGCGAGCTGTGGGAGTTGGACCCCGTTGAAGTGCGTGCGCGTCCGCGGCCAACGCGTCGAACGCCCAAACTTGAAGCACCAGAGCAGCAAGTTTTGCTAGAAGAGCAGATTGATCTCAATCGTTTGGTCAATTATCTCGAGCAGAACAATCTCGCATTGGTGGTGAGCCGCAATATCACCACACGAGACAAAGCCGATCGCCAGCAGCCGTTCAATTTGCGCGTGGCCGGCACGGGCACGCAAACCACCGGCGCTTCGGGAAAAATTTATGACGTGGCGCACATGCAATTCTTTCAAGGCGATCAAATTCGCGGCCTCGGCGGCACAACGAATCCGCGAGCCGGCCGCCGTGTGCTCGCACAAGCTCTGCACGATAACAAAGTCAACAACCCTCCGAATGCTTCCGGCCCAACGGGCAGCGTGAAGATTGCAAACGACGGTTCCATGGCCGCGTTCGTGCCCGCGCGCCGCGCGATGAGTTGGCAATTGACCGAAGCGAACGGCACGCCGGTCGTGCGCGAGCGTTACTGGCTCACATTCCAACCCGGAGAGATTCGCACGTGCACTTCATGTCATGGTTTGAACGCGAAAGATCAAGCAGGCAATTCCGTTCCGACCAACAAGCCCGAAGCCTTGCGGCAGCTCATGAGGCATTATAAAACGCTCACGGCTGTTGCTGAAAATGAAGAGCCAGAGCGCGCGCCGGTTTCGGGTTTTCAACTGCTCGGCAATCAACCGAATCCGATCACGCATGCGACGCGCATTCGCGTGCAAATGAATAAACCGAGCAACGCCTCGCGGCTTGTGATTTATGATTTGACCGGCCGAGTGATTTGGCTGCGTGAGCTGAATCATTTGCAGGCGGGCACGCACGAAGTTGTTTGGGAAGGAAGAGATCACACGGGCCAACTCGTCGCGAACGGAACGTACTTCTATCGCGTGGAAAACGGCTTGGAAAAATCCGCGAGCAAGGCGATGATTGTGGTGCGCTAACCCAAAAAGCAAAAGCGCACGCAAAGACGCAGAGACGCAAAGAGGTTTTCTTTGCGAGCCTTTGCGGCTTTGTCCCGCCCTTGCGGGATGAAAATCTTTGCTTTTTTTGCGCTGATTCAACCCTTTAGATATTAACACGGAGTAGTACCATGAAGAAGTTCATTGGCATGGCAATCGTTCTGATTTTCTCGTGCTCACTGACTCTCGCCCAGCCTACGCAATGGTCCTCGCGCGGCCTCGGCGGAGGCGGCGCATTGTTCGCGCCGAGCTTCAGTCCGCACAACGGGAATGAATTATACATGGCCTGCGATATGAGCGAGTTGTTTCATAGCGCCTCGTTCGGCGCAACGTGGGAGATGGTTCCTTTCACGAAGATACAAGCAAGCTCCGGCGCGCGCGTGCAATTCACTTCCGATCCGAAAATTCTGTATTGCATCGATTACGCGCACGATCAAGCCACGCCGGTGAAGAGCGCGGATGGCGGCGAGACTTGGCAACCGCTGGCGAGTGATCCGACGAACGGCGAAGCGTGGAGCTTGTTGGTCGAGGGCAGCGGCACGCAACGCCTTCTTCTCACCGATTACACGCGTTTGTATTTTTCGAATAACGGCGGCACGAGCTTCACGCTGAAATACACGGCGATGACGAGCAACGGTTGTCATATCGCGGGCGCGTTCTTTGATGCCGCAAATATTTTCGTCGGCACGAATGAAGGCTTGCTCATTTCTACGAACAACGGCAACTCCTTCGCGCTTGCAAACGTGAGCGGCATTCCGAATGGGCAAGCGATGCTCTCATTCTCCGGCGCGAAGCAAGGCAGCGCCACGCGCTTGTTCGCGCTCACGGCAGATGCGGCGAATGTTTATCCCGGCGTGCCGGGCAGCGATTATTGGAACATGATGCAGGGCGTATATGCTTTGGATTACGGCGCGGCCAATTGGACGGCGCGCATGAACGGCATTCAAGCCGGGCAGGATTTTCCCTTCTTCATTGCAACGGCATGGAATGACATCAACACCGTTTACATTGCCGGCGGCAGCGCGAACGGCGATCCCATCGTGATGAAATCAACCAACGCGGGCGTGAGTTGGAGCCATGTCTTCCGCACGAGCAACAATCAGAACATCGCGACGGGCTGGAGCGGCTTTGGCGGCGATCGCAGTTGGGGCTACGGCGAGTGCGCGCTCGGCTTTGCCGTTGCGCCAAATGATGTCAACAAGCTCGCGCTCACAGATTATGGCTTCATGCACCTTTCGAATGACGGCGGCGCAACGTGGTCGCAAAAGTATGTTGCAGCTAGTGATCAAAACGCAGCGGGTTCGGCAACGCCGAAAGGGAAGAGCTATCACAGCATCGGCGTGGAAAATACCTCGTGCTGGTGGCTGTTGTGGTCGGATGCGAATCATCTTTTTGCGGGATATTCGGATATTCGCGGCATGCGTTCGAGCGATAGCGGCGAATCATGGTCGTTCAACCTCAGCGGCCACGACGACAACTCGATGTATCATCTCATTCAACCTCCGATAAACGGAATTTTATACGGCGCAACCTCGACCGTGCATGATATGTATCAAAGCACGTATTTGACCGACGCGCGCATCGACGGCGGCAAAGGCAAAATTATTTTCTCGCTTGATCAAGGCGCAACCTGGCAAACGCTGCACGACTTTGGCCATCCCGTGATTTGGCTTGCGCTCGATCCGAATAATTTGAATCGCATGTATGCAAGCGTGATTCACAGCGGTGTTGGCGGCATTTATGTTTCGAGCAATATTCAAAACGGCGCGGCTTCGACGTGGACGAAACTGGCGAATCCGCCGCGCACGGCCGGACATCCTTTCAACATTCATGTATTGAACGACGGCGCGCTCGTGTGTACCTACTCGGGAAGGAGAGATGCCGCGGGCGCATTCACGACTAGCTCGGGCGTGTTCGTGAGCACGGACGCCGGGCAATCATGGCAAGATCGCAGCGATGCCGGTATGGTTTATTGGACGAAAGATTTGGTGATCTACCCGCACGATGCGACACAGAGCACGTGGTATGTTGGTGTATTCAGCGGCTGGGGTGGCGCACCAAACGGCTTGGGCGGACTTTATCGCTCGACCAATCGCGGCGTGAATTGGCAGAAGATCAGCAATCACGACCGCGTGAGTTCGATTGCGTTCGATCCGCAGCGGTCGCAAGAAGCATATTTGACCACTGAGCAAGAAGGCCTGTGGTTCAGCAAAAATATTTCTGCCGCCAATCCTACGTTCACACCAGCGGCTTCCTATCCGTTTCGCCAACCCGAACGCGTGTTCTTTAATCCTTTCAAGCCGAATGAAATTTGGGTGACGAGCTTCGGACACGGCATGCGCGCGGGCACGCGCGCGGGCACGAGTGTCGCAAGCGACGCGCTTTTGCCCGCGAATTTTGCGTTGCGCCAAAACCATCCCAATCCTTTCAATCCCGCCACCGCCATTCGTTATGAATTGCAGCAAGCCGCGTTCGTGCGCTTGCGCGTTTATGATTTGTCGGGGCGCGAAGTTGCGACGCTGCAAAGCGGCCCGCAAACCGCGGGCGCGCACGAAACCCTCTTCACTGGCGAGCATTTGGCTTCTGGGGTTTATTTCTACGAGCTCACCGTTGGTGATTTTACCATGCGACGCAAAATGGCGCTCGTGCGTTAGCAGCACGCCAACGTTGTGCTCACGAAACCTCGCAGCGCGAAATTGCTCCTTGCAACTCTGAAGCGGCTTTTGTAGAATCGCGACAACGGTTCAGCCGCGGCTGGGCCGGGCTTGTTTATAATTTGTGCCGAATCCGAGCTACGCCTTGCAAATTAAGACAAAAGCCGCGGCAGAACTGAAGCGCGATCCCCGCTCACTTGCTCATAGCGAGCCAACCTCATCGGAGCCCCACCATGTTGGAACAAAAACTCCTCATCAACGGCGAATGGTACGCTTCCCCGGAAAAGAAAACTCTTTACTCGCCTTACAACGGTGAAGCCATTGCCGAAGTTTATCAAGCCACACACATTCAAATCCAACAAAGCTTGACCGCGGCGCAGCAGGCGTTTGCCGTGACGAAGAAAATGCCCACGCACAAGGTCGCTGAAATCTTATTGAAGCTTCGCGACGGCGTTGCCGCAAATTTGGAAGACTTCAGCCGCACGATTGCGCAGGAAGCGGGCAAGCCCATTCGCGCGGCGCGTATCGAAGTCGCGCGCGCATTGCACACCTTCGAATTGGGCGCGGAAGAGTGCAAGCGTATTCACGGCGAGGTGTTGCCGATGGATCTGCGTCCGCACGGCGAGAGCCGCTTCGGCTTTTTTCAAAGAGTCCCGCTCGGCGTGGTCAGCGCGATTACGCCGTTCAACTTTCCGCTGAACCTCGTGGCGCACAAAGTCTCGCCGTGCCTCGCGGCGCGCAACGCGATGGTATTACGACCGGCTTCGCAAACGCCGCTCACAGCATGTAAATTGGGGAAGCTCGTTTTGGACGCGGGCTGGCCGGAAGGCGGGCTCAATGTGATTTCTTGTCCCTCTTCATTAGCCGAGCCACTGATCATAGATCATCGCGTCAAACTGATTACCTTCACCGGCAGCCCGAGCGTTGGTTGGGAGTTGAAGAAGAAAGGCTTTAAGAAAAAAGTCTCACTTGAACTCGGCGGCAATGCCGGTGTGATCGTGCATGACGATGCGAACCTCGAAGCGGCGTGCGCGGCCATCGTCGCCGGCGGCTTTAGTTACGCGGGACAAAGTTGCATCTCCGTGCAGCGGGTGTTGTTGCATGAAAAGATTTTTGACGCGTGCGTTGAGGTGTTGGTGAAGAAGACCAACGCGCTCGTGTGCGGCGACCCGCTTGATGAGAAAACCGACCTCGGCCCCATGATCAACAAAAGCGAAGCGGAGCGCGCTGAGATGTGGATCAAAGAAGCAATTGCCGGCGGCGCGAAATTGCTGTGCGGCGGCGAGCGCAACGGCGCGATTTTGCGGCCAACCATTCTGACGAACACACGACCGAATATGAAAGTCAATTGCCAAGAAATCTTTGGGCCGGTGATTACAGTCGAAAAGTATTCCGACTTCAAACAGGCGGTGCAACTCGTTGATGACTCCGCTTTCGGTTTACAAACAGGTGTATTCACGCGCGATATTGAGCGCATTCGCCATGCTTTCGAGCATCTCGAAGTCGGCGGCTTGATGATCAACGAAGCGCCGACGTGGCGCATCGATCACATGCCCTACGGCGGCGTGAAAGAATCCGGCAACACCCGCGAAGGCGTGCGTTATGCGATCGAAGAAATGACGGAGATGAAGCTGATGGTGGTGAAGTTTGAGTAGCCTCGAACGCAGCAAATCTTTAGGAGAACAGTTATGAGCAGAATCTATGAAGAGATCACGGCAAAGGGTTTGTTCTTACCCAACGTCGTTTTGGCGCAATGGGGCTTGGAGGAAGGCACGAAAGTCGAAATCGAGTCCCGCAACAAAACGATTGTGATCAAGCCGCGCGAAGTAACCGCACGCGAGATTACTAGACGTGCCTATTCTTTTTTACTGCACAAGGTGGGCGATGCTACCGCAATTAAACCACCCGTCCGGAAAGGCAACAAATGGAAGGTGACTGTGACTCTGCCGCACCGCAAGAGAGTGCTGGGGCAATTAACTTTTACCGCTAATGGGATACTCCTCACCTCCGAATCGAATACACCGAAGCAGCTTTCGGAGAAAGCCAATGAAGATTAAGTTGGCTCACCTCAAACAAGAAAAAGACCACACTTGTTTGCCCGCTACCATCAGAAGGTCATGCGGCACTTCGGCGTCGATATTTCAGAAGGCTTGATCGCGCGGGCCAGCAACGCGAGTGAACGTGGGACAAATCTCGAAGAGGCTGCGGAAGGCGTTGAAGCTTTCCGTTTCAAGGGTATTGTGCTTGAAGAAGCCGGCCTCAACGAACTCGTGGAGTATTTGGATAAGAACATGCCGGTAATTGCAGTCGTCGATGCGGAGTATCTTCCTTATGGCAAAATCGGTTTACACGCGGTCGTCGTCAATGGCTTGGAAGGCAATAGAATTTCTTTCATCGATCCCGCTTTAGGTAAGGAACTTTCACTACCGTTGCTCCTTTTTTTCAAAGCATGGCATGCTCGCGGCTGCTCCGGCCTCGTTATCTATCCCAAGCCCAAATCGAAAAAGAAACTTCGTAAAAAGAAAAAGTAGGAACCCTCTCATGCTCAACCACATGTGGATCAACCATGAGTTCGTCGAAAGCGCGAGCCGGCAACGTTTCGAAGTGGTCAACCCCGCCACCGAAGAAGTCATCACCACCGTGCCGCGCGGCAATGCTGAAGATGTGGAACGCGCCGTGGCTGCGGCGAGTGCGGCATTCAAGCCGTGGCGCAAAATGGGCAGCCTCGAGCGCAAAGCGATGATGCACGAAATCGCGCGCAAAATTCGCGAGCATGGCGAAGAGCTCGCAACCATCATCACCCTCGAAGGCGGCAAACCGATTATCGAGAATCGCGATGAAGTGGAGTGGGTGGCTTCGTGTTTTGAGTATTACGCCGAACTGGGCCGCGATCAAATCGGCCGCGTGGTTGCGCCCGCGTTCGAGCATCAAATGAGTCTCGTCGTCAAAGAACCGTTCGGCGTGGTTGCGTGCATCGTGCCCTGGAATTATCCCATTCTGCTCATGGCGTGGAAAGTTGCGCCCGGCCTCGCAGCGGGTAATACCGTTGTGCTCAAGCCTTCGGAACTCACGCCGCTGTGCAATCTCTTCTTCGCGAAAATTTTCGCGCATCTGCCCAAAGGCGTCGTCAACATCATCACGGGTTATGGCAAAGAAGCGGGCGAGCCGCTTGTCACTTCGAAGGGCACGCAACTCATTGCGTTCACGGGCAGCGTGGACACCGGCCGCCACATTGCTATGCTCGCGGCGCAGCAATTGAAAAAGACGCATCTCGAACTCGGCGGCAATGATCCGTTCATCGTGTGCGATGATGTCGATGTCGATATTGCCGTGCGCGCGGGCGCATGGACGGCATTCTTGAACAACGGACAAGTTTGCACCTCCGCCGAACGTTTCTATGTGCTCGAACCCATTGCTAAAAAATTTATTGAAGGCATGACTGAGTTCAGCAAGTCACTGCGTTTGGGCAATCCCATGGGACCCGAAGTTGATCTCGGCCCGCTCGTGAGTGACGCGCAACGTCAGAAGGTCGAAGCCCGCCTCGCGCAGAGTGTGCAACAAGGCGCGAAAATTTTGAGCGGCGGGAAACGTCCCGCGCAATTTGCGAAGGGTTATTTCTTTGAGCCGACCGTGCTCACGAACGTGAATGAGAACATGGAGCTCATGCGCAGCGAAACCTTCGGCCCGATCGCGCCGATTCAAGTGGTGAAGAATATCGAAGAGGCCATCGAGCGCGCGAATACTTCCGAGTATGGCCTCGGCGCGTCGATTCTCACCAACGATCTCGAAAAAGCCATGCTGGCCGCGGATAATATCAAAGCCGGCACGTTTTGGATCAACGACCCTCTCACCGACAACGACGCCGCGCCCTTCGGCGGCATGCGTCTTTCCGGCAACGGTCGCGAGCTGGGCCTCGAAGGCCTCGACGAGTTCCGCGAAGCGAAACACATTCTCATCGATTATAAATTGGAAAAGAAGAGTTATTGGTTTCCATATGAGTGAAAGAAGCAAGCGGAGTGATGGAGCTTGAGAATGATGAAAATAGTGCCTCATAAAATTGGATGAGCCTATGAATGAGATCGGCTACCCTCCTGAATGGTACTCCGCGGCGCAAGCTGGTATTTGTCTCTTCAGCGCTGTTTTGATTTTCACGCTCTGGCAAAGAGGTCTTCCCGGCAAAGAGCGGAAGCCTCATGAAGATGCGTGGATGCAGCGTGACCCCGGCATGCTCTATCTCGGTTTGGCTGTGCTCGTTTGGGGAGTGATCGCCCTCCTCAGCATGCTTTTGAAAACTTGTCCTCCTGACTGGCCTCTGCGCCAATGCTTCCCGAACCTCATGGCTTCCACGTTGAGCCATTCCTGCCTTTTGCTTGCCAGCGCTTATTTCGAGTTCGGCCCGATTGAATTGAAAATCGCGCAGGATGATTGGAAGTGGCACGTCGGCGTCATGTTCGCAGCCATGCTCGTGGCTTTGCTGGTTTTGTTCACGCGATCACCCTGGCCCGATTTCGTTTTGGCAACCGTCACATCGATGATCGTGGGCATGAGTGCGTTTCGCTCTTTCAAAGAGCACGGCTTTCAAGCCACGGCCTATCTCGCCATACTTATCGTGGCTTTGGCGGTGCTGCTACAACTTGCAGAAACCGTCGAAGGGCAAAACATTTCTTTTCTGCTCGCGGGCGAACGTTTTTGGATACTGCGTCTCACTTCGAAAATCCTGCTCGTGATTCTCTTTCTTACCATGTCCATAAGTTGGCTTTATGGCAAGCTCGCGCCTCCCAAAACCGAAGAGTTGCGGTTGGAGTTTTTAGGCAAGGATGAGTTCAAAAATTCCTGGCTGGTCTCGTTCAGCGTTCCGAATGTATTCACTGAAAAGCGTATCGAGCTGTCGCCGGTTCTGCACCAAATTCTTCTCACCTTCGCCGCCGAACGCTTGCGTCGTGAGGCGCAAACCGAAGGCTGGATCAACATCAAAGATAAATATTATCCTTCTGACCTCTCGCGCATTAGCAAAAAACTCGAAATCCCCACGATGCGTCTCTTCGAGAACGACGCCCAAGGCGGTTATCGCCTTCGCCTACTACCCGAGAATATCAAAATCTCAAAGCAGAATTTCTCAAAATATCCAGAGTTGATGAGCTTGCTCAAGGACGCGTAAGCAGTGTCCGCCCGAAAAATGTTCCAACCTCGGCTTGGCCGAGGTTTTAGGCATGACAGCGATGAGAGTTTGGACATTTTGAATGCAACGGCCAAGCCGTTGCAAGAACATCACTGGGGGAGGCCCTTTGTTGCCCCTGCCGGTCTCTCAAACAACACTTTCCATGCCAATACCGGTTTAACCCGCAGAGCAACGCTGAGTAAGCGCGAGCATTGCCGAGCAGAGCCTGGATTTCCCTTTTTTCAAAACCTAAATTGCACCCGTCAACCGAAAGGTGAGACCATGAAACGAAAAGAACTGACGCTGGCTTTGGGATTTTTCACGCTGCTGCTTCTTATCGGAGTCGCCAGCAGCCCGATTTTGAAAAATGAAAAGTGGTGGATATCGTGGTGGGTCTGCGAGTATGCTGACGGAACTTTGGTTTACCACCAAATGCGCCCTGAAAGAACTTGGCAAAATGCCTTCGACAACTTTGATGGAAGGGTGCCAGGTGACTGTGACGCTTTTATGGTGATTGCTGGGATCGAGCATTATGTATGCACTGATTCCGTCAGCGCGGAGGAAATGAAAAGGCGGCACGGCCCGATTATGAACGTGCGCAAGCAAACTCCGCCGCCGCACCGGCCGCCGGATAAAACTGAAGTCCAAAATCGTGAATGAAGACAAGGAGCCAATTGGATGAACGAAAGCACAAGGCTCGACCTGCATGATTGTCTGTTAGCCGCAAGCGAGGCCTCTCGACGCACACGCATTGTTATTGTCGTGCTCGTCGTCACAAGCGTTTTGGCGCTCTCAGGATTCCTGAACTCAATGCCGTACAATTGGAACCTCCAACGTTTCCAACAGGTCGCCCAATCCAACGATGGGTACCTACATGAAAAGAGAATATTATCGCCAAATAGCTGTATAGCAAAGCGGCAATATGAGATGCTTTACGCAGCTTTTGCCGAATCTTTTGTTGCAAGCACGTTTACACTACACGTCCCTTTTTTCGGTATTAAATTCGACGTCAACGATCTCGGCCCGTTGAGCGGCGTAGCTTTTTCAGTCATCCTGCTCATATTCAAATATAGCCTTTCCAGAGAAAGTGAAAATCTGATTTTATGTTTTAAGGAATTCGAAAACACCTCAGAGCTGCGCACATTTTATAAGTTGCTTTCGATGCATCAGGTCTTGACCATTCCTCCGCTTCCACAGAAAAGAGAAGTAGCGATCTTACAGCGTTTTTCAAATGCATATTCAGGGAAAATGATTTTATATTGCGGGTATGAAACCATACCCTTTAGAACTTCGACAACGAATCGTGGACGCAGTGGATCGACAGCTCAGCACGATTAAT
>Ga0247727_10016005_pt1 | contig 12190 bp, 16 predicted proteins | sample WisWelCaveWW1625_FD_202498 | JGI IMG/M metagenome (GOLD analysis project Ga0247727, IMG submission 202498) | Biofilm microbial communities from Wishing Well Cave, Virginia, United States - WW16-25 | ecosystem: Environmental > Aquatic > Deep subsurface > Groundwater > Cave microbial mat | place...
CCGAAAAGATCGACGTGATCTCAGCCTATTTCAAATCGGTTGGCGCTTTATTGACAGACAGCTATTGCGCTGGTCAGCCTTTCCTTTGTCGTTATGTTCCTATTCATGAAACTGTCGGGTGACTAGAGTAATTTCAATTGTTTGGATGGGTCGCCCCTACGATAACTTTACGCCAATTCACCTTCGGGCAATGGTTCACTTTTACCATTCATATATCTATCAGATAATAACTTGTAAAACTTTGTATTCATCGCAATGACGGTGAGAATCAAACCGATGATGCCTGTAACCGTGAATACCAATGCAATGCCGCGATCCATGCCTGTGCCAAACCAACTGCCGATTAAGCCCACGCCTGCGCCAGTCGTCATAAAGGGGATGAAAAATGTCTCAGCAATAGGACCAATTAGAAAGGTCGTCAGAGGCGAAGCGGATTGTTCCACGCTTTGAGCAAATCCGAAGACGCGTCCCTGTCTTTCCTGCGGCACCACTTTTTGAAGAATCGTCTGCTCGGAGGCTTCGATGAACGGCACAACACTAATGTAAATGAACATGCCCACCGAAAGCAGAGTGATGGACGGTTGAATGGTAAAGACCGCAGAGATGATCCAAATGATGATGTTGGCTGTGAACATGGCAACGAGCGGATTTTTTCCCAAACCATATTTTGCAATCACAAGTCCGCCAACGATGAAACCACAACTGATGATGGCAAATAGCAAGCCCCACACTTCAACCGATACAAGCGATAGACCATACGCATCCATGAGACCCATAAACGAGCCGCCTAAAAAGTTATTGATGGTGCTGAAAAGAATCATTGCCATCAAACCAGGGATTGCTACAACGACTGCATACGTTCCGCGCAAATCAACTTTGGGTTGATGTTCGAGATGCACGATTTCTTTTTCAGGGATCGGTAAAAACCACATGTGAGCAATCGAAAGAATCATCATCCCGATTCCGAGAATCAAAACGTAATACATACCGCCCGCGCCAACCAACAAACCGCTGATGGCGGAACAAATTAAAAATGCAATCCCGAAGGCTGTGCCAGTAAGCCCATTGGCTTTGGCGCGGTCATCTTCGGGAATCAAAATCGTCACCATTGTTGGCACTGCAATTGAGCGGATGTTACCTGCAATCACGCCAACCAACAGAAGCAGAATAAAAATCCATAAGGTGACACTGGTTGGGTCTTTCCATGTTTCGGCAGGCACAATTAAATAAATTACAAAGCCGATGATGTAAATAATTAATGAGATCACGCCTGAAAGGATCATCACATTCTTTTTCTTGTTATGGTCAACCAAACTGCCAAACCATATTCCCAGCGCGGCGGTCAGCACCAAGTAAATGCCCGAAACAATCGAAGTGGCAGTGACGGATAGGGTTTCAAGGTAAATAAAAAATACCATCGCAAACCAAACCGTCATATTGGTGACATTGGAAAGGATAGTATTTGCCAGGATTTGATAAAAAGTTTTCACAAGTTTTTTCCTTTTCTAATCTAGAAAAAATCATACTCCATAGATGGGGATTGATTTTAGAATATTTGTTCTAAAATGTCGAGATGAATAATTCCCGCTTCGTTCTGACGGGATGATTGATTCTGTTCCATTGACATTTTTTTGGCTGATAGTTTGTAGGTCACGTTTTCAACGTGACGACTCAATTTCATAAATTGTCACGCTACAAGCGTGACCTACGATTTGGTTTTGCCCAAATTCATGTAATGCTCTTTTGTTTTCTTATCCATCTTTTCAAGGGCATAGCGCAATGTGACTCTGGGCATGGTGGCGGCATATCTATCTAAAAATTTCAACAATTTCTTTCTATCTTTATCCCCTGCAAAACGCAATGCCCAGCCATTCGCCTTGTGGATCAAATCTTCCTTGTCATACAGCGTGATCTCAGCGAGCTTGAAAGCATCATCTACATCATTTTTCCCAATGAAATAAAGTGTAGTGACGATAGCGGTTCTTCTTTCTGCCATCATTTTGGATTTTGCTAATTTATATAAAACCTTACGGGGCTTATCAATTAAATAACTGCCAACAACCCAAATCGCACTGCGATCTACTAAATCCCAGGTGTTGATGCGGTCATGTCTGCGCATGTAAAGGTCGAATAATTCTTTTCTTCGTCCGTCAGATGTTTTTTTACTGCGTGCTTGAAAATCCATGATGCTGACCGCACCCACCCGTGCTTCATGAGCAGTATGGTCAAGTAATTTTTCAACTTCATTAAGCGGCATGTCCATAAATTCTTTGGCAAGCGCAAAGATTTGACCCATCTTCACGCCCATAATGGCATCGCTTTTATCCGCCGCAAGGTGTGCATGTGCCTTTGCCGCTTGTTTAGAACTAAGGGCTTTCAGTCGTTCGATAAATTGTTTTGCAGTCATCGGTTCACTCTTTTTCCATTAACGCCAATAGTTTCGTAGTCGTGTTCCAGTTGCGGATGGTCATGCTTTGATAAACGGGCATCGAGGCGATTCGGCTCAGGCGGCTTTGTGTGGCGCGGCTGAGGAGACGGGAAAAGTACAACACATTTTTTCCCGTATATGCGTTATCAACGCCCTCTTTTTTGCTCACGCTTTTCATCGCCTCTTTGGGAGTGATCGGTTCTTTCAGGAAAATCACATCGTACCTGAATTTGTCGGGATCCTTGCCAAACCCACGCGGGGCTTCCTCCACTGCTTGCTTCAATTGTTTGTATGCAACGACCACCAGGCGCGCTTCATAGAGGAAACGTTCAGAAAGCCCCATCTCGATCTTCTTCGTCAGTTTCGCTTTATCCTTGTCAGCAGATTTGAACAACACGTTACCGCTTTGGATGTAGGTGACAATATCAGACAAGCCTATGCCTTCAAAACAAGCCTTTAGATCAGCCATTTTGATGATGTTATTTCCACCAACATTGATGCCGCGTAGTAAAGCAAGGTAATGGATTTCTGCCATAATTCTTGATTCTAACTGAAAGTATCGAGTAGGGACACAGCGAAATAGTTTTGGTCAAAACCATGAATGTATCCGCTGTGTCTCTATGGGTCGCACATTTCAATGAATGAACTACTTGCCTGCATGGGCTTTTTGCAAATCCGCAACGATGATTTTTTGCATCTTCAACATGGCTTGCATCGTTCGTTGAGATTTCTCAGGGTCGGGATCACCCATTAACTCGCCGAGTTGCTTCGGGATGATCTGCCACCACAACCCGAACTTGTCCTTGCACCAGCCGCACATGCTTTCTTCGCCGCCGTCGGCAATGAGTTTGTTCCAATATTCATCCACCTCTTTTTGATTCTCACAGTTGACGAAGAATGAAATCGACTCGTTGAACTTGAAGCGCGGACCTGCATTCAAGCCCATGAACTCCTGCCCATCCAGTTCAAAGGAGACAGAAAAAACAGGTCCATCTGGTCCCTGGCGCTGAACACTCCCGACTTTCGAATTCTTGAAGATGGAGACGTAGTAGTTCATCGCCTCCTCGGCTTGCGTGTCGAACCATAAAAACGGGGTAATCTTTTTCATTTTATTTTCTCCTTTATTTCTTTTTATACGAATTTGTTTTTTCATTCTTCAAATTATCAGCCACTCGAAACTTTACAATCTGACGAATTAACTTCAAAGGTAAAGGCTTATCCAGCGGGAATTTGGTGGTGCCTTTTCCACCAGCAAACTGTGCGATCGCTTTATTGAATGCTTCAGTCCCGACCGGAGTTGGATACATGGACACATGGCTTTTCCAACCTGCAAAATGGACCAGGTTTTTGCCATTCAATTCAAAGCAGGCTATCTGATAACTGATTTTCTCTCGCGCCTTTGGGGCAACCGCTTTAATCGTCTCGCGGATTTTCTGCACATAACTTTGTGACTGTTCAGGGCAGGCGGCAATGTATTCGTCAATGGAAGTAAAGCCTTTTTTCATACGTGCTCCTTTCTCATAATTCTTTAGGCTTGTTTCCGTTTGAGAGTTTGCCAAGCTGTATAACTTACCCAAACGCAATAAACTAAAATTAAGAATCTATTTGCCCAGCCAACCAAACCAATCACTCCATCCGGTAAAGTAGTTATCACTGTCCCTTCTGCAGGCATTTCAGCACCCGATTGGGTAAATGTGACAATCATGATCACAAATGTCAATGCCATCAAGAGAATGCTTATCCAAGTAAGGTGTGCACTCCATAAAAGTGGTTGCTTGACAGCAGCCCACGCTGTTTCTTTACTTAAACTCTTGCTGATTAAAACTGCTGCAATAGCAAGGCTGGGAATCCCTATTAACGCAGACAACCCATGAAGCGGATGATTGATATTAAACAAGCCACCCATTGCTTCACCAACGCCCGTAGCAACTAGAAAATACAGACCTATCTTTCCTCCTGCTGTTTTCACATCTGACCAGAGTATGTATGCCAACATCCAAGAGCTAATTGCCCATGAAAAAAACATCACAGACAATACCCAACTGTAATTTCCATTTGCATATTCACTGACCATACGCCATGCAGGGTCAAATTCAGGGCTGAGGATGTGTAAAAGTGCAAGAGCCGCTAAAACCAGGATCGAGGCGCCAATTGCCAATCGTGCTGTTAAGTCTTTTGACATAAGTTTCTCCTTCTTACTTCAAGACTCGAAATCCGAGGTGTGTTACGTGAGGTGTCTGGATAACTCGTATGCATTCTAAATCGATCGGGCCCGTGCCAAGGCGATCAAACAAACTGACTCCACCGCCAATCAAGATGGGAGCGAGATCTACATGAATTTCATCCACAAGACCTGCTTTCAACGCTTGCTGTAAGATGTTTGCAGTACAAATGACAACATCTTTATCACCAGCAACTTCCTTTGCCTGACGAATCGCGCTTTCCACTCCATCAGTGACAAAGATAAACGGCGAGCCTTCTTTTACCCATTCCTGCGGAACATTATGCGTCACAATGAAAGCAGGTGACCCGGGCGGATTCCCACCCCAGGCATGAGCGATATCGAATGTTCTACGTCCCCACACACCTGCTCCAATTGTGCTGAATGCTTCTTTCATAATCTCAGCGCTTTGTTTTGAAACTTTAAGCGGCGGAACTCCTTCTGACATAAAAACTTCCGTATCACCACTGAAATACCAATTGAAGAGTCCAGCGCCGCCATCGCCCAATCCATTTTCAGGTCCGTCGTTTGGACCAGCGACGAATCCATCCAACGACATGGTCATATTGAAAGTCACTTTTCCCATTGCTCACTCCTCATTACATTTTCGCCAAAATTTCATCGAGACGTTCATAGCCTTCCTGCACGCCGTGTTCCATTCCAGATTGGACCATGCCATCTCGGTCAGAAACAGATTGAAAGACAGAATGAGCCGTGAGTTTCGTCCGGTTGTTCGGCAAAGGCTCAAGAGTCATCGTCTCCAATGTAACGTGCCCGCTTTCGGGGAGTCCATCAAATTCAAAAGTTTGAATGACGCGCCTCGGCGAGACCTCATGAAAGACGCCGTGAAACCCATAGGAACTGCCATCTTTTTCCGTTTGCGTGAAGCTCCAATTACCGCCGCTGACGGGCTCAAACTTTTCAAGCGTTGTGACAAGGCCATGCGGTCCGATCCATTGTGCAAAAAGGTCTGGGTCAACGTGTGCTTTGAAGACAAGTTCCACGGGCGCATCGAATTCCCTTGTAATCCACAGATCCAATTTATCTGGTTCCACCGTGATGATTGCTTTATGTTTTGACATATCATTGCTCCTTTTTCATTTCTTCCAAGACTTTATCCAGGCGGTCAAAGCGCTCATTCCAAAATTGTTCAAACGGCGTGACCCAATCGAAGATGGGCTTGAGACGTTCAGCGTTGACTCGATACATTCGCTGACGACCCACCCGCCTCTCGCTCACCAACCCGACCTGCTTCAACACCCCAAGGTGTTTGCTCACCGACGGTTGGTTCCAGCCCAGCCGTTCGACGATTTCGTTGACCGAGAGTTCCTGCGCGCCCATTGCCTGAATGAGCTGGCGGCGCTTGGGTTCAGCCACCGCATTGAACGGATCATGGGTTGTCGGTGTTCGCGCCATGACCCTATTATATTCCAATATAGGAATATGTCAATGCCTGCATTTTAGGACAGATGTTCTATTCTGTCAAGAGGGAATTTAATAGATTTTCGGGTTTGTCAATTCAGCCCAACTCGCAAATACACCAATGAATCCCGCCAACGCATCTGACCCTGATGTTTCGCCAACGGAAAGTATGTTGCTCATCGGTACGTATATATTTTTATCTTCGAGTAGTGCATCAAAAAACTCATGCCATAGTTCTCCCGCCTCACCCTTCGCCGCCGACTTTAACCAGGCACACGAAAGCGACGTCGTTAATGGCGTAGCAACATTTGCAATTTCTTCTGTAATTTTTTTCGCTGTTTCTTGCGGATGAATGACCCAAGCCGCGTATATGGCGCCCATGAGAAAATCATCACCCGCAGGGGTAAGACCGATTCCAAGCCCAGCAAGTTTCGATGCGCTATTTTTTACAGCGGGAATATCTACTTTGATAATTGCAAGCGACAATAAAGTAGAGAATTCGAGAATGGATTCATTCTCGTTGTCAATTGGTAATAGACTTAAACGATTGAGGATTTCGTTTTTATTTTTTCGCAATCTTTCCCACTTTGGCATGGGATTCCATGTCTGCGTGTGGGCAAACGAAATCGTCAGATCTCCAAGTAAAATTTCCTTATCGTGAATATTAACTTTCGACTCGGCTTCAAGATGCTTTGTAAATAATACCGAATCTTCAATAACCAGATTAAAAGGACCGTTACTGATCTCTGCATTGACAATAGATACAATCTCTCTCGTTTCATTGGTTAAGTTACAAACTTCATCAAACACATGCAAAATTTTGTACTGGCTGGAATTTGCCAGCCAACGCTTTACATTTTCAGTGAAAAAAATAGCATTAATGTTTTGCATGATTTTCTTTCACAACCCTCTCAACAAAATTTTCTATAGAACTTGGCTCTCTCTTCAAAATCCCTCCCAATACATTTGAATTCCCGACCAACCCCCGCTGATCGTAATATTCAAACATCTTCACCAGGTTTTCAAGCGCGTATTCGCTTAATCCTTTTGACCGCGATCTCCAATCTTTAATCTCTTCTTGCTCAGCACGGACATCACGCCCCAAAACGCGGCTCAATATTTGGGCAACTTCCGCATGTGACATCGGCAATGTCCCAGTAATCTCATAAACTGCATTTCTATGATTTGGTTCAGTCAACACAACTTTGGCGGCTTCGGCGACGTCATCAAGGTCAACGAAGCTGAATTTTGAATTCACAGAATACGGCACGCGCAAAACACCTTCTTCTGCGATGCTTTTCCACCCCGTCAGCAGATTTTGCATATACGGCGCGGGTTGCAGGATGGTGAAAGATAGCCCCGACTCGAAGAGCATCTCCTCCACGCGTAGTTTTTGCCAATGGTGGTTCATCACTTCAATTTGCGGATGCAAAACCGAATGATAGACAAAATGCTCCACGCCTGCTTTCTTTGCCTCACCAATTACCGATTTACCAATTATTTCTTCGTCAGGGCTCATGTTCGGGCAAATGTGGTATACCGCCTGTACACCTTGCATCGCAGAGCGAATTGCCGATCCATCGTGCAAGTTGCCGACGACAACTTTCTCCGCACCCAGGGATTTTACGACCGAAACCTGGTCCTTATGATGAACGAAAGCGCAAACGCTCTCGACCTTCGAGAGTGGTTTAATAATGGCTTTGCCTGTCTTGCCGCCAGCGCCTGTGACGAGAATCATGGTTTGACTATTCCCCATTATACAAAATCGCCCTGTTTTCATCTTGCCAAAAAAGATTGTGAGACCTACAATACATCAACCAACTTCCCTATGGAAAGGATGTATGTAATGTTGAATCTAAATTCCGTCATGCTCGGAACGACACAACCGCAGGTGCTGGCGGCTTTCTATGAAAAAGTGTTCGGCAAGCCCGCGGATATGAACGACCCCGAAAATGGCTTTTGGGGCTGGCAGGTCGGGACAGCATTCATGGGAATCTTGAATCACTCCGAAATGGGCGGCAAGACCAAAGACCCGGGGCGCGTCATGCTCAATTTTGAAACGCCGCAGGTCAAGGAGGAGTTCGAGCGGATCAAGTCCCTTGGCGGCGCGGTCATTCATGAACCGTATGAGATGGGACAAGGTTGGATCGCGACGCTGGCTGATCCCGATGGAAATTACTTTCAATTGATGAATCCAATGGAATAAGAAGATGAGTGAAAATATTCTTGCAAAATTATTCGAGCATAACAATTGGGCGAATGACCAGATCGTTCGGGTGTGCGCCAAACTGACGGACGAACAACTGGACGCTCCGCCTCAATCCGCCACCGAAGGTAACATACGAAGTACACTGCTCCATCTCGTGTCGTCACAATATGGCTACCTGCGACTCTTGACCCTGCCAGTGGAAGAAAGGCGGGACCGCGTCACAGTGGAGTTTGGAGAGATTCAAGAATCACTCAAACGTAGTGGCGAGGCGTTGCTCGAACTTGCCAGAGACACGAGCAAACTTCCCAAGTCTCGCCTGCAAACACGGGATGATTACCATGTAGAGCCATGGGTGCTGATGGTGCAGATCATCAACCATGCCACAGAACATCGCGAACAGATCAAGAGCATGCTCACCGCTCTCGGTGTGACTCCCCCATCCATTGATGGCTGGGACTACGGTGAAGTGACCAAAGCGCTGGTGCCAATATCGAAGTGAGAAATTCCCCTCTCACGTTGGGACGTGTGCCCCGAAGGGGTAGTGGGGACTGGTGCCGCGCTGACGACCATAGGGAGTGTCGAAGCGGTGAGGTCCCCAAAAAGGCGGATAAGAAAATATCAAGGCTTTAAAAAGAGGCGTTGATTGCATTCATAAACAATTCACCCTGTATTCACAGTTTACCGTTACCATACTCATAACCTGCAAAAAGACCAGGGCAAAGGAATCGCGAGGAGACTCATGAAAGCGGTTGTTTACACGGAATACGGATCACCCGATGTTCTTCAAATCAAGGAGATACCAACACCTATCCCTACGGACGATCAATTACTTATAAAGATTTATGCAGTATCCATCAACGGTTCAGATCGAGAAGGACTGGTCGGAAAACCGTTGTATGCCCGCATCGGCGGACTGCGAAGACCGAGCCAGCAAATACTCGGCTCCGATATTGCTGGTCGGGTTGAAGCAGTGGGCAAAAACAATACAGAATTTAAAGTGGGAGATGAAGTCTTTGGTGAAATCCCTGGCTATCACGGCGGCTTTGCAGAATATGTCTGCACACGCGGAAAAACATTAATATTAAAACCTGCCAGCATGACGTTCGAAGAAGCATCAGCCATTCCGCAGGGTGGAGTGATCGCTACTCAAGGGATGAGTGAAAAAGGAAATGTTCAAGCAGGTCAAAAGGTTTTGATTAATGGGGCGGGTGGCAGTGCAGGGATGTTTGCGATTCAACTCGCCAAACTACACGGCGCGGAAGTCACAGGGGTGGACAACGCATACAAACTGGACTTTATGCGCTCGCTCGGCGCGGACCACGTTATTGACCACACCAAAGAAGACTTCACCAAAAGCGGAAAACGCTTCGATCTCATCCTCGACCTGATCGCCCATCGTTCAGCGTTTGCCTACGCCCGAGCGTTAGCGCCAAATGGAACGTACTTCTTCGTCGGCGGTTCCGTCTCCACTCTTTTCCAGGTCTTGCTTCTGGGACCCATGATCGGACGAATCACAGGCAAAAACATACGCCTGCTTGCAGTTCCACAAAATCGAAAAGATTTGATTGCCATAACGGAACTTTGTACAACGGGAAAAGTCCGCCCTGTGATTGATAAACGCTACCCGTTAAGTGAGATCCGTGAAGCGTTACGATATGGTAGTGAAGGACGCGCCAAAGGGAAGATCGTCATCACCATTGAGTGAAACCACTCGCGCCTTTTGCTGTAGATGAAGGTATGGAAGGATACCCCTATGAATGCTGTTACCTACTACAATTATGGTCCACCTGATGTTCTTCAGATCGAAGAGATCGAAAAACCGACACCGAATGAAAACCAAATACTGGTCAAAGTGATTGCTTCGTCTATAAACGCGGGCGATTACCGCGTGAGAAAAGCGGACCCATTCATCATCCGCCTCGCGGCTGGAGGACTCCTAAGACCAAAAGACACGCGTATTGGGGGTGATGTAGCAGGGCGGGTTGAAGCGGTTGGCGAAAACGTGAAGCAATTTAAGGTCGGGGATGAAGTGTTCGGGTGTCGTCACGGCGCATTTGCAGAATATGTCACTGCTCGTGAAGGACTCTTAACTTTGAAGCCAGATGATATTTCCTTCGAGCAAGCCGCGGCTGTGCCTATCGGGGCACTCACTGCTTTGCAAGGACTTCGTGATACTGGAGAGATCAAGCCTGGACAAAAAGTTTTGATTCAGGGCGCGTCGGGTGGCGTGGGTATTTTCGCCGTTCAGCTTGCAAAACACTTCGGTGCTGAAGTGACCGCCGTATGCAGTACGAGGAATCTGGATATGGCGCGCTCCCTTGGGGCAGAGCATGTCATTGATTACACCAAAGAAAATTTCACTCGAAGTTCACAGCGTTATGACTTGATATTTGCCGTAAATGGTTATCATCCACTTTCAGCATATAAGCGCGCATTGGGTCCGCGAGGGATGTACGTCTGTGCTGGAGGCGCCTTCTCTCAATTTGTGCAGATAATTCTTTTTGGACCTTTGATGTCACAGAAGGGAGGTAAGAAACTGGTTAGTATGGGGATTGCAGAAGTAAAACAAGAGGATTTGATATATCTGGCTGAACTGCTGAAAGATGGCCAGATTCGTCCCGTCATTGATCGGAGTTATCCGTTAGATCAGATTGTTGAAGCGTTTCGGTATGTGGAAGATACACACGCTCAGGGAAAAGTTGTCATTACTTTAGGATAGGATGAAGAGTATGAACGCAATCATCTGGACGAAATACGGCTCGCCGAATGGGCTTCAACTTCAGGAAGTGGAAAAACCTGCTCCCAAAGACAATGAAGTATTGATCAAAGTCCACGCGGCGGCTGTCTCACGAGCAGACACCGAATTCCGAAGACTGAAGTTTCCATTTCTGTTTGCGATTCCCATTCGAATATATCTTGGTCTCTTCAGACCCACCAGAATAAGGATACTTGGAACAGAGTTCGCGGGAGAAGTTGTAGCCACAGGCAAAGATGTGACCCAATATCAAATCGGCGACCAGGTCTATGGATATACAGGTCTCGGAATGGGAACTTACGCAGAATATATGTGCCTGCCAAAACCATCAGCGCTGGCGAGTGTAATGGGGAAAAGACCAGCTAACATCACGTATGAAGAGGCGGCTGTGCTTCCGTTTGGCGGACTCGAAGCTTTGCATTCTCTTGGAAGAGTAAACATCCAACGCGGACAAAAAGTCTTGATCGTTGGCGCGGGCGGAAGCATCGGTACATATTCCGTCCAGCTTGCCAAACACTACGGCGCGGATGTGACGGGCGTGGACAGCGGCGGGAAATTGGAAATGCTGCGCTCGATAGGCGTGGACCACGTGATTGATTACACGCGGGAGGATTACACAAAAAACGGACAGAAGTACGATGTCATCATGGATACGATCGGCGGAAGCCCGTTCGCGGGAAGTGTAAGATCGCTAAACGAAAATGGAACCTATCTAAATGTGAACCCAAAAATGATTCACAGGCTTCAAATGGGATGGGCTAAAGGAAATAGTAAAAAGAAGTTACTCTCCTGGGAAGCAGGCTATACAACCGAAAACCTGCTCAGGCTCAAAGAGTTGATCGAGGCAGGGACAATCAAACCGATCATAGATAGGCGTTACCCATTGGAGCAGATCGCCGAGGCGCACAGATATGTCGAAACAGACCAGAAAAAGGGGAATGTGGTGATAACCGTTGCAACATGAAGCGAATCTCCCCTTCTCCCTATGGGAGAGGGCAGGGTGAGGGTACTTTACTGGAGTTTCTCTCTTACGATGCAAGCGTGGGATAAAGGAAATGCTGGCATGCACTCAAAGAGCGCCTTGACAAGTTTTGCCTGCTTTGCCACCCTGACCAGGTGAGATGGATAGTCCATCTGCAATCTCTTCCTCATAAT
>Ga0247727_10016006_pt1 | contig 12189 bp, 9 predicted proteins | sample WisWelCaveWW1625_FD_202498 | JGI IMG/M metagenome (GOLD analysis project Ga0247727, IMG submission 202498) | Biofilm microbial communities from Wishing Well Cave, Virginia, United States - WW16-25 | ecosystem: Environmental > Aquatic > Deep subsurface > Groundwater > Cave microbial mat | place...
GAATCCGAGCCGCTCGTTGGCGCGCTCGAAGCGGCATCCGCCGAGCCCTCGAAGGACGACGTTCTCGCCGTAGCGAAGGACGGCGAGATCGACGTACCGGTCGGCGTCGATGTCGAGCGGGTAGGCGCCGGTCACCCTCGACAGGTCCGTGACCGGATCGGGCAGCAGCTCGAAGCGGAGTGCGCCACCGACCCGGCTCCGGTTCCGGTACAGCGCCGCCGGCTCGCTGCCACCGGCGAAGTAGAGGTCCGGCCGCCCGTCGCCGTCGCAGTCGAGGACCGCGACGCCGCCGCCGACGAAGAACTCGAACTCGCCGTCATAGACGTGCTCGATGCCTGCAGCGGCCGCCTCCTCGACGAACCTCGGCGGCCCGAGCCCGCTTGCGACGGGGTCCGCCCCCGGCCCGAACAGCGCGGCCCCGATGGCGGCCGCGACGACGACGAGCGAGCCGAGGAGCGCGAGCCGGAGCAGCTTCGTCCCGCGGGCCATCAGGTCGTCATCTCCGGGGCCACGATATCCTGCCGAGGTCCGATCCGCGGGCGAAGGTGCGTCGCGAGAAGGAGGGCCTTGTGGGCTTCGATCGTTGGAAACTCGTCGGGCTGCGCGCCTGGGCCGCGATCGTCCTTGCCGCCGTCACCGTCCTGCCCGGCTGCACGACGCCGACGCCGCACGTCGTCGAGGGCTGCAGCCGCGCGGACCTCGGCGGCCGCTCGGTGGCCCGCGTCTGGGACGACGAGATCCTGGAGCTCATCCGCCAGGTCGTGCCCGCCCCGACCGTCCACGCCCGCAACCTGTTCCACCTGTCGGCGGCGATGTGGGACGCCTGGGCCGCATACGACCCGGAGGCGGCGGGCTACTTCGTCGAGGAGAAGCTGCGCGCCGGCGACGTCACGGCCGCCCGCGAGGCGGCCATCAGCTTCGCCGCGTACCGCATCCTGCGCTGGCGCTACGCGACCGTCTCGGACCTCTCCGTCGCGACCGGGCAGCTCGACGCGATGATGGCCTCGCTGTGCTACCGGACCGACTTCAGCTCCACGGCAGGCGATTCCCCGGCCGCGCTCGGCAACCGCATCGCCGAGGCCGTCCTGGCCTACGGTCGCGACGACGGCGCGAACGAGGCCGAGCGCTACGCCGATCCGTCGTACGCGCCGCGCAACGACCCGCTCGTCGTCGCCGATCCGGGCACCGTGATGCGCGATCCCGATCGCTGGCAGCCGCTCGCGCTCGACAAGCAGCTGTCCCAAAACGGCCTGCCGATCCCGGGCAAGGTGCAGACCGCGATCGGGACGCACTGGGGCCGGGTCAAGGCCTTCGCGCTGCCGCCGTCCGAGACCGGGACGCCGATCGATCCCGGCCCTCCGCCGCGGCTCAGCGACCCGGCGACGAGCGCCGCCTTCCAGCAGGCCGCGATCGACGTCCTCGTCCGCGGCAGCCAGCTCGACCCGGCGGACGGCGTGACGATCGACATCAGCCCGGGCTCGCTCGGCGACAATAGCCTCGGCGGGAACGACGGCGACGGCTACGAGGTCAACCCCGCCACCGGGCAGCCGTACGAGCCCGAGCCGGTGCTGCGCGCCGACTTCGCCCGCGCGCTCGCCGAGTTCTGGGCGGACGGCCCGAAGTCGGAGACGCCGCCCGGCCACTGGAACACGATCGCGAACAGCGTCTCCGACGCTCCCGGCTTCGAGCATCGCGTCGGCGGCGAGGGACCGGAGCTCGATCGCCTCGAGTGGGATGTGAAGCTCTATCTCGCGCTCAACGGCGCCGTCCACGACGCGGCGATCGCGGCCTGGGGCCTGAAGGGCTTCTACGACTCGGCAAGGCCGATCTCGATGATCCGCTTCATGGGCGGGAGGGGCCAGTCGAGCGACCCGGGCGGAGTGGCGTACGACCCCGCGGGCCTGCCGCTCGTGCCCGGCCTGGTCGAGGTCGTCAGCGCGGCGTCGAGCGCCACCGGCGAGCGCCACGAGGGCCTCGCAAGTCACGTCGGCGAGGTCGTCGTGTACGCCTGGCGCGGCTTCCCGACCGATCCTGAGACGGAGACGAGCGGCGTCGGCTGGATCCTTGCGATCGACTGGGTGCCGTACCAGCGCTCGACGTTCGTGACCCCCGCCTTCGCCGGCTTCGTGAGCGGCCACAGCACGTTCAGCCGCGCGGCCGCGGAGGTGCTCACGGCCTTCACCGGCAGCGAATTCTTCCCGGGCGGCCTCTCGAGCTGGACGACGAAGGCCGGTGAGCTGCTGCACGAGGAGGGACCGACGACCGACGTGACCCTCCAATGGGCGACCTACTACGACGCCGCCGACCAGGCCGGCATCTCCCGGATCTTCATGGGCATCCACATCCCGGCCGACGATGTCGAGGGTCGCAAGATCGGCTCGATCTGCGGCAGGGACGCCTACGCCCTCGCGCTCCGCTACTTCGACGGGACAGCCGCCTCCTAGCCTCGCTCTCCCGCGGCGAAGATCCGCTCGATGACCCGCATGTTCGCGACCGCATCGGAGGGGTCGACAGGGGTCGGCGCGCCGTCAAGGATGGCGGCGGCGAAGCGGCCGGCCTCGACGGTGTACGGGTCGGCCGTCTCGAAGGTCAGGACATCCGTCGCCGGCGCCACCGGCGGATCGCCGCCCGCGGTCAGGAAGACCTGCGTCGGCCGATCCGGTGGGATGTTGAACGGGATGCCGATCGAGATCCGCCCCTCCGTCCCGTAGATGTCCACCCGCTGGTCGGGCTCGGTCCTGGTCGAGCAGGTGAACGTTGCGACGCCGTCATCGAATTCCAGCAGCGCGCTCGTGACGGTGTCGATGCCGCTGGCCGGATCGCGGGTGATCGACGCCTGGACGCGCGTCGGCTCGCCTCCGAACAGCATCCGCGACAGGTTCACGGAGTAGCAGCCGATGTCCATGAGGGCGCCGCCGCCGTACTCGCGGATGTTCCGGATGTTCGTCGCGTCGTCGTTGAAGTACGAGAACCAGCTGTCGACGACGCGGAGCCGCCCGATGCGCCCCGACGCGACGAGCTCGCGCACGGCGAGCCACGACGGGTGGAGCCGGTACATGAACGCCTCCATGAGCCGCACTCCGGCGGTCTCGCAGGCGTCGACCATCCGCTGCGCATCCGTCGCCGTGAGCGCGAGCGGCTTCTCGCACAGGACGTGCTTGCCGGCCCGCGCGGCGGCCATCGTCCACTCGGCGTGGAGGTGGTTCGGCAGCGGGATGTAGACCGCGTCGACCTCGGGGTCGGCGAGGAGCGCCTCGTACGACCCGTGCGCACTCGGGATGCCGAGCTCGTCGGCGACCCGCCGCGCCCGCTCGCCGTCGCGCGAGCCGATCGCGACGATCCGGCTGCGGGCCGCCTTCGCGATCCCCGGGACGACCTTGGTCCGCGCGATGTCGGCGGTGGACAGGATGCCCCAGCGGAGCTCGCTCATCGGCGGCCTAGCCCCATGACGTTTCGGTGACCGGTCGGAGCGCAACCTCGAGGATGCGGTGGTGGCGCGGCCGGGTCAGCACGAACATGACGACCTCGGCGATGTCAGCCGGGCGCATCATCCCGGCCAGCGCCGGCATCTCCGGCGTCCGGCCGTGGCCCATCGCGAAGTCCGTGGCGACGCCGCCCGGGCAGACGCTCGTGCAGCGGACGCCCTGCGGTCGCAGCTCGTGGTCGAGCGCTCGCGTCATGCCGACCTGGGCGAACTTCGAGGCGCAGTACGTCGCCTCGAACGGCAGGCCGCGCCGGCCGGCCTCGCTGGCGATCGTCACGATGTCCGCCGCGTCGCTGCGGAGCAGGTGCGGCAGCGCCGCCCGAACGGCGTACAGCGCGCCCTTCACGTTGACGTCGATCATCTCCTCGAGGTCCTCGGCCGGCAGCTCGAGGAACGGTCCGTAGGCGCCGACGCCGGCGTTGACGACGAGGATGTCCAGCCCGCCGAAGCGGTCCACGGTCGCCGCGACGACCGCCTCGAGGTCGCCCGACCGGCGGACGTCGCAGCGCCGCGCGACGACGCCGTCGAGGCCGAGGTCGTCGCCGCTCCGCGAGGCGAGACCGAGATGCGCGCCGGCCGCCGCGAGCGACCGCGCGACGGCCGCCCCGATGCCCCGACTCGCCCCCGTTACGAGCGCCGTCCTGCCCGCGAGATCGATCATCGAGTCTCTCCTTCCTCACGCTCGCCGTCCTAACGCTTGACACCGCCGCAGCGGTGTAAGACTCTCTCACAAATATTCGAAAGAGAGGAATACAAACTCGTGGCGATGCGCCGACTCGAGATCGGACAGCGAAGCGAGACCGTCCGCCGCTCGAACCTGAGCGCGATCGTCCGCGAGCTCCACGTCCGTGGCTCGCTGTCGCGCTCGGAGCTCGTCGCGACGACCGGCCTGACCCGGAGCGCGATCCGCAGCCTGATCGGCGAGTTCGTCTCCGCGGGCGTCATGTCCGAGGACCGGGCGGGCCCCGCCGGCACGCCCGGCCGGCCGTCGAGCGTCGTCCGCCTCATCCCGCGGAGCGCGACGGTGCTGGCCTTCGAGATCGCCGTCGATTCGCTCGCCGCCGCGGTCGTCGGGCTCGGCGGCGAGGTCCAGGCGAGCATCCGGGTCGACCGCCCGCGGGGCCACTCCTCGGTCGACGACATCGTCGCCGACCTCGCCGAGCTCGAGCGGCGCGTGCTCGCCCGGACGCGGCCGACGGAGCCGGTCATCGGCGTCGGCGTCGCCGTCGTCGGCGTCGTCCGGCGGCTCGACGGGTTGGTGACGATGGCGCCGAACCTCGGCTGGCGCGACATCCCGCTCGGCGAGCGGCTCGCGCGCGGGATCCGGAGCCGCGGTCCGGTCGCGGTCGGCAACGAGGCCGACCTCGGCGTCCTCGCCGAGCACCGCCGTGGCGCCGCCGTCGGCGCCGACGACGTGCTGTTCATCTCCGGCGAGGTCGGCGTCGGCGGCGGGATCATCGTCGACGGCCGGCCGCTCACCGGCGCCGCCGGCTATGGCGGGGAGGTCGGCCATATGCCGCTCAACCCGGCCGGCGTCCCATGCCGCTGCGGCTCGACCGGCTGCTGGGAGACCGAGGTCGGGGAGGAGGCGCTGCTCGTCCGCGCGGGGCGCTCGAGGGACGGCGGACGGGTGGAGATCGCCGCCGTCCTGCAGGATGCCGCCGCCGGCGCCCCGGCGGCGCTCGCCGCGCTCGACGGAGTCGGTCGCTGGCTCGGGCGCGGGCTCGCCGGGCTGGTGAACGTGTTCGATCCCGAGCTGATCGTCCTCGGCGGCCTGTTCGGGCTCATCCACCCCTACGTCCGAGCGACCGTCGATCGGGAGCTCGAGCGCCTCGCGCTGCCGGCGTCGCGGCGGCTCGTCCGGGTCGTCCCGGCGAGGCTCGGAGTCGACGCCGCCCTGCTCGGCGCGGCGGAGCTCGCGCTCGAGCCGTTCCTGGCCGATCCGGCGGAGTGGCTGCGCGACCGCGAAGCGCTCGCCGGCCAGCGGATCGCCTGACGATGCAGCCCTCCTGCGGGCGGTCGCGCCGAGGGCGGGCCGGCGAATCCTGCTTCCGATGGCGCCGAGGAGGGTGATAGTGTAGAGAGCGACATCGGCACGGGCGATGGGTCTTCAACCCCAGGAGGAGAAGTAGCGATGTTCTTTCGTCGAATAGGAGCGCTCGCTGCGGCCGTGGCTGTCGTGGTCGCAGCCTGTGGACCTGCCGCGAGCACAGGGCCGAAGGAGTGCAACGTCGGCGTGTCGTGGAACAACTTCCAGCAGCCCCGCTGGGCGGCGACCGACAAGCCGAACATCGAGAAGGCCGTCAAGGACGGCGGCGGCACGTACGCCGACTTCGACGCCAACCTCGACAGCCTGCAGCAGAAGACCGACATCGAGACCCTGATCAACCAGGGCGCGGACGTCATCATCCTGCTGGCCCAGGACGAGAACGCCGCCAAGAGCGCGCTCGAAGTCGCCAAGAACGCGAACGTCCCGGTCATCGCGTACGACCGCCTCATCGAGGACACGGGCGTCCTCTACGTCACCTTCAACAACGTCGGCGTCGGCGCCGCCGAGGCGAAGGCGATCCTCGACAAGGTGCCGGAGGGCAACTACGTTCTGATCAAGGGCGATCCCGGCGACCCCAATGCCTCGAAGTTCCTGCCGCAGGGCTGGGACGAGGCCGGCCTCAAGGCCGCGGTCGACGGTGGCAAGGTGACGATCATCGCCGAGCAGTTCACCGACGCCTGGAAGACCGAGACCGCCCAGGACAACATGGAGGCGATCATCGACAAGGCCAATGCCGACGGCGTGAAGATCGACGCGGTGCTGGCCGAGAACGACAGCACGGCGCTCGGCGTCGTGGCCGCCCTCCAGGCCAAGAACTACGAGATCGTCCCGGTCAGCGGCCAGGACGGTGACCCGGCGAACCTGCAGAACCTGGCGGCAGGGCTGCAGTACGTCGACGTCTGGAAGAACAGCAACGAGCTGGGCAAGGCGGCTGGACAGGCTGCCCTCCAGCTGTGCGAGGGCAAGGCGTTGAGCGAGATCACGATCAACGTCGATGCGACCGTCGCGCCGCTGACCGGCAACAAGGCCGCCCCGTTCGTGACGCCGGGCGGCAATACGGTCACCTCGATCATCCTTCAGCCGACGCCACTCCTGGCGGCGGACCTCCAGAAGGTGATCGATGGCGGCTGGATCACCAAGGACGAGCTCTGCAAGAAGGTCACCGATCCGGCGACGGCACCCGCCGCCTGCCAGTGATCGACGCCGACCGCTGAGTCATGCGGCCTGTGGCCCCGGACCCCGGGGCCACAGGCCGCTTTTCATTTCCTGCATGCAGGTGAGGCTGAGCTCGTGACCGACGTCGCCGGCAACGCCCCCGGTCAGGCCCCGGCCGTGCCGCGGCTGTCGGCTGGTCGTCTCCTGGCCGCGACCGAGGTCGACCTGCGCCTGTTCGGGATGGTCGCCGCCCTCATCGTCATCCTGCTCGGCTTCCACTTCGTCTCGGGCGGCAAGTTCCTCCAGCCGGTGAACATGATGACGCTCGCCGTCCAGGCGAGTGGCACCGCGATCATGGCCACCGGGATGGTCCTGGTCATCGTCTCCCGCAACATCGACCTGTCGGTCGGCTCCGTGGTCGGCTTCATCGCGATGTCCTACGCCCTGCTGATGACCGACTGGCTGCCCGACGTCCTCGGCATCGCGCTCGGGAGCCCATTCATGTGGGTCATCGCGCTGGCGTTCGGGGTGGGGCTGGGCATCCTGTTCGGCGGCTTCCAGGGCTTCCTGATCGCCTACGTCGGCGTGCCCTCGTTCATCGTCACCCTCGGCGGGTTGCTCGCCATCCGCGGCGCGGTCTGGCAGCTGTCGCAAGGGGCGGCCGTGTCCGGCCTGGACAGCACCTTCCAGAAGATCGGCGGTGGCGCCCTGGGATCGCTCGGCGGCGATCTCAGCTGGGGAGTCGGCGTCGTCGCCTCCCTCGCTATCGTCTACCTGCTCACCTACAACCGGCGCCAACGGCGCAAGTTCGGATTCGCCGTCCGGCCGATGTGGGCCGAGGTCCTGCTGGGCGTGGTCGGCTGCCTCGCGGTGCTCGGGCTGGCGTACGTCGCGAACGCCAACGTCTGGCCGCCCGGGCTCGCCACGCGATTCGCCGTCGAGCATGGGATCACGGAACCTCCGGGCGGCCTCAAGATCCCCGTCGGGTTCCCGTGGCCGATCGTGCTCGTCATCGGGGTCACGCTCGCGATGAGCGTTCTCGCGACTCGCCGGCGGTTCGGACGTTTCGTCTATGCCTACGGCGGCAACCCGGAGGCGGCCGAGCTCGGGGGCATCAACACCCGCTGGACGATCATGAAGACGTTCGTGCTCATGGGCATCCTGGCCGCCATTGCCGCGGCGATCGCGGCCGCCCGGCTCAACGGCTCCACGCTCGACGTCGGGCAGAGTGACGAGCTGTACGTCATCGCCGCGGCGGTCGTCGGCGGAACATCCTTCGCCGGCGGCATCGGGACGATCCCCGGCGCGGTCCTGGGGGCGTTCGTGATGCAGTCACTCGCCTACGGGTTGGCGTTCATGGGCGTGAACTCGCCGACCCAGAATATCGTCGCCGGCATCGTCCTCATCCTCGCCGTCGGCTTCGACACCTACAATCGCCGGCGCGCAAGCCGCTGAAGGGGCTCGACCGATGACCGTGACTCAGGCCGTGCCGCTCGTCGAGATGCACAACATCCGGGTCGCGTTCGGTGGCGTCCACGCGGTCGACGACGTTTCGATCGATCTGAACGCGGGTGAGGTCATGGGCCTTGTCGGCGGCAACGGCGCCGGCAAGTCGACGCTCATGCGCGCCCTCTCGGGTGCGCACGTCGCCGACTCGGGCGAGATCCGGATCGACGGTCAGCCACAGACGATCGGCAATCCGCGCGACGCGAAGTCGTTCAACATCGAGACGATCTACCAGACGCTCGCTCTGGCCGACAACATCGACGCGCCGGCCAACGTCTTCCTCGGTCGCGAGACGACGACCCGCTGGGGGAACCTCGATGACGGCGCGATGGAAAATGCCACCCGCCAGGTCATGGGCCGCCTGAACCCGAACTTCACGAACTTCCATTCGGCGGTCAAGTCGCTCTCGGGCGGCCAGCGCCAGGCCGTGGCCATCGCCCGGGCGGTCTATTTCAACGCCCGGATCCTGATCATGGACGAGCCGACGGCGGCGCTCGGACCGGCCGAGACGGCCCAGGTCCGCGACCTCATCCGGCAGCTCAAGACCGAGGGCATCGGCATCTTCCTCATCAGCCACGACATCCACGACGTGTTCGACCTGTCCGACCGGATCAGCGTCATGTACCACGGCAAGATCGTCGACACGGTCGTCAAGGCGAACGTTACGACCGACGAGGTCCTGGCGATGATCATCCTCGGCAAGAAGCCGACCGAGGTCACCCGCGAGGAGCTGGCCGAGCTCCACGCCTGACGGGCCCGCGCGGCCGCGCGGGCGCTGCCGCCGGGTCGCCGGCGCCCCCGCGTGTCGCCCGCGCCGCCCTGCTACATCCGCCGGAACGTCGGCGCCAGGGCCGGATACAGCTCCCGATAGATCGCGTGGGCGTCTCGGTAGCGCCCGGCATCCGGACCCGGCGCCGCGACCGGCGTCGCGCGCGCCAGCGCCGCCGCGGCCGCCTCGACGCTCGGGAACCAGCCCGCGCCGACGGCGGCGAGGATGCCCGCGCCGTAGGCCGCGCCCTCCGTCGTCTCGACGACCGCGATCTCAGCCTGTAGCACGTCGGCCAGGATCTGGCGCCACAGCGGGCTGGCCGTCCCGCCGCCCGACGCCCGGATGACCGATTGCGCGGGCATGCCGGCGACGACCATCAGATCGAGCCCGTCGCGAAGGCCGTAGGCGACGCCCTCGAGGACAGCTCGGGTAAGGTGGCGCCGATCGTGGCCGAGGGTCAGCCCGACGAACGCGCCGCGGGCGAGCGGGTCCGGGTGCGGGCTGCGCTCGCCGCTCAGGTACGGCAGGAAGAAGACGCCGTCGCTGCCGGCCGGGACGACCGCCGCGCTCGCCGCCAGGTCGCCGAAATCGACCCCCGGCGCGAGCGTGTCGCGGAACCAGCGCAGGCTGCCGGCCGCCGACAGCATCACCGACATCATGTGCCAGCGGCCCGGCACGGCGTGGCAGAAGGCGTGGACGCGGCCATGCGGCTCGTACAGCGGCCGGTCGGTCGTCGCGAAGACAACGCCGGACGTCCCGAGCGACAGCGCGACGATGCCCGGCACGACCGCCCCGACGCCGACCGCGTTCGCCGCCTGGTCGCCACCGCCGGCGACGACCGGCATCCCGACCCGGAGCCCCGTCGCCGCGGCGGCCGAGGCGCTCAGCGTCCCGGTGACCTCCGGGCCCTCGAACGTCCGCGGCAGCCAGGCCGGGTCGATGCCGAGGGCTGCGACGACCTCCGCCGACCAGTCCCGCGCCACGAGGTCGAACAGCAGCGTGCCGGCGCTGTCGGCCTTGTCGGCCGCGAAATCGCCGGTCAGCCGGTAGCGCAGGTAGTCCTTCGGGAGCAGGATGTGCGCCGTCCGGCGCCACATGTCCGGCTCGTGGTCGCGGACCCAGACGAGCTTCGGCGCGGTGAAGCCGGTGAGTGCGTCGTTGCCGGTAATCTCGATGAGGCGCGCCGGCCCGATCGCCTGACGGATCAGGTCGCACTCGGCGGCCGTCCGCTGGTCGTTCCACAGGATCGCCGGGCGGAGGACCGCACCGGCTATATCGAGCAGGACCAGGCCGTGCATCTGGCCAGTCAGCCCGACGGCGACGACGCCCTCCGCGGCGACCCCGGTCGACGCGAGGACGGACCCGATCGCGGCGACCGCGCCGTCCCACCACAGAGCGGGGTCTTGCTCGCTCCACAGCGGGTGGGGGACGGAGAAGTCGTACTCCGACGTGCCGACGCCGCGGACGGCGCCCGTCTCGTCGACGAGGACGGCCTTCGTGGCGGTCGTCGAGACGTCGATGCCGAGGACGTGGCGCACGTTCGCCGCCCCGCGACTCGATCGGGTGGGGGAGCCGGCCGGGACTACGAGCGGGGTGGCCGGTCCGCCGACCAGATCGCCTGGTTCACCAGGTTCTCGAGCAGCTCCTGGCGGCCCGAGCGCGGCCGCGGGTCGATGTCGCCCGCCGAGACACGCGCCTCGAGGTCGGCGAGCGAGGCCTCGCCGGCCAGGATCGATCGTCCGAGGTCCGCCGCCCAACCGGCATAGCGCTCCTCGCGGAGCCGCTCGAGCGTCCGGCGCTCGATCATGTCGGCCGCGACGAGGAGCGCCCGGGCGAGGGTGTCGATGCCGCCGATGTGACCGTGGAACAGGTCGGTCCGGTCGAGACTCTGGCGACGCAGCTTGGCGTCGAAGTTGAAGCCGCCGGTCGTCAGCCCACCGCCGCGCAGGATCTCGTACAGCGCCAGCGACAGCTCATCCACCGAGTTCGGGAACTGGTCGGTGTCCCAGCCGTTCTGGTAGTCGCCCCGGTTGGCGTCGATGCTGCCGAAGATGCCGAGCGCGACGGCGGTCGCAACGTCGTGATGGAAGCTGTGACCGGCCAGCGTGGCGTGGTTCGCCTCGATGTTCACCCGGTACTCGCCCTCGAGTCCGTGGCGGACGAGGAAGCCATGGACCGTCGCGGTGTCGTAGTCGTACTGGTGCTTCGTCGGCTCCTGCGGCTTCGGCTCGATGAGTAACTGGCCGCCGAAGCCGATCTTGTGCTTGTGCTCGGCGACGAGCGCCAGGAACCGGGCGAGCTGGGCCTCCTCGCGGGCGAGGTCCGTGTTCAGCAGGGTCTCGTAGCCCTCGCGACCGCCCCACAGGACGTAGTTCGCGCCGCCGAGGCGCTTCGTCGTCTCGAGCATGACCTTCACCTGGGCGGCCGCGTAGGCGAACACCTCGGGATCCGGGTTCGTCGCGGCGCCGGCCGCATAGCGCGGGTTGCTGAACAGGTTCGCCGTGCCCCAAAGCAGGCGCACGCCGGTCCGCGCCATGTGAGCTTCCGCCTCTTCGACGATCGCGTGGAGGTTGGCCGTCGACTCAGCGAACGTCCGGCCCTCGGGCGCGATGTCGCGATCGTGGAAGCAGAAGAACGGGACGCCGAGCTTCAAGAAGAACTCCAACGCGGCCGCGAGCTTCTGGCGCGCCGCCGCCATCGGATCGGCGACCGCTCCGAGCCACGGTCGATCGAACGTGCCCGTGCCGAAGACGTCCGAGCCCGGCCAGTTGAACGAGTGCCAGTAGCAGACCGCGATCCGAAGCTGGTCCGCCATCCGCTTGCCGAGGACGAGCCGGTCCGGCTGGTAGACCTTGAACGTCAGCGGATCGGTCGAGTCGAGCCCCCCGAACGGGATCGGGTCCGCGACGTCGGGAAAGAACTCAGCGCCCACGTCCGATCCTCCTCGTCCGCTCCAGCGCCGCGTCCGGGAGCGGGACCCTTCTGACAGGTTTTGTGCGAGCGTATCACAAACCATCCGCCGCGATGCAGATGGAAAAGCCCCTGCGGTCGATCCGCTATGGGGCTGTCCGAACGCCGGCGGTTAGGGTGGATTGGCTGGCGAGGAAGTGTCTGAGTTCACGACATCGTAGACAGATGTCTCGGGACATAGTGGACACCTTCGGAGGAGGGTGTCGCGATGGGGCTCGAGCGCTATCTGGTCGACGCCGTGGTGCTCGAGGGCCG
>Ga0247727_10016007_pt1 | contig 12189 bp, 5 predicted proteins | sample WisWelCaveWW1625_FD_202498 | JGI IMG/M metagenome (GOLD analysis project Ga0247727, IMG submission 202498) | Biofilm microbial communities from Wishing Well Cave, Virginia, United States - WW16-25 | ecosystem: Environmental > Aquatic > Deep subsurface > Groundwater > Cave microbial mat | place...
GTCTTCCGTCGAGCTGCCCTCCGGCCTGGCGAAGATTATCCCCGATAACTTCGGCCTGTGTTCGTTGATAAAGCCATGAGTGGCCACGTGAACGTAGCGGTAGCTTTGCATCTCGGGAGATTTTATGACGGACTCATCAGCGCTGTTGTGAAGAAATGCCCTTGCCGGTCGACCTTTCTGTTCAAAGAGTCGCAGGACCTCTTTCAATTCGGCTTCGGAGTGAGGAAGTGCAGAATACTGTTTCCCATCCACCGAGATCGAGCGCTTCACTGCAGCGAAAATCTCGGGCTGTGTGGTGTCCGAAAACGGAATGGCCGTCTGCGATCCTTCAGCATACGCCGCACGCTCAGAGAACACGGGCGCCAGACCAACAAATCCATGTCTCGATTCATCAGGCTCCCCTGGACGTCTTTCCGTCAAGAGAGTCGCCGAAAAATGGTAGCTGATTTCAAAATCTCGAATGAGATATGGCAGACGAGCAAAATCGACCGCATCTGTTTCGAGCAGCGGCTTTGTGACCAATGCTTCGAACGGCAGATAATTGAGAACGCCGTCAGGTATGACATAGAGCATCTTAATGCCGACGAGCTGTTTCTGAACAGGCCCAATGAGGACTCGGTACAGTCGATTCGCCGTGTTCAGATAGCCATCAAAATCCAGATTCTGGAGCGATCCACGAAACTTCTTGACCAACTCCTCCAATGATCCACGGACGCGAGTGAATGTGATTGAACATTGGGTCTTCGTGAGGACAAAAATAAACGCTCCAGTGTCTGCGATAACGTACTCTACAAGAGCCGTCTGGTTATCGGGTAGATGATTCTGGACTTCAGTCACGGACGCAGTGTGAAATTGATATTTGAGGTTATAGTACTTCGGATAGTTCTTCTCAAAGCCCTCGATCAGTCGTTCATATTCACGGTTCAAGCCAAAGAATTTTTCTTCCAGGTTCTCGATCGTGAAACTATCAGAGCTTTTCCCCTTTTGTTTTTCCTTTTGAATTTGAGTGTCGGTAAATGCAAGATCGACCCTGAGCTCCTTTTCCCGTTGCAGTAAACTATCAGGAAGGCCGGAGAACTGTTTGGCATCCGCCTCGGATAAGGCGTCCGATAAGACGCCACTCTTGGCCCTTTCGGCAAATGTAAAGGCTGCCTCATTATACATCGTCTGCCTGGTCCGATCATAGAGACGTACAGCCGTTCGGATTCCCTTATCATGTAGGGCGACTGCTGTTTTCACTATAGCCAATTTCGATTCTTCGGCCTTATATCCGTGGCGAATGTTCTCCACCAATTGAGATGCCACTTGATATGTTGCCAGCGAGCTTTGGAGGTCTTGCACATCACGGGATTGAAAGTCATACCTTTGTTCCAATGCTTCTGCTTTCGAAGTGAGCGTGTTCAGGAGATCAACATGAGAAGAGATTTTCTCCAGGGTGGGATTCACATGGGAATTGCTATCGGCAAACCCTTCAACCAGCGCTGCAATTGATTTCTGGTAATCTTGTAAAGCCGTGTCAAAGTTTTTCTGTCCCGCATAGACGTTCGCCAATGCCGCATATGATTGAGCAACCTTCGGGTGCCTCTCGCCTAAGACTGAAAGTCTCTTGACCATAGACTCTTTCAAATAGGCAACAGCCTTAACGTGGTCCCCGACTTTGCCGAAGGCTTCACCAATGTTATAGTAGCTTTGAGCAACGTACGGATGACTTTCCCCCAGCTTTTCTTTCCAGATCGATAAGGCGCTCTGGTAGAATTCCAGAGCCCTCATGTACTCTCGCTTATCTGCGTACGTTCTTCCCATATTGTTGATCGCTATCGCAGTCCTAGGGTGGTGATCACCGAGGGTTTCGACAAAGATTGTCTTGGCTTTCTCTCCATACTCCAGCCCCTTGTCATACTCTCCAAGGCTTCGATACACCATTGCAATGTTGTTGTACATACTCGCAATCTCAGGATGATGTTCACCAAGAAGGCCTTCTTGTATCGACAGCGACTTGTGATAGAACTCCAGTGCCCGATCGTAATCGGCTCGACGGAAAAAGATCACCGCAATGTTATTGTAGACCGCCGCCACATCAAGAGGTTCAGCCTGGGTGTCAACCATGAAGTTCAGAGCGTTGTTATAGGACTCAACTGCTCTTTCGTAGTCCCCTTTGTCATCATAGGCGAGTCCAATGTCATTGTACACGAGCCCAACTTTTGTCTGTTTCTCTCCGGCGTGCTCGCCGAGAATGAGAAGCGATTTGTGAAGAACCTGGAGCGCGCTGTCGTACTCTCCTTTTCCGCGGTATATGGCTCCCTGCAAGAGATATGAGTCCGCAATGCTCGGATCATTCTCCGGGAGAGACGCAGACTGAATGGATAGTGCTTCTCTCGACAACTCCAATGCTTTGTCGAGATTTCCTTTGAAACGATGGAGATGTCCGAGATGAAGATGGGTTTCCGTAAGGGTCAGATGCTTCTCTCCCAATTCTTGGAGGCCAATGTGCAACGCGTCGTTCAGCACGGATGAGGCCTTCTCGAAATCTCCCTTCTTGATGAGATTTTCGCCGATCTTCGTCAGACTCCGGACATACTTATCCCATGCACGAGATTGTTCATACAGCACTTTTGCTTTTTCAAAGTAAGAGATGGAGCTATCGTATTGGGACTTCTGTTGGAATGCTTTCGCCTTTTTCACGAAAACATCGGCGAAGGAGGTATCAGCGCTTTGGGTGAAAGGAAGGCCCCTTCTGCCCGCGGAGGCGCTTTCCTGGGCTGGTGAATGAGAAATCAGGATCAGATATGTGAGAAGATACGCTAAAGACAGAAGTTTCACGGTGTCCTCCACGCTGGTGTAGTGGCGACCTACAGGTCGCTATGAGCAGTCCATGGACTGCCACTACAACACCATTGCAGCTGTAATGGCGACCTATAGGTCGCTATTGTGTGTCTATCAGGCAGCCCATGGGATTGCCACTACAACTGCGACTTGTCAATGCAGGCGTAGTGGCGACCCATGGGTCGCTACGAGTCCCTCCGGTAATGCTGAATCGTTGTTACACCATATCCGGTTGGCTGTCTAGCACATCGAGCCAATCGTCCACATCGTCTTTCCCCGTCCGTTCAGGATTGTATCTGTCCAAATGCCATTTGAGCGGATTGTTGATGATATATTCGCGGATTCTTTGCAGCGATTCATCATCACGAATGATATGCTCGTAGTAATTTGCTTCCCAGACAACCGTATGTTCATTCCCTGAAAGACTATGTATCTGATTGGTCACTGCAGACTTGTATGAACCAAGGATTGTACCAAGCGCGTGCCTTTTGAAAACTTGCCTTGGTTTCTCCTCGGCAATGTCGGGTTCACCGATGATCAGAATCCCGTGCATGTGGTTTGGCATGATCTGGAAAACTTCCAGTTTGACCTCGGGATAATGGTTCGGCATTTCATCCCAGCAATTGTGTGCATTCGTTCCCAGTGCATTGAGCTGCATATGAGTGTTTGTGACATTTCCAAAAAGGATTCTGAGGAAATCAGTGCAGATCGTGATGAAGTAGGCTCCGGGAGTGGAATAATCATATCCCGGCAAGCGAATGGATTTTCTGTGCTGTTTCATTGAAGTGTACGACGAACTGTAGTGGCGACCCACGGGTCGCTTTTGAGCAGGCCCTGCCCGTTACAACGGGAACTGTAGTGGCGACCCATTGGGTCGCTATTGAGCAGGCCGTGGCCTGCCACTACAACTGGGAACTGTAGTGGCGACCTATAGGTCGCGATTGTTGTTCAGTAACCGCTGGCTTCCAATCCCAAACTACAAACTACACACCTCTCTTTCAACCCCCCTTGGTGGGGAAATGCACCGCGCCACAAACTGTAGTGGACACCCCCGCCCGCCAACTCAAAGCGTAGGAGGGCGGGCATGGGTCGCTGAGCAGCCCATGGGCTGCCACTACAACCAATATCTTGAAAGTTTTTTGCCTCTGATCGAACTATGTGTTTAGGACCCCGACACAATTACGAGTTCGCAACTTTTCACCCATTCTATGAATCTCAACCGACCTTCAGCAATTAACACATTATAACAACCACAATAAAGGAGGTGTCCTATGTTTGGTCAAAGATTGGTTCTTCTTTGTATCGCACTGTTGTTCGTCTTTGCAACGCACGCTGCCTGGGGCCAAATCCCCAAACCATGAGCCACCAGGGCGTGCTCACGGATGCGAGCGGCACGGTTGTGCCCGACGGCAATTACAGCCTCACGTTCAAGCTCTACAATGTTGCTACTGGCGGGGCACCGCTCTGGACGGAGCAGCAATCAGTTACTGTCGCCAAGGGGATATTCAACGCCATCTTAGGAAGTGCGAGTCCGTTGGGACTTTCATTTGGCAGGCCGTATTGGCTTGGGATCACCGTTGGCACAGGCGCGGAGATGGCACCACGGATACAGCTGACTTCTTCGGCCTACAGCCTGCGCGCACAGTTTGCCGACACGGCACGGGTGACGATGGCTGAGCCCGGTCTTGGGCAGGGCATCATTGTGCGAGACAGTGCAGGTAATGTAACACATATTCTCAGCCCAAATGGCAATGTCCTGCACAAAGGGAAAGGGAAGTTTGAGCGAGGAATAAATGTTGGATCCACTTCGGCTGGCGTCGATACTCCCATTGTTGCGTTCAGCCCGAGTGGACCCGCCATTGTGGGTATCAGCGGAAACATTGCTCAAGGAAAGGAATCCAGGAAAAGCAACTCCGCAATTCATTCTAAAAGATGCTCTTGGCAACGTTGTTTTTAAAGTAGATACTAACGGCTCTTCCTTCCACAAGGGAGATGAAACCTTTGCGGGAGATGTCATCCTGACTGGCCCGGGCATCAAACTCGTTGACGCAACTGGCACGACCATCAGTGGACTTGGTCGGTTTGATTTGGGGACTGGCCAGCGTATAGGGGTCTTTGGAAGAGAGGAGAGAGTTGGAGACCTTGCCGGTGCTTTTGAAGGGGATGTGGAAATCGAAGGTGGATTACGTATTGTTAATGCGAACGGAGACACGCTTATGAGTCTCAATGAGGACGGCACTTCATTTCACACAGGTCTGGAAACATTCAAACAAGGAATTCTGACGACGCTTGCCAATGGCAACATTCTACGGATTCATCCGAATGAAGGATTAACTCTTAAAACCCCGACAAGCCAGTTTCGTGGTCACATGGATCCCAATGGAAATGGTTTCTTTGCTGGCAACTTGGGTGTTGCAGGCACGTTGAGTAAAGGAAGTGGTTCTTTCAAAATCGATCATCCGTTAGATCCCGAAAACAAGTACTTGTATCACTCGTTCGTCGAATCACCAGACATGAAAAATATCTATGATGGGGTTGCTGTGCTTGACGCAGGCGGCGAAGCCACTGTCACCCTGCCAAGTTGGTTCGAGGCATTGAATAGAGACTCTCGATATCAGCTGACAGCCATTGGTGCACCGGGTCCGAATCTGTATATCGCTGAAAAGATTTCTGCTAATCGCTTCAAGATTGCTGGAGGAACACCGGGAATGGAAGTCTCCTGGCAAGTCACGGGGATCCGTAAGGATGCCTATGCGGATATGCACCGCATTCCAGTTGAGGAATCAAAGCCTGCCGCTGAAAGAGGACGCTATCTGCATCCGGAAGCGTTCGGATTTCCGAAAGAAATGTTTCAATGTTGTCTGATCCACTGCATTCTAAACAAAACAATGTGATCGAAGGGTCGGAAAAGTAAGTGAACAATACATTTTCACAAGAATATGCGGAGGCGTGTCATGAAACTAGGACTGGCGTTGATCTCGGTTATTCTGTGCGTATGCATTTTCGATGTTCACGCCCAAATCCCCCAAACCATGAGCCACCAGGGCGTGATCACCAATGCGAGTGGCAATCCTGTGCCTGATGGCAATGTGACCTTGGCTTTTCGTCTCTACGACGGTGCAACCGGCGGCTCGCCGTTGTGGACTGAAACACAAACTGTCAGCGTGAGCAAAGGGATCTTCAGCACGATCCTGGGAAGCGTCACGCCACTCAGTTTGGCGTTCGACAAGCCCTACTGGCTGGGCATCTCCATAAGTGGGGGGCCTGAACTCGCGCCACGGGTTCAACTGACGTCTGCTCCTTATGCCATTGCTGCAAAGGATATTGCGGAAAACGGGAAAGTTGTTCGCAATCTGAATAATCTCACGGATCGTGTGAGCATTGTCGGCGAGGGTGCCGCGGCAGTAACAATCAGAGAGAATACGATTGTGGTTAGCGCGGCACCAGGGGCAGGTGGTGGCGGAATCGTCGCCTTGCAGGATCCAACCGGCAGTATCGACATCACTAATCCTAATGGGCCGAATACTTCCATCAAAATCAATAATGCTGGCGTCAAGGACTTCCATATTGCCGATCGTCAGGTCGTGAAATCTCTTGACGGCTTTCGTGACGCGGTCAAACTAGTCGCGGGACCGAACATCGAGATTGTTGACAAGCTGAGCGGGATACCACCCAACCCCTCAGAGATCGAGATTAGCGCACTGAGAAACGGCGGGCAAATTTGCGGCAATGTCGCCATCAATGGCAATGTCACTGCCAATGGTTTGGTGACCGCCAATGGGATTCTCGTGGTCGGAAATGGGGACACCGTAGCAAGATTCAATCCCGATGGCACATCCTTTCACAAAGGTCGCGAAACTTTTGCCGGGGGCTTCGAAGTGACCGACGGTTTCGACGTGAAAGATGCCCAGGGGAACATTCGGTTTACCATGCGACGCAATGGGTTTGCCATCTATGATGCCAACGGAAAACTTCGGGCCGCGCTCACTGATTCGCTTTTCCAGATGAGGGATGTAAGTGGAAATATTCTGACTGGATTCTCGTGGGACGGCACATCGACACATGCCGCATTGGAGGTTTTTGGTGGTGGTATCGAGGTTGCCGGAGATGTCCAGCTCATAGACAACGCAGCAATCATTTTCCCCGATGGGACAGTACAAACAACCGCAGCTGACACTTCAGGATTCTTCAGCGGCGAGCAATTCGTCGTCACAGATGCTGCCGGCCGGGACGTTATCTCTATCGGTCGAAATGGAATTTTTGTCCTAGACGAAAACGGCAACATCACCACTTCCTTCCTTCGAAATGGAAATTCCTTTCATGCTGGGGTTGAGGATTTTGTCGGTGGAATATTTGCCCAGGGACCTACTACCGTGGGCGATGATTATGTTTACGTGGGCGCACGTAACAGCACTCCCACTCTTCAAAAGGCTAGCGTGGTTCAATTGCCAAATGTGCTATTCTACGCGAAAGATTCGACGGGTTCAAACACCGCCGGACTCTTCAGCAGCGTTTCGGGGGAGCGGCCGAGTGTCTATGCCGAAAAGAAGGCACCGGGATCTTCTAGCAATAGCGCAACCAGTGATATGAACGAACAATTGGAAATTCTGAACCGCGTCACGACGGAGGCACAACAAGATCTTCCTCGGGAGTTTTCCCAGTCCCTCAGCCAGAAAAATCTCCCTTCGATTTGGGGCGTGACGAGCATGACCAATAATGAAGCCGTGCTCGGCCAGGTCAGCTCAAGCTCCAACAGTTCTGCAGCAATGAGGGGTGTAACTCTTGGAACCGGTGTTGGCGTGCTCGGCCAAATTGCTAATACAGGTAGCGCTGCGCCGGCAGTGTGGGGCTTCACGACCGGCGTCGGCTCAGGGTTGCTTGTCGATCACAATGGCGCTTCAGGCAATCTCGCGGTCTTGCGCAGCAGTGGTGCAAACCAAGCACGCATCGACAAGACCGGCAAAGGCTTCTTCAACGGCGGGACTCAAACAGGCGGTGCCGACGTCGCGGAAGCATTTGAGGTTGAAGGTGCGGTCTACGACTACGAGCCGGGTGATGTGCTTGTGATATCGTCAGAAAGCGATCGCCGCGTGGAGAAAAGCAACGATGCGTATTCGACTTCGGTCATCGGTGTTTATGCCACGAAACCGGGTGTCTTGCTCACGGAGCGAAGTATTGACGACGGCCATGAAGATACGGTGCCGGTCGGAGTCGTCGGCGTGATACCGACAAAAGTCAGCAGCGAGAATGGTCCGATCCGCCGCGGTGATCTGCTAGTGACCTCTCGTACCACTGGACATGCCATGCGCGGAACGGATCGTGGTGAGATGTTGGGTGCCGTTATTGGAAAGGCGCTGGAGAATTTTGATGGTAGTGGCACGGGGATCATCAAAGTGATGGTCAATGTGAAGTAGTTCTGCCTGAAAAAAGTGCTCAATCTATGAATCATCAAAACCACCACCCCCTCTTGGGGTTGACCAAAAAGATGCCGAATGTCAATTGCAGATTTTTTGGACAGCCTCAAAAAGGGGAGGTCTAAAGGAGGAATGAACCATGAATCACACGGAAAAACTTCTACTATTCTCAATGCTCCCATTGTTGCTGACTTTCCATCAGCGCGCCGGAGCGCAGCTTGGCGTGAAGCAGAGTGTATTCGGCAACGGCGGCGGCACAACTGCTGACAATCAGTATCGCATCGCGTTCACAGCAGGTCAACCTGCGATTGGGGTGATGAGCGGTCCTTCCAATATCCAGAAATCAGGATTCTGGTATGTGCAAAGCATCACCACGGCAACCGACGTCGAACGACCAGCGGACAACCTGCCGACAGAGTTCGGCATCAGCCAGAATTACCCCAACCCGTTCAATCCGTCGACGGTGGTCCGATATCAATTGCCCACGGCATCATACGTGGAGATCGTCGTCCACAATGTGCTCGGCCAAAAAGTGCGTACCTTGCTTGCGGGCGACATTCCAGCCGGCTATCACCATGCCGATTGGAATGGCCATGACGACGCCGGCAAGCCCGTGGCAAGTGGCGTCTACTTGTATCGGATCAACGCACATAACGCCGCAGGTCAAAGTTTCACCGCCGTTAAGAAAATGGCATTGGTGAGATAGTGGCATTTGTCCTGTGTAGTGGCGACCTACAGTTCGCTCTGAGCAGTCCATGGTGTCGATCAAGGGCTCCCCTTGGACCGAAAGATATCAGCGATAGCAGGAAAAGTTGCAGCTTTTGCTGTCCGTTATTTATACGCGGGGATGTTCCGCAACCAGAATGATGGCGCGCCTGTGTACAGACGAACGGTAACCATCACAGACGTGAAGGAGGGTTCAAGTGAGCTTCCACGGGATTTTGCATTGCTTCAGAACTATCCGAACCCCTTGAACCCAACAACCACGATTCGGTACGAGTTGCCTCGTACGGGTTCAGTCTCTCTCAAGGTGTTTGATGTTCTTGGAAGAGAAGTACGAACGCTTGTAGACGAAGTGCAAGATGTGGGGTCAAAGGCGATTGAACTTGACGCAACGGGTTTAGCGAGCGGCGTGTATTTCTACCGGCTCATCGCCGGAGAATTTGTTGCGACGAAGAAGATCATCCTCGCAAAGTAACGATGAGCCATAAATGCCTTTCGTCGTTTCCGTGAAACAATAATTTGCTTCAAATGCCGCGCTAAGGGGGAAGCAGCGTCGCATGAGCTCCAACTTTACAATCAAAGGAGATTCACCATGAAGGGCTGGTTTTGGATCATTGCACTTTGTCTCTCAACGAGCGCTCTCGCGCAAGTCACTTCTCCAACGCATGTTGCACAAACCTTCATCGTTGATAATCCCGGCGATGCGCCCGCTGATTCCGTTCCCGTCTTTTTTCCGCGGACTCTCCGCGCCGCAATTCAATGCGCCAACTTCACGCCGGCCCTTGATGAGATTCGGTTCGTCGCAGTTGGCTTGATCCGCCCCGCTTCCGCTCTGCCGAACATATCGCAACCGATACTCCTCGATGGTCGGCTCGGCACCGCAAAGATCATACTCGATGGATCGCTTATCCCGCCTCCTCCGCCCGGATCTGCGTACTTGGGGTTAGCAGTCGTCGGTGGAGCGAGCACTGTGACGGATATTGAAATAAAGAACTTCCCGAGCGGTGGAATTCTTCTTCGAGGGAATAACAACGTTATTCGCCGATGCGATATCCACAATAATGGCCGCTTGGGTCTCAACCTCAACGCAGCGAGTAGCAATCGCATTGTCCAGAATACGATCTATGGAAACGCGGGGCAAGGCATGAGCCTGCTTGTCGGCAGCAACGGCAACCGCATAGATAGCAATCTCATCGGCACTCCAGATGGCTTTACCCGATCTCCTAACAATGGCACCGGAGTGCTTATAGAGACGAGGAACAACATTCTTCTTGACAATGTCATCTCCGGAAACGATGGGGATGGTATTGAGCTCTTCGCCAGCGGATCTGACACATCGAAGTTCAATGTGATTGCCTATAACTATATCGGGACCGAGCGAGGTGGTAATGCGCCGCTCGCAAACAACGGGACGGGGATTAGGGCTCTCGTGAGCGTAGCGGACACCATTTGCGCCAATCAGATATCAGGCAATACAGAAGACGGCATCGCGTTGTCACGTCCTGTCAGGGACATGTACATTTTCGACAATCTCATTGGAACACATCGCCGAGGCGATGTCGCGATTCCCAACAGCAGCGGCATCAACTCCAGCGGGCTGAACATTGTCATCACCAACAACACGATTTCGGGAAATCTGTTTGAGGGGATTGCGCTCCAGAACTATGGAAGGGCGTTCATCAAAGGTAACAAAATCGGTACCGACAGCTCTGGCACCGACGGTTTACCAAATGGGACCGTGGGGATCGCGATCCGCTCAAGCACAAATCATGTTATTGGCGGCTTGTTGCCGGGTGAGAGGAATATCATTTCCGGGAACGGGACGTCAGGAATCGAAATCAACGGACTTGCTGCATCGGGAAATATCGTCGAAGGAAACTACATCGGCACAGATCGGACTGGAATGGTCGCTGTTTCAAATGGCGCCAACGGAGTGATCATCACCCAGGGTAGTTTCAACGATACCATTCGATCGAATCTTATCTCTGGCAATGTTGGTCACGGTATCCTTGTTACCCCGCGTTTTCGTCAAGTTCCTCATGACAATCTCATCGTCAAGAACGATATCGGAACGAGAGTCGGCGGACTTACTGGACTCGGAAACGTTGGGTGCGGAATCGCGATCATCAATGCGAGAAACACCATGGTGGGAAACGGAGCGGTCGGCGATGGCAATGTGATCTCAGGGAATTTTCTCGACGGCGTGCTGATCACCGGCGACACCGCTACCGCAAACATAGTCAGTGGGAATCTGATAGGACTGGCAGCAGACGGTCAGGGCACGATTCCGAATCGTGGTGCCGGAGTCACTATTCTCAATGCGGCTAATAACGAGATCGGAGACAACCTTGCGCAAGCGGCAAACTATATCGCGGGTAACATCGGACCTGGTGTCTGGTTGTTTGGCGAGGGAACTACGAGCAACATCATTACCAACAATCTTATTGGGATTGGAGTTGGAGGTTTTGTCCGTCCAAACTCGAGCGGCATCGTGATTGACGGCGCACAAGGCAATTTCATCGGCTCTGGACCCATTGGAGCTCCCCAGAATACGATCGCTCATAACGCGGGCGATGGCGTTCAGGTCCTCACGACAGCAAGGCGCAATTTTATCCGCTTTAATTCCATCTTCTCAAACAACGAACTTGGCATCGATCTGGGAAACGATGGAGTAAGTGCGAATGACCCTCTTGATGCCGACACTGGACCGAACGAACTGCAAAACTACCCGCGTTTGCTCTTTGCCGCGCTTGGCACGAATCCCCGGGTGTATGGGAGCCTGCAAAGTACGCCCCTTGCCGAATTCGAAATTGACCTTTACAGCAATGCAATCTGTGATCCGACCAACCACGGTGAAGGGCAAACATATCTTGCATCTGTAACGGTAACAACAGACGCGTTTGGTAATGCGCGGTTCCTCTCGCCGATTCCCCCCATTCCAATGACCCACATGATAACAGCCACAGCTACCGACAGCAACGATAATACCTCCGAGTTTGCACGGTGCATCCCGATCACTGTTCCCGGACCGTATGCCGATCTTGCCGTAACAGTGACCGACAGCGCGGACACTGTTGATCGAGCAGATACACTGCTTTATCGACTGAGAGTATTTAACGACGGTCCAGAAGCTGCAACAGGCATTATTGTTTCAGATACGCTCTCTCCGCGAGTCACCTATCTCGCCGACTCAACCACGCACGGCACGTGTACGTACAGCAATGGAATC